>ERZ838399.1529-NODE-1529-length-21003-cov-11.340032_pt1 | contig 21003 bp, 18 predicted proteins | sample MGYA00519683_ERZ838399 | MGnify/ENA primary metagenome ERZ838399 (study PRJEB31850, sample SAMEA3708833) | human gut metagenome | biome: human gut; feature: human-associated habitat; material: faeces | place: China | collected 2014 ...
TTTTTTCTGATAATACCAGTCAGGATACTTTTCCAGTCCCAGTTCTTTATAATGACGCCGTTCGTAGTTGCAGATATTCCAGAGTTTGGATGCTGCATAACACATATGCCCTATGATATTGGAATATTCCGGACAGATCTTTAACGATGTTTTGTGTGACAGCAGCATCTCCATTCTCCTTCTGGTTCATAGATTCTATTACATTTATATTATAGCACAAAATGCTCTTGATTTTCAACGCAGATCTGACCCGCTTTCTTCCGAAAACAAATACAAGAATCAGGAGATATAAGAAATAAATTTTTGTTGTTATATTTTTGCGCGGATACGCACAATCCTACGCTTTCATCTCGGTAATTGAATTGCCGAGGATTCCCGCTTATTGTCCTAAAAAAAGCCAGAACTCCCACACACAAACACCACAGTATTGTGATAAGAAAATAATGGCTTAGTTTTTTGATCTGCAAATTTCCCGTCAGCACTGTAAATCCCCCCAGATCATCAAAAATGATTAGCTTTATTATACGCTTTCAGGCAATATGCTGTCAATTTTTTTAATAAAATAACTTTATATATGCAAATTCATCAAAAAAAACTGGAATAATTTTTATTACAATTTTTGTCCGATCCATGGTATACTTACTGTAAAAACAGGTACAAAGAAGGAATAACTATGAAATACAAAGACGAGATAAAAATTGGAATCATGACTGCATGTTTCTGCTGTGCGATGGTTATGGTCTATGCTGTTGTCCCCAAGGATGCCAGTGTTCTCCGGGCACGTGCCACCAGCACCTTTAAGGAAGCACCCGAGACAGCTGCCGAGGCAGAAGCCGAGAAGCAGTCCGAAGCGGAGGATGCCGGATTTACGATCTATTCCGAGGACAGCAATTATGACTACGATACCTCTGATGATTCCGGAAGTTCTGACACATCCTCCTCTGATGCAGATACCACCCAGAATGATGATGGAAGTTCTGATGTTTCCCATGATGATAACACTTCTTCGGATGATTACATCAACGAAGACGATAACTCCGGTGATTACAATACTTCCGATCAGATCACTTATCCGACCGATGACGGATCCGACTCTTCTTATGATGACAGCAGTTCCGATGATGTCCAGACCGATTATGACACCGGTGGTTCCGATTCTTCGGATGATTCCTCCGGCTCGTTTGAGGAGAATCTTGTCCAGGAAGAAACTTATTATTAAGAGCCCAATATTTTACGAAGAAAAGGCGACCGACATGAGCTGTTTCATGTCAGCCGCCTTTTTCTTTACGGAAGAACGATTCAGACAAAAAATTTTTACAAAACTTTTCTTCCAGTTACTGTCAGCTTAAAAGTTGTCCCAAGAATTTCAGCAGACTTCCTGCAGAACATCATTCTTCCAAGAAAGATTTCAAAACAATCGTACATAGAACAAATATTCGTCTCTTTCAACAGATCGTTTGCAAGAAGTGCCCCATATTCTTTTTGTTATCAGAATATTCTCCGCCTGATTTCTTTAAACCATCCAGTTCTTCCAGCACCACCAGAGGAAGTACCAGATTATTATCTTCAAAACATTCTAATGCATAAGGTGCCTGAATCAGTACATTGGTGTCTATTACGTAGGTTTTTATCATATATTCTCGCTCCTCTTTCGATTATTATTCTTACTTCGAAAGTCATCATAACACTTCTATTGTCCGTAAACTATCAATCTTCGCTTAAATTATTGTAAAATTATCACGATTCACGCCCTTGGAAAACCTGAACAGACAAAAAAAGACTTCTACTGTATGTTGTCTGTTCAGTAAAAGTCTCTTCTTTAAAGAATCAGCTCTTCATTTGAAAATAATTCTGCAACCGCGCTCTCATATACGATGCATTTTTCACTTTTTTTGATTTTTTTGAGATATTTTTTATTGTTTGCAAACAGCGGTCCCATATAAAACCAGAGTTCTTTCATCTTAAAAAGAACGTTGCGGTCGCCGGAAACTTCTGCGCGATATGTATGATACACCAGATCATGGAACTTCCGAAGTTCCGCTTTGGTAAGAGCCTGTCCACCCCTTATCTCTCTTGCAAGGGCAGGATTCGTAAGCGTACCTCTGCCGCTCATGACTGCATCAAGTTCCGGAAATCTCTCACAGATTCTCTGATGATCCTCCACGCAGAAAATATCACCATTATAGCAGACCGGATTTGTACTCATCGCAAAAGCTTCTGCAAACATTTCCAGATTTGGAGTATTTTTGTAAAAATCCTTCTGCACACGCGGATGGATAATGAGTTCTTTCATCGGGAATTTATTATACAGTTTCATCAATTCAGGAAATTCCGATGCATCTTCCATTCCCAGCCGTGTTTTGACGGAGATCTGAATATTGCACTTCGCAAAGATCTCATCCAGAAAACGTTCCAGTTCCTCAGGTCGGTCAAGAAATCCGGCGCCGCAGCCCTTGGTCACGACAGTTTTGGACGGACAGCCAAGATTTAAGTTGACTTCCTGGTAGCCGTATTCACTGAGAAGTTCCACTGTTCGGATAAAATCCTCTGCCTTCTTCGTAAGGATCTGAGGAACTGCATACATTCCCTCATTATTCTCCGGCAGCAGGTCTTTCTTTTCCCTTCCGCTTAAGTTGAGATTCTGCTTGGCACGGATGAACGGGATAAAATATTTGTCAAATCCATCAAAGCATTCAAAAAGAGCCTTACGATATACATAATTCGTGATTCCCTCTAACGGGGCAAGATAAATCTTCATTCGTTTTCTTCCAGTGTTCCCAGATAGTAGAAGCCTCTGCATTCATCCAGATGGACTCTGACATATTTGCCAAGGAGGGATTCATTTCCCGGGAAATGTACCAGCAGATTATATTCCGTTCTTCCGGTAAAAATTCCCTTCTCTTTGCTTTCTTCCTCTACGAGAACTTCCTGCACGCTTCCCTCAAATCTGGAGGAACGTCTGCGGCCTTCCTGCTGTACCAGGGCAAGAAGACGGTTGAATCTTTCTTTTGCCACATCCTGCGGTACCTGATTCTCCATAGCTGCTGCAGGTGTATCGCTTCGTTTGGAATACAGGAAAGTAAAGGCTGTATCATAGCCACATTTGGCAACAACATCCAGTGTCTCCTGGAAATCCTCCTCTGTCTCACCAGGGAAACCAACAATAATATCTGTTGTCAGGGAAATATCCGGGATTGCTGTGCGGATACGGTCTACCAGATCCAGATACTTCTCTTTGTCATAGCGGCGGTTCATCACCTTCAGAATACGGCTGCTGCCGGACTGAAGCGGAAGATGGAGATGATGACAGATCTTTTTGCTCTTTGCCATCGTCGCGATCAGTTCATCGGAAAGATCCTTCGGATGGGAAGTCATGAAACGGATTCTTTTGAGTCCCTCGATATCTTCCAGCATTTCCAGAAGCTGTGCAAAAGTAACCGGATTCTCCAGTGTCTTGCCATAAGAGTTTACATTCTGTCCAAGAAGCATGACTTCGGAAACGCCGTCCGCTGCCAGACGTTTTACTTCCTTGACGATTGCCTCCGGTCCACGGCTGCGCTCACGGCCGCGAACATACGGCACGATACAGTAGCTACAGAAGTTATTGCAGCCAAACATGATGTTGACACCGGATTTGAAAGTATAGTTTCTCTCTGTCGGCAGATCCTCCACGATCTGATCTGTTCCTTCCCAGATATCAACAATCTGCTGTTCAGACTGCTGCATATCATAAAACAGCTCGGCAAATTTAAAAATATTGTGGGTTCCAAAAACAAGGTTTACGAATGGGTATGTCTTCTTGATCTTCTCAACAACATGCGGCTCCTGCATCATACAGCCGAACAGGATGATCTTCATATCCGGATTCTTGTCCTTGAGGCTGTGAAGATGTCCAAGTCTTCCATAAACCTTGAGGTTTGCATTTTCACGGACAGTACAGGTATTGTAGATCACGACATCTGCTTCCTCGTTATCCTGTCTGTGATAGCCGATCTCATCCATGATTCCTGCCACAACTTCGGATTGTTTCTCATTCATCTGACATCCAAATGTTGTCAGGCAGTAAGTCAGAGGGCGGCCAAGTGTATTTGATTTCTGTGCAGTAAGTGTCTTTGCCAGTTCAATAAAAGAATTCTGACGTGCAGTTTCTTCCGCAGTCATGGTATTTGTTTTCTGTGATTCTTTTGTCATTTCCAATAACTCCTTATCCATAGATTCGTAATATCTCGATGATCAGTCAGATCTGATAAAATATTCTTTCATGGTCAAAATGCTAACAATTATATATTGTACAAAAAATTTCTGATATGTGCAAGCGGAATATCTACAGTGAAAACAAATACTCAAGCGGAAGGGTATGGATCTTTCGATATTCGCTTTGCAGCTGCTCTTCTCTGGTCTTTCCTTCTGCTTCCAGGGTTTCGATCCGAAATGACGGCTTATGGCAGATTTCTGCATAAAACTGTTCCGGCGAACCGGTTCCCGGACGGCCTGCAACAGAAAAATCCCCCTGGCCATTTCCGGAATTCTCCATGTAGTAACTGCTACATTTCTGGAGATGTCTCGCCAGACGATAACTTTTCTGGTTTGCTGCAAAAGATTTCGACTGTTTAAAATACAAAATACGATTTCGAAAATGGTCAAATGATAAAAGTCCACAACTTGGATATTCCTGAAAGATCCGGATCAATGCTTTCGTCTCATTTTCACTTGCAGGCTGCTGCATAACCTGTTTACGCTGATAATATTGTGTAGGAAAGTTCTTTCTGAGATCAACGCCTCTGCTGTTCCCGGTATACTCCTGACTCGGTATTTCCTGCATGCGAAGCATCTGCCGATAGATCGGATTACGAATCGCCTGGAAATCTCCTGTATAGATTTCATAACCATCGGGATTGAGCAGCGGTATGAAGCATAGACGCCAGTTTTGTAGAACTTCTCCGACTTCATAGATTTCTTCCATCTTCCATCCACTTTCCCAGGCTTTGACATATTCCTGCATCATCCGGATCAGAAACATCGGTGTCTGCCTGTCCAGTCCGGTAAGCCCGGAAAGACAGAAAATACAATTTGTCCCTTTTCCCAGTTCTACCATCGGAATCATTCTCTCATCATGACTTTTCCCAATGACGCGAAACTGTGCGATCTGGCTGTATCTCTGGGAAATCTCCCACATTTCATAATAAAGATCTTCATATGTACAGGATCGTGTATCTGGCATAATCTTTTCCCTCCATATTTCTTTTATTACAGATTTTTTATCCAAAATCATGTATCTGCCCTGTATTAATATATGAAAAGAGGCAGGTCAAAAGAACCTGCCTCTGTAAAATCTTTTGTTTTGAAATTTATTAAATGTCTTTTTTGCGTTTGCGGATCAGGATATATCCGGCTGCCAGCAGTGAGAGTACTGCCAGTGTTGCCATAGTTCCGATTGGAGATTCATCCATAGTAGAAACTGCGGACTTGGAGCTGGAACCATTTGCTTTCTCTGTTGCTGCTTCTGTTGCAGTCAGCTCTGCGTCAGTTGCGCTTCCACTTCCGCCGCCTGTTCCATCTCCATCTCCGGTTGGGGTTATGGTAAGGTCAGCATCTGTAAGTTCCTGTGAGCTGAACTGGGTTTTGACGGATTCAATTACATCTGTATCCTGCCATTCTGATCCGTTGTAAATCTGTTTCTTGAAGAATACATAGATGTTGTAAGTCTTAGCATCTTTGATACCTTTCGGAGAACCAATTCGGAAAGTAGTATTCTTGTCTGAAGTTTCCGTCGGATTTTCCTTCATACTCCAGTACATCGGAATCCATCTTTCATCGCCGGAAACATACGGCGGCTCATCATTCTGACCGGCTCCGGTTACTGAAAACTCATAAAATGTACCCGGAGTAAATTTCAGCGGATCCTTCAGACCGGTGATCTTGCTCTTGGAAGCAAGTTCAGAGACAGAATAGGTACGTGCTTTACGAGTATTATTGTTTGATGCAGGCGGACGTTTCGTCTTAAAGCTAGGAGTATTTAATTTAAAAATACTCATCTTAGCTTTACCAGTTGTAGGCTTTGCACAAACAACCAGCCAACTGTCTGCCTCCGGAACATTCTCTGCTTTGACAGTGAATGCTGTATTTGCTTTTACTGCATTTGTAGCCCGGCTTGAATCATACATGTTCTGGATTGTCTCTACACTGGTATCTGCATCTACAAAGAAATAATACCATTTGCAATCCTGAGTTGTAGAAAAATCCAAAGAAACGGTAGTATGATTTATCCATTTCAAAGTACCTCTCTTATAAGTCAGGAAAGACTCTTCCTTAGGCGGACGTTTTTTATTGAAGCTGTCCTCGTCAAGTTTGAAATATTTCATTTCAGTCGTTCCATCAGTAGATGTCGCAAAAACAACCAGCCATTTGTTATTCTTTTCCGGAACATTTGTTGCTGTAACTGTAAATCCTTTATTTGCCTTAACTGATGTTGTAGTATGTTTTGCATCATACATCTTTTTGATTTTGGCTTCGCTTGTTCCTGAATCTACATAAGTATAATACCACTTACAATCCTTGGTATTAGACAGTTCAACAGAAACTGCTGTATGACTCGTCCATTTCAGTGTACCACTTTTATAGCTAAGGAAATCCTTTGTCGGTTCCGGATCTGGATCCGGTGTATCTGCCTTCTTTTTCAATGTGACTGTTTTTGTTGTTGTATCAGCTGCATTCAGAGTATACTCATCTGTATCATAGCCAAACTGTGTCACAGCACTCTCAAAAACACTTGATTCTACCTTGTCTGCCGCACCAAGCACCTGCCAGCCATCTGCTGCATTAGCATGAGTAAAGGAAATCTCTGAATCTGTAAGCTCACCTGTAATCATAAATTTTGCTTCCTTATCCAGATATACGTTTGCCTGTACATCCGCGATCTTATTATCTTTTACTATAACATTGCCCTGTACAAGAATATCGGAGTCACTGTATACAGCACCATTTGCGCCGGTATTTCCGGTGATCGTACCACCTGCAAGAGCAATCTGTCCGTTTGTGCAGTCAATTGCTGCGCCCTTTGCACTGCTGTTATTTCCGGTAAGAATTACATTTGAAAAAAGTCCAAAACTTCCATCGGTCACTTTAACAATGGAACCATCTGCTGTAATGCTTGTATCCGTAAATGCACCACTGACTGTCAGTTTGCCATCATCTTTTACTTCAAACTGCAGGGAAGCATTTTCTCCAGATACCTGGAACATATCTCCTTTAAAAGAATCATCTGCCCTTCCGATAGAAACATCTCCCGCTGCACGGATGCAGACTTTCTTATTCTCTATTGTAACTGTAGATAATAATGCAAGCTGATCGGAAACCTCGATTACCGTAGCTTCTGAATCTGCTGTTGCAGTTTCTACTTTATCAATTGCTGCCTGAAGAGATGGCTGATAGTCTGGTACATCATTACCAGCGGCATCCTTATTAATAATAGCAATTCCAGTAGCTGTATTCTCTTCTGCTACCGTCTCAGTTTCTGTAGTTTCTTCCGCCGGCTGTTCTGCTGGTGCTTCTGTCGGCTCCTCTGCTGGTTCTTCGGCTGGTGCCTCGGTCGGCTGTTCCGGCTCTGTCGGTGCCTCTGTCGGTTCTGCCGGTGCTTCTGTCGGCTGTTCTTCGGCTGCAGAATTATCTGTATCTTCGGAAGATCCGAAATCTCCCGTTTCCTCACCTGCTGTTTCAGGTGCAGCATCTGCTGCCATTGCAGTAACCGGCACACCACCGGTAGCAAGTGCACCTGCCAGGATCATTGCATATAATTGTTTACGTCTCAACTTAAATCCTCCCATGTGTCTTCATTTCACAGTCGAAATTCCCATAAAATCACTTTCCGGCTGCACGAAATATATAACATCGTTAATTTGCTGTTCTTCAAACAAAGTTTGCATCAATAAACTGTCTTTCATTATACACACGCATATCCAAAATGTCAAATCAACGATGCATATTTCTGGTCATTATCGTTCGACCTTTTTTTACTTTTATGGTCGAATCTGGCCATTTCCATAGATAATATATTTGGTTGTTGTCAAAGCAAGGAGTCCCATCGGTCCTCTTGCGTGAAGCTTCTGAGTACTGATTCCGATCTCAGCACCATATCCAAACTCAAATCCATCCGTGAATCTGGTGGAAGCATTTACATACACAGCGGCTGCATCCACTTCATCCAGGAATTTCTGTGCATTGCTGTAATTCTCTGTGATGATCGCCTCTGAATGACCGGTATTGTACTTATTGATATGTGCGATCGCCTCATCTACATTATGTACTACCTTGATAGAAAGAATGTAATCCAGATATTCCGTTCCCCAGTCTTCTTCTGTAGCTGCGACTGCGCCCGGCATCAGTGTCTGTGCTTCTTTGTCTGCACGCATCTCCACATGTTTCTCCTGAAGACGCTTTGCAAGGACCGGAAGAAGTTTTTCTTTGACATTTTCATGGACAAGCAGAGACTCGCATGCATTGCAGACACCGACCCTCTGTGTCTTGGCATTGAGGATGATATTGACTGCCATATCAAGATCTGCGCTCTCATCCACATAAATGTGGCAGTTTCCGGTACCAGTCTCGATCACAGGGATTGTGCTCTGGTTCACAACGGCTTTAATAAGGCCCTTTCCGCCTCTTGGGATCAGGACATCCACATATTCGTTCATCTTCATGAACTCAGCCGCAGTCTCTCTGGAAGTATCTGCGATCAGCTGAATGGCATTTTCTGTTACGCCGTGGGCTCCTAAAGTCTCTCTGATGCAGTTTACGATCGCCTCGTTTGAATGAAGTGCATCACTGCCACCCTTGAGGATCACAACGTTGCCAGTCTTGAAACAAAGTCCAAATGCATCAGCGGTAACGTTCGGGCGTGCCTCATAGATGATCCCGACAACACCAAGCGGAACTCTTTTCTGACCGATCAGAAGTCCGTTCGGACGTTTTTTCATTCCGGTCACTTCACCGATCGGATCTTCGAGAGACACAAGCTGACGAAGTCCCTCTGCCATTCCTTCGATTCTCTCTCTGGTAAGGAGCAGACGGTCCACCAGACCTTCCGGCATGTGGTTTGCCTTTCCGTGTTCTACATCGATCGCATTGGCACTAAGTAACTGTTCTGTACATTCTACAAGATGATCTGCCACAGCCTCAAGAACCTCGTTTTTCTTGTTTGTTGTTATATTTCGAAGCTCTGTCTCGGCATCCTTGGCATTTTTTCCAAGCTGCAATAACATTTCATTCATTGTCAAAACCTCCTTCTGGAAACAGGTCTGTTATTTTGTGAGTTGGTAGATTTTATTTTCTGTAACGATAATCTCCGGCGAGATATCTGTCGGTTCTGTCGGAACAGAAGGTAAGATCTGGAAATCAAAAGCAACTGCCACTCTCTTGATCTGCAGGTGTTTCTCAAGGAAGCGGTCATAAAAGCCGCCGCCGTAACCAACCCTGTGATTCTGCGGGTCAAAAGCCACTCCCGGCATGACCATCATGGCATCTTCCCACTGAACGATCTCGCCACGCGCCGGCTCAGGGATCCCGAAATATCCCTTTTCAAGCTGTGAGAAATCCGTCAGTTTATAGAATACCATATCCTGTCCGACAACTTTCGGAACTGCGACTTCCTTGCCCTGCTTCCATGCTTCTTCGATAATGAAACCTGTCATGACTTCGTGGTTATAATCTGCATATGCAAGAATCTTCTGTGCTGACTGAAATTCCGGAAGCTCTGCTACCTTCTGTGCGATCTGACGGCTCCATGCCTCTACCTGGCTGTCTGTACATTCTTTTCTTAATTTGAAGATCTGTTTTCTAATGAGTTTTTTTTCTTCCATATTTATCACCTAAATTTGTAACAGAACCATCGGCTTCTTTGATGCTGATATTATTTAACTGTGCTCTTAAGTTTCCGCGGACTGCTGCGAGATATTCCTTACGCAGTTCTGCCTGCTCTGCTTTTTCTTCTTCTGTAAGACCTACGCTCTTGGCTTTGTGTGCCAGTGCGTTGATACGGTCGATCTTTACGTTATCCATTCCCATGGTAAGTATCTCCTTTATTTAAAGTAATTTCTCAATATAATCGATCAGGAAAAATTCTTCTTTCTTATCACCGACAAACAAGGTTCCGTAATTACGTCCTTCCATGATCTTGTGAATGATATGGAAATCTGCTCCGTTTGCAATGATCATGTCTGCGCCCGCAGATGTAGCAATCTCGGCAGCAGTAAGTTTCGTTGCCATTCCGCCGGTTCCGACTTTGCTCTTTGGACCCTTGCCCATGCTTAAGAGTTTCTCATCCAGTTTCTCAACCGTATGGATGAACTCTGCATCCGGATTGGCATTCGGATCATCTGTAAACAGTCCGTCGATATCGGAAAGCAGGATCAGAAGATCGGCTCCGATCAGTCCGGCGATGACGGCTGACAGGGTATCGTTATCACCAAAAGATTCCAGTTTCTCAAGCTCATAGCTGGAAATGGAGTCATTTTCGTTTACGACCGGAATTGCCCCGACATTCAGAAGTTCCTCAAATGTATTTCTGGCATTGTGACGGTTCAGATTGTTGACCATAGTATTCTTGGTCATCAGGATCTGTGCCGCAACCTGATTGTACTCCGCAAAAAGTTTCTGATAGATCATCATAAGCTTTGCCTGTCCTACTGCGGAACATGCCTGCTTCTTCTTAAGTTCAGCCGGTTTCTCATGAAGTCCGAGAGCGGAAGCACCTACCGCAACAGCACCGGAAGTTACCAGTACCACATCCTTGCCCTGATTGTGAAGGTCGCTCAATTCACGTACCAGCACTTCCAGTTTACGCAGGTTCAGTTTATTGGTTTCTTTGTGGATCAGAGAGGAAGAACCTACCTTTACCACAATACGCTTTTTGTCTTTTAACATCTCACGGTAATTCATCGTTATGTCTCTCCAAGTATATTTTATTGCCGTTTCCCGGCAGAGCATTTATTGTTTATCTGGTGATTCCAAGATCATCGAGGGCTTTGGCCTGCTTTTTCTCCATGACAGCAGCTTCTTCCGGAGTCATATGGTCGTATCCGAGAAGATGAAGCATACTGTGTGCAAACAGGAAGCTGAACTCGCGCTCAATGCTGTGACCGTATTCCTGTGCCTGGGAATAAACTCTGTCTACGGAGATCATCACATCTCCAAGAAGCAGTTCATCGGTATCCAGGTCAAAATATTCGTCCTTCTCATCGATCACAGAATAGTCTGCCGGTTTCTCAAACGGGATCATCGGGAAAGAAAGCACGTCTGTCGGTGCATCGATCAGACGAAATTCCGCATTTACCTTGCGGATCTCTTCGTTGTCTGTGATGACCAGGTTTACGCTGATCTCATACGGGCATTCCTCCAGTTCCAGGATATGGGATGCTACTTTCTCGGCGAGTTTCTCATAAGGGATCTCTAATTTGCGTTCGGTTTCATACTCGATCTGAATGGTCATTTCTTCTTCTCCTCACTGCGGCGTGTGGTGCGTCTTGCCGGCTTCTGTTTCTTCTCATAGTCATCGTAAGCCTGTACGATCTGCTGTACCAGTGGATGACGCACGACATCCTTGCTGGTAAGCTGGCAGAATCCGATATCATCAATCTTCTTAAGGACTTTGGCAGCGACATCAAGTCCGGATACCGCGTCTCTCGGAAGGTCCTTCTGGGAAGCGTCACCGGTCACAACTACCTTGGAGCCAAAGCCGATACGTGTCAGGAACATCTTCATCTGCGCCGGTGTCGTATTCTGTGCCTCATCCAGAATGATAAACGCATTATCAAGGGTACGTCCTCGCATGTAAGCAAGCGGGGCAACCTCGATCAGCCCGCGCTCCATATTCTTGGCAAAGCTGTCTGCTCCCATGATCTGATACAGAGCATCATAAAGCGGGCGGAGATACGGGTCTACCTTGCTCTGAAGGTCTCCCGGGAGGAAACCAAGTTTCTCTCCGGCCTCAATCGCCGGTCTGGTAAGGATGATACGGCTGACTTCCTCATTGCGGAATGCAGTCACCGCCATCGCCATTGCCAGATAAGTCTTACCGGTTCCTGCCGGTCCGATGCCGAATACGATCATTTTTTTGCGGATCTGCTCTACATATTCCTTCTGTCCAAGAGTCTTGGGCTTGATGGGGCGTCCCTGTATCGTGTTGCAGATAAAATCCTTATCTATCTCTGTAAGTACCTGATTTCGCTCTTCCATGGCAAGTGACAGTGCATAGGTCACATTCTGCCGGGTAATGGTATTTCCCTTGCCTGCAAGTGTTACCAGTTCTTCTATCAGCTTCTTCGCCTGAGTTGCGCTTCCGTCTGTACCCAGGATCTTTAAACTGCCGTCTCTGGATATCAGTGTTACATTCAGGGTGCGCTCGATCAGCTTGAGATGCTCGTCAAACTGGCCGAACACATTTCCCTCCAGATCTGCGGGGACCTGAGTGTGTAACTCAATAATGCTGTTAGTCATTCTCTGTTGTCCTTTCTTCGGGCTGCTCCTGTATTTCTACGGGAACCTCCCTTCCGGTTTTTTCTATGATTTCCAAAGACCCTTTGCTGATGCAGGTCTTATGGTCAACCTCTATTTTAACATTATTTGCAGATATTTGAAGCCCTTTTTCCATTAATTTTTTCTCATAAGCCTGTAAAATCTCCCATGATACGATCTTTGCCTCTTTTTCTGTGCGTTTTTTTGCGGTTTTACGATATTCTTTTCTGACGATTTTCCCATAAGATGCAGGAAGAAAAAAGTTCTCTGTTACCTGCCAGGGATGATATTCAACAGATTGTTGCCATCCGTTTTCTTTCTTTCCCCCGAAAGTAAAGATCCAGTTTCCCAGCCGGACACAGCCGCCCTTTTTTTCTGTTCCTGCAAAAACTTCTTCCTGATACTCCATCGGAACTTCGTGATAATACGCCAGTTTGTACTGGATATAGACATCCGCATCTGCTTTTACATATTGATATTGATAAACTTCCTGACTGTCATTCTTCAGTTCCAGCACACCAGAGACCAGAATATCCCCTTTTTTGCAGGTATCGCCCGGATGAAGCAGCGGGACTCCTGCACGGGTGACCATTTTTACGATCGTTCCGTCCTTCTCTGCTGCCAGACTGCTGGCAGTCTGCTCCTTTGGCATATCATCTCCTGAAAAAATTCCTTCCTGCACTTCAAGGGTCAGCCTGGTTCCCTCCAGTTTTGCAGAAACCCAGGTGATTTTCGGATACTTTTCCCGGACTGCCGCGGCAATCTCACTACAGTTTATCTTCTTTCTTGAAATCCCATGTGTAATACCCTGATCGGCCAGAAACTCCAGGATCTCGCCTGTACTGCATTGTCTGTTACCCTCGATCCGAATATTCCAGATATGTCCTGATAAAAATATAAGAACTCCAATGCACAGCAAAATCCCAAGAAAAAATGCCTTTCTTTTTTTACTTCGATAAAAAAAGAAGGGCAGTCCATGTTTTTCAACAATATGTATCCTGACACCTGTCTTCCGACAGAGCGGACCAAGAAGAAAAAAATCTTTCACAGCGAGAATCCCTGTCAGAGCTCCATCAGGATGACAGCAAAGATTTCGGATGCAGATTTTTCTTCCCCGGCAGAGGTTCAGAAAACGCTCCGTCTGTTCTCCCCGGACCTGAATCTTTATGCAACCCTTCCAAAAGCAGATCAGCTTTTCCATAAACACCTCTATCGTTCCAGGATTATTTCTGACAGAATCCCCTCTATCTGCATCTCTTCCGGTGTATACCACAGGATTTTCAAGCCTTTCCCATGGATCACCAGTTTGCCGGAAAATGTCAGGATGATCAGTTCCTGCGGCTCATAACGAAGGATACTTCTGTAATTCCCTATCTGTATCTGGCTCTTACCGGTAACCGTAAAAACCGATTCTTTTAAAGCCAGATCCCGTGGGATCTCCAGTGCCTCCACCAGGTTTTCCCTCCATTGCTCTTTCTTTTTCATAGAAAAAATCTCCGGCTTTTCTTTTAAATATATGCCGGAGATTTTTATTTAGACTTTTTATGAAGTTTTATTTTGGTTCACGGAACAGTACCATAGAAAACCACAGGATCGTATTTCCGCCAAGATTATATTCCATTACCTCACGCTCTACGATCTCACTGACTACAACACCGTGGCTTTCAAGACAGGGGTGCATCCTCTCCGGATGTCTGCATGGCTCGCCCTTAAGATAAGCGCATTCCTTACAGATATCACAGGATTCTGTCGAAAGGGTAAAGGTATCAAATCCCTCACCTTTAAGATATTCTGCCACAGCGGTCGTAAGTTCTTCATGTGCATCTCTGGTAGAAAGCATTTCCTCCATATTCATAATGTCAGAAACCTCTGCTACGCTGGAAAAAAAGACAGCACGGTCATAACTGTGGATCCTGTCCTCACATTCCTTAAGGGTCCCAACCGCCGGTGGACAGGCCCAGGTCGTTCCGTAACGTTCGCATTCCTGCTGACAGACGATCCGCACCCGTTCTGCCACTGACAAAGCCTTCGCGTCCAGAAGACGGTATTCATAGATCGGATAGTCCGATATAAATTTCTCAAATTTCGTTGTATTTAACTCAGCCGCCATTGGACAGCCTCCCTCTTCCTTAGTCCAGAATGATCAGTGCCATGAAAACAAGATCTTCATCGCCGCTGTTTGTAAGGCCATGTCCCTGGCCGTCCGGTGTAAAGGTCACATCTCCGGCACTTACCATGCGGAGTGTTCCATTGTCGCTGTAGATTCCCTTTCCGGAAAGGATATAATAGGTCTCACTCTCATTGTGATGCTCATGGTATCCAAGAGAACATCCCGGCTCCAGAGTCACCTCTGCATATAGTCTGCATTTGCCATTTAACTGTTTTTCGTCCAGAAGGCGCTTGATCAGTGCATGTCCCTGGCCGCCTGCCATATTTTCTACACGTTCTGTTGTCATCTTTGTTTCCTCCTTTTCTTGTAAAAAATTATTTATGATAAGGCTCATGGTTCAGAATCCGGTATCCCCGGTAGATCTGCTCCAAAAGGATCATCTGCATCAACTGATGAGGGAAAGTCATCCTGGAAAAGCTCAGTTTAAAATCAGCACGGTCAAGGACTTTATCTCCAAGACCCAGAGAACCGCCGATCACAAACGCGATCGAACTCTTTCCCTCTACTCCAAGCTGTCCGATCTTCTGTGACAGCTGTACAGAATCCAGCATTTTGCCGTCGATCGCAAGCGCGATCACATAGTCATTGTCACGGATGTGCTTCATCAGACGCTCTGCCTCTGTCGCCTTGATCTGTTCGTTCAATGCATCAGAAGCCTTATCCGGTGTCTTCTCATCCGGAACCTGGCAGAATGTCAGTTTGCAGTAACGGCTTAAACGCTTTGCATACTCAGCAATGCCGTCATTCAGATATTTTTCTTTGATCTTACCAACTGTTAAAATACGGATTTCCATTATACGTTATGTTCCTCTATATAAGTTTCAAATTCTTCCATGGACATCAGGACCTTACGTGGCTTCGTGCCTTCCTCCGGACCGACCACGCCGGCATCAGAAAGCTGGTCCATGATCCTTGCTGCCCTGTTAAAGCCGATCTTGAACATTCTCTGCAGCATACCGATCGAAGCTCTTTCTTTCTCAATGATGAATTTGCCTGCATCCACAAAGTAGATATCATTCTCATCATTTCCACCGGAAGAACCGCCTGAGAGGCTGATCGTATTTACCTGCTGCTCGATCTGCGGATTATATGTCACCTTCGGATTCTTATCCGCAAGGAATTCCACAATGCTGCTGACTTCCTCATCGGAGACAAAAGCCCCCTGCAGTCTGGCCGGTTTCTGATATCCCTGCGGATAAAACAGCATATCACCTTTTCCGAGCAGCTTCTCTGCACCGTTCATATCGAGGATCGTTCGTGAATCGACGCCAGAGGAAACAGAGAATGCAATCCTCGACGGCATATTCGCCTTGATCAGTCCTGTGATGACATTGACAGACGGTCTCTGCGTCGCAATGATCAGATGGATGCCTGCTGCACGTGCAAGCTGTGCCAGACGGCAGATCGCATCCTCTACCTCTCCCGGTGCGACCATCATAAGGTCCGCAAGCTCGTCTACGATGATCACGATCTGCGGCATCGGTTTCTGCGGGGTTCCACCCTCCGGAACTGCCATGTTACTGATCTTGCGGTTATATTCACCCAGATTTCGAACGCCGTACTCAGCAAAAGTATTATAACGACTCATCATCTCGGACACTGCCCAGTTGAGTGCTCCTGCAGCTTTCTTTGGGTCTGTGACGACCGGGATGAACAGATGCGGGATGCCATTATAGACACTTAACTCAACTACCTTCGGGTCGATCATGATAAGCTTGACTTCCTCCGGCGATGCTTTGTACAGAATACTGATGATCAGTGTATTGATACATACAGATTTACCGGAACCGGTCGCACCTGCGATCAGAAGGTGCGGCATCTTGGCAATATCTGTGACTACCGGTTTGCCCGCAATATCCTTACCTACAGCAAAGGACAGTTTGGATTTCGCCCCCTGAAATTCCTGGGACTGCAGGATTTCCCGGAGCATGACCGCATGATTTTCCTTATTAGGGACCTCGATCCCTACAGCAGCCTTGCCCGGGATCGGAGCCTCGATACGGATATCCGGAGTCGCAAGATTCAGTTTGATATCATCTGCGAGATTGACGATCTTGCTTACCTTGACTCCCATCTCCGGCTGTAATTCATAACGGGTTACGGTAGGACCGCAGCTCACATTTGTGATTGTGACATTTACGCCAAAGTTGTGCAGGGTTTCCTGTAGTTTCTTAGCTGTCTTGCGAAGATGTGCATCAGAGTCTCCCTGCGATTTGCCATCTCCACGTTTCAGAAGTTTCAGCGGTGGATAATGGTATTCCTTTGGAACTTCAGAAGGTGCGGAAGTAATTTCTTTCTGAATATTGGTAATACCACTCTGGATTTCCTGCTCAGAAGATTTCGGATTCTTTTTCTGAGATGTCGTAGATTCTGCGGCCGGCTGTTCTGCTGTCTGCACCTCTGCCGTATGTTCCGGCCGAACCTCTCTCTTAAGCTGTTCCTGCCAGTCAGCTCCCTGATATGCGTCCTCTTCTTCATCTGGCGTTTCTTCTACCGGTTCGCTCTGAATCTCCGGTATTATGGTTTCTGGAATTTCTTCTTCTGGTTCATCCTGATATGCAGCAGGAATTTCTTCTTTCTCCATCGGTGCTTCCTGTCTGGAAAAATCCGGAAAAGCAGGAGCTGAATTCTCATCCTCAGAATCTCTGACTGCTTCTGCTCTCTGAATCCTGAATTCCAGCTGTCCCTGACTGCTTTCCTCCGTCTTGACAGATTCCTGCGGAAGTGGCATCTCCTCTGCCGGAAGCGGTGTCAGTTCCGGCTTCGCAGGCGGTGTCAGTTTGGTTCCCTCAAGAAATTCATGTTTCCTTGATTTCTGTTCAGGCTCGTCCTCATCATCTGCTTCTTCTGTAAGTGCTTCCTTCAGAGCTTTCATACGCTCTGCCTGTCTCTGTTCCCTGCGTAGTTTCCTTTCCTGCTGGCGGAGTTCTCTCCTGAGATCTCTTTCCGGCTGTCCTTCCATATAACGCTCGTGACCGCCTCTTGCCAGCTCACAGATCCCGTCCCAGACGCGAAAGATAAATCCGAAGAAAGATTTCTGCGTAACCAGGATCATCGTAATTAACAATACAAGCAGAATAATCACACATCCGCCAACCACACCAAATGCGGAAGTGGTTGAAATACAGATCGCGCCTCCGATCACACCGCCTCCCGTATGGTATTCGGACGAAATTCTGTAATATTCCGAAAAGGTAGTGTCTGCCATATATCCCTCTGTCAGAAGCTGGATCAGACCGCACAGGAAGATCCAGAATATAATTCCTGCCAGAACTTTCTTATATGCAAGCAGATTTTTCCTGTTGGATATAAGAAATACTGCACATCCAAAAAGCAAAACCGGAAAAAGATATGCCAGAAGCCCCATAATTCCAAAAGATGCCTTACTGATACTGCCTCCAACAGTTCCTCCCATCCCAAGATTGCTGATGATCAGAATCACTGAAGCCGCAAAGAAAATCCAGAGAATAATCTCTGTCTGGAATCCACTGGTAACTCCCTGCTTCTTTGTAGTCGTTTTCTTTGCAGCTGCTTTCTTTCCGGCGGTTTTTCTCCTGGAAGTGGCCTTGGTGGTTCCTCTTCTGTTACTTTGTTTCTTTGCTGCCATTTCGGGCACCCTCCTACTATTTCAACTCACAGCTATAGCTTCACGAAGTCTGAAGCCCCGGCTGCCTAAAGCATATAATGTTACTGTTCACTCCGTTCACAGTAACTTGGTCAAAATGCATTCCAAATCACCTTCGGTGATGGCATTTTGCCCTGTATGTCTCGGGATTTTGCCATATTCATGGCAAAACGCCTCGCGGAATACTACCTGTGAATAGTAACCACATAATTCATGATCAGTGTCACAAAACCGATCACAAAACAATAAATAGCAAATCCACGAAATCTGCCTTTCTGAACAAGCTTCAGACAATAACGGATCACAAAAGATGCCACAATACCTGAAATAACCATTCCGAGTACATAAGTAAAACCAAGCCCTACTGTCATAGCAGGCGAACCAAACTGTCCCAGTTCCATAACCAGTGATCCCAGAATTGCCGGAATAGATAAAATATAAGAATATTTCACTGCAAAAGTACGGCTGAACCCGCTCATCAGTCCTGCACTGATCGTCAGACCACTTCTGGAAAGTCCCGGAAAGACAGAAAGTCCCTGGCTGATTCCAATCCACATTGCATTAGAAAGACTTGCATCCTTGGCAGCCTTCGTACCGCCTGCCCGGCTGAGGTCGATCACAAGCAGGACAATTCCTGTGATCAGAAGTCCTGCACTTGAAACCAGAGTGGAATCTGCGACCAGCACAACCAGTCTCCTTGACGTATATCCCAGAAACATCGTCGGGATCATGGAAACAAGAAGCAGCACGACAAACTTACGATATGTATTGCTGATGATTCTGGCATAATGAAGCTGCTTGCCGGTTCTTTTGTTGTAGAAATACAAATGAAAATTTCCTACGATATCCATGGTCATGTCCAGAATCTCGTAAAGAATGTGCCTGATATCCTTCTGAAAAGTCATAAACACAGCACCGAGAGTACCCACATGCAGCATGGCTTCCAGCAAAACACCAGCATTATGATCCATTCCAAAAAAATTCTCAAGAATACTGAGATGTCCGAAACTGCTTACAGGAAGAAACTCTGTAATTCCCTGTACAATAGCTAATAAAATAACATATAAAACTGTCATACTCTTTTCCTTTTCTTTTCATACAGTCTGTGTCTTATTGTTACTGTTGCGACACATCAACACTGGTCAGTATAACATATTTTTTTTTAACTTACAAGTTTCCAAACATTTGTTTGTGAAACAAAAAAATCCCGATCAGCTCAACATGGAGTTGACCGGGATTTCCTGCATTTAAATATTATTTATTTTTGAGATATTCATCGATACCTCTGGCTCCAGCTTTACCTGCTCCCATGGCAAGGATAACAGTAGCTGCACCTGTAACGGCATCACCGCCGGCATATACGCCGTCTTTGGATGTCTTACCGGTTTCTTCCTCAGCAACGATACATCTTCTCTTGTTGATCTCAAGTCCCTTGGTTGTAGAAGAGATCAGCGGGTTCGGGGAAGTACCAAGTGACATGATAACAGTATCTACATCCATGTCATACTCAGATCCTGGGATTTCTACAGGACGACGTCTTCCGGAAGCATCCGGCTCGCCGAGTTCCATCTTAACAACCTTCATACCGTTTACATGTCCGCTCTCATCAACAAGGATTTCCTTCGGATTGGTAAGAAGATCAAAGATAATTCCCTCTTCCTTAGCGTGATGAACTTCCTCTGCTCGTGCAGGAAGCTCTGCTTCACTTCTTCTGTATACGATATGTACTTCTGCACCAAGTCTCAGAGCTGTTCTTGCAGCATCCATTGCTACGTTACCACCGCCGACAACGGCAACTTTCTTGCCTGCTGCGATCGGTGTATCATAAGAATCATCGAATGCTTTCATCAGGTTGCTTCTTGTCAGGTATTCGTTTGCGGAGAATACGCCGCTTGCGTTCTCTCCCGGGATTCCCATGAACATCGGAAGACCTGCACCGGAGCCGATGAATACAGCTTCAAATCCTTCGTCCTCGATCAGCTGGTCGATGGTTGTGGATTTACCGATGACAACGTTTGTTTCGAATTTAACGCCAAGTTCTTTGACTTTTTCGATTTCTTTCTTAACGACTTTCTGTTTTGGAAGACGGAATTCCGGGATACCATAAACAAGAACGCCGCCGAGCTCATGAAGAGCCTCGAATACAGTTACATCATAACCTGCTTTTGCAAGGTCACCAGCACAGGTAAGTCCAGAAGGACCGGAACCGATCACTGCAACCTTATGTCCGTTCTTCACTTCTGCTCCTGCCGGTTTAATGTCATGCTCCAGGGCATAGTCAGCAACAAATCTCTCCAGTTTACCGATAGAAACGGCCTCGCCTTTGATTCCGCGAATACATTTACCCTCGCACTGAGATTCCTGAGGACATACACGACCGCATACAGCAGGCAAGGAACTGGTTTGGCGAATGGTATCATAAGCCAACTCCATATCACCGTCAATAATACATTTAATAAAGTTGGGTATTTGAACTTGAACCGGACATCCTGTCAGACAAGGTGCATGTTTACACTGCAAGCATCTTTGCGCTTCTTCCAGCGCCATTTCGTGAGTATATCCATACTCCACTTCTTCAAAATTTCCGCTGCGAACAATAGGATTTTGCGCAGGCATTGGTGTTTTTTCAGGTTTCATATTAGGCATTGTCAACACCCTCAAATAAGTGGCATTTATATTCTTCTGCCGCTTCTCTTTCTTG
>ERZ838399.1542-NODE-1542-length-20868-cov-4.117811_pt1 | contig 20868 bp, 20 predicted proteins | sample MGYA00519683_ERZ838399 | MGnify/ENA primary metagenome ERZ838399 (study PRJEB31850, sample SAMEA3708833) | human gut metagenome | biome: human gut; feature: human-associated habitat; material: faeces | place: China | collected 2014 ...
GGAAGTGAATCTGGTGGAAGTAGCTCCGGTGGTGGAGAATCTTCCGGTGGTGAAAGTGCAGAATAATGTATAACCATTCTTAAAATACAGAAACTATAGAAAAAAGAGGTAAAGTACATGAAGTTTTTAAAGAAAGTACTGGCTGCAGTTGCCTGTGTATGTGTGCTGGCTACCAGCGTGACACTGACATCCCATGCAGCTGGCGGTAGAATTTCTTTTGCAGATCCGAGTACGGCTGTGGGAGATATGGTAGACGTAAAATGTGTTTTAAAATCCAGCAGTGGATCTCTTGGAAGTTCATCAGTAACACTTTCTTATGATGCCAGTGCATTGAAGTTTAATTCCGGAGATGGAGTGACCGGTGGCGATGGAACCCTGACATACTCAGGAAATGGCGGTTCTTCAGAAGTGTCATTTACCATGACATTTCAGGCACTGAAAGAAGGTTCCACTGAGATTACGGTAGCATCTCAGGATGTGAAATCCAGTTCCGGCTCAGAGGTCAAGCTGACAGAAGGAAAATCTACAGTGACAATTGCTGCCGGAGATCCTTCTAAGATCGTGGATGATACTCAGGCTGCTGAAGGTGCTGACACCGCAGCTAGTGGTGATGTTACAGTTGAGGTGAACGGTACTTCTTATACGCTGAGTGATTTTGTAGAAGCTTCACTTCCGGCGGGATTTACAAAGACAACCATGAATTATGAGGGCGCTGACCGTCCAATGGCTTATAATGAGACAAATGGTATTTACCTTGCTTATCTGACATCAGCGGATGGTAATTCTAATTTCTTCTTATATGATGATTCAAATGCAACATTTGCACCATATGAAGAGATCGATATTTCCGATACAACAACGATTGTTCTGTTAAGTGATACAAGTGTGAAGCTGCCATCTAATTATGCGCAGACGACGCTGACACTGAACGGACAGGAATTCCCTGTATGGCAGGATAATGACAAAGATGGATTTTATCTGATGTATGCTGTAAACAACAATGGTACGAAGAATTTCTATGAGTATGATTCTCAGGAGAATACGTATCAGAGATGTGATGTAAAGCAGGATACCGGAGCAAGCAATGCTAAGAAAAAGGGCAATGGTTTCTTTAATAAGATGCAGAATGTGATCGACGGACATTTTAAAGTGTTTGCGATTATCTTTATTGTTATTTTCCTTCTTCTTATTATCCGTCTGATCGTGGTTCGTGTGAAGCTTCGTAACCGTGATATTGAGCTGGATGATTTGTATGATGAGTATGGAATCGACTTAGAAGAGGAAGAACCGGAACCGGCTCCGAAGAAGAAAAATAAAAAGAAAGCTCAGCCGGCTCCGAAAAAAGGCAAAAAGAAAAAAGTCGTAGACGAAGATGATTTTGATGACTACGAAGATGACGAATTTGACGATGATGATGATGACGATCGTTATGATAGTAATCGTTATGATGACGAAGATGATTATGCAGACGATGACTTTGAAGAAGAGGAATTTGATGAAGTCAGAGAAGCACCGCTTCGTACAGTGAAATTCGATGATTTTAATACCATTACGGATATGTCTTTATATGAAGATGAGAACTTCGAATCATTTGTGATGGATGAGGAAGAAGAGGATGATATGGTAGATGACTTAGATGATCTGCTCAGTGAGCGTCCGAAGGAAAGACGCAGTCATTCTGAGAAGGATGACACATTCCAGGTAGATTATATTGATCTGGATTAATAAGAGTGAAATGAGTAACCAGGGAGGAATGCATAATGTAAGATGCATTCCTCTCTTAATAAATGGAACTTAAAAGGCATAAATGGAGTTGAAAAGGCATAAATGGAGCTTAAAAGGCTGCAGGAGGGATTATGTACGATTATATTATTGTAGGGGCTGGGCTTTATGGAGCAATCTTTGCTCATGAGGCTATGAAGGCAGGAAAGAGCTGTCTCGTCGTAGAGAGGCGTTCGCATATCGGTGGAAACATTTATACAAAAGAGATGGAAGGAATCCAGGTGCATCAGTATGGGGCACATATTTTCCACACAAGTAATAAAGAGGTGTGGGACTACATTGGACAGTTTGCAACATTTAACCGTTATACGAACTGCCCGGTAGCATACTATAAAGGCCAGATGTACAATATGCCGTTTAATATGAATACATTTCATAAGATCTGGGGTGTGATCACACCGGCAGAGGCGAAGGCTAAGATTGAGGAACAGGTGAAGGAATATGGCGTGAAGGAGCCGAAGAATCTGGAAGAGCAGGCGATCAGTCTGGTTGGAAAAGATATTTATGAGATTCTGGTCAAGGGGTATACTGAGAAGCAGTGGGGGAGACGTGCGACAGAACTGCCGCCTGAGATTATTAAGAGACTGCCGGTCCGCCTGACTTATGATAACAATTATTTTAATGACCTTTATCAGGGGATTCCGGTGGGAGGTTACACGCAGATTATTGAGAAGATGCTGGAAGGCGCAAAGGTCCGTTTGAATGTGGATTATCTGAAAGAAAAAGAAAATCTTCGCCCACTCGGTAAAAAAGTAGTGTATACTGGACCTGTAGATGCATATTTCGACTATTGTTTTGGTGAATTAGAATATCGTACGGTCCATTTTGAGACAGAGATTCTGGATACGGATAATTATCAGGGAAATGCAGTGGTTAATTATACAGAATATGAGGTGCCTTATACAAGAATCATTGAGCATAAGCATTTTGAATTTGGAACTCAGGAGAAGACGGTGATTTCCAGAGAGTATCCGGTGACATGGAAGAAAGGGGACGAACCTTATTATCCGGTCAATGATGAGAAGAATACAGCACTTTATGCAAAATACAAAGAGCTGGCAGAGAAGGAAGAGAACGTGATTTTTGGAGGACGTCTGGGACTTTACCGTTATATGGATATGCATCATGTAGTGGATGCGGCGTTACAGGCTGTAAGAGAAGAAATGAAATAAATGATAACGAGGTTAGAAACCGGGTATCATCAAAGGAAGATAATGAACGTAAAGAAGGAGAAAGTATTATGAAATGGAAGCAGTTTCGTTTAAAAACAACGACACAGGCGGAGGATATTGTGAGTAGTATGCTGGCAGATCTTGGAATTGAAGGTGTGCAGATTGAGGACAAGATCCCGCTTACAGAACAGGATAAGGAGCAGATGTTCGTGGATATTCTGCCGGATATCCCAGATGATGACGGGACAGCATATTTGACATTTTATCTGGATGAGGAAGAAGATGTGGCGCCGGTTCTTATGAACGTGAGAAAAGAACTGGAAGATATGCGTGCATTTCTTGATGTTGGGGAGTGTACTATTGAGGAATCTGAGACGGAAGATGTAGACTGGGTCAACAACTGGAAGCAGTACTTCCACCAGTTCTACATAGATGACATTCTTGTAATTCCATCCTGGGAAAATGTAAAGCCAGAGGACAGCGACAAGATGGTCATTCACATTGATCCGGGGACAGCATTCGGAACAGGTATGCATGAGACGACACAGCTTTGCATCCGAGCGTTGAAAAAATATGTGACATCCGAGACGGAGATTTTAGACGTTGGATGTGGAAGTGGGATTCTTGGAATGCTGGCGCTGAAATTCGGGGCAAAGCATTCTCTTGGAACAGATCTTGATCCATGCGCCATTGATGCGACTCATGAGAATATGGAAGTGAATGGGATCCGCAAGGATCAGTACGAGGTCATGATCGGAAATATCATTGACGATAAGGCTGTTCAGGATGCGGTTGGATATGAGAAATATGATATTGTAGCAGCAAATATTCTGGCAGATGTCCTTGTTCCGCTGACGCCGGTCATCATTCACCAGATGAAGCCGGGGGCTGTATATATTACAAGTGGAATTATCGAAGATAAAGAAAATGTTGTAGTAGAAGCTGTGAAGGCTGCCGGGCTGGAAGTTCTGGAAGTGAATCACCAGGGCGAGTGGGTATCTGTTGTAGCAAGAAAGAATGCCTAGAGGAGTAAAGAGAAAATGCAGCATTTTTTTGTAGATGCCTCTCAAGTATCAGGAGAAACAATCCGAATTGAAGGTTCTGATGTGAATCATATGAAAAATGTGCTCCGTATGCGAATTGGTGAGGAAGTGACGGTCAGTGACGGTCAGGGAAAAGAATATCTCTGCCAGGTTCGGGATTTTGAAGAGGAGCAGGTGCAGTTGAAAATCGTAGAGACGAAAGCTTCAGATGCGGAACTCCCATCAAAGATCTATCTGTTTCAGGGGCTCCCGAAGCAGGAGAAGATGGAATTGATTGTGCAGAAATGTGTGGAGCTTGGGATTTATGCGGTAGTCCCGGTCTCCATGAAGCGGTGTGTGGTGAAGCTGGATGCGAAAAAAGGGGCGAAGAAAGTGGAGCGTTGGAATACAATTGCAGCCAGCGCAGCCAAACAGTCCGGGCGGGGGATCGTGCCGGAAGTGATGTCTGTGAAGACTTATAAGGAAGCCCTTGAGATGGCAAAAGATTTGGATGTTGTATTGGTGCCTTATGAGTGTGCAGAAGGTATGGACCACACAAAGGAACTGATACAGTCCATAAAGCCGGGGCAGTCAGTTGGAATATTTATCGGACCGGAAGGAGGATTTGATCTGGATGAGATTGCGCTTGCATGTGAGACAGGCGGCCAGGTCATAACTCTCGGAAAGCGTATTTTACGGACAGAGACAGCGGGACTTGCGCTATTGTCTGTGCTGATGTTTCAACTGGAGCAAGTTACATATTAAATAGCAGGGACATATATTGATGATAAGAAGAAACAGTGATCAACTGTTATTGGAAAAAAGAAAACAGGAAGTGAGATAGAATGAAGGAAGTATATCTGGACAATTCTGCGACGACGAGAGCCTACCCGGAAGTGGGAGATCTGGTCCGTAAGGTATTGTGTGAAGATTATGGAAATCCATCTTCCATGCACCGTAAGGGCGTGGAGGCTGAAAAATATATAAAAGAAGCGAAAGAGACATTTGCAAAGATTTTAAAGGTGCAGGAGAAAGAAATCTTTTTTACCTCCGGAGGTACGGAAAGTGATAATCTGGCATTGATCGGGGCAGCAAAAGCGAATCGAAGAGCAGGGAATCATCTGATCGCATCCGGAATTGAGCATCCGGCGATCATTAATACGATGCGTTATCTGGAAGAGGAAGGATTTCGTGTTACATTTCTTCCGGTGGACCGCTTTGGGAGAATCAGTCTGGACGCACTGAAGGATGCACTCTGTGAAGACACGATCCTTGTATCTGTGATGTATGTGAATAATGAGGTGGGATCCGTACAGCCGATCCAGGAGGCTGCCAGCATGGTAAAAGCGTATAACAAGAACATTTTGTTCCATGTGGATGCCGTGCAGGGGTTTGGGAAGTATCATATTTACCCGAAGCGCCTGAAGGTGGATATGTGTTCCATCAGTGGACATAAGATTCATGGACCAAAAGGGATTGGAGTGCTTTATATTGATGAACATGTGAAGATAAAACCAATCGTATTTGGCGGTGAACAACAGAAAAATGTCCGTTCCGGTACGGAAAATGTACCTGGAATTGCAGGAATTGGTCTTGCTGCGAAGATGATTTATGAAAATCTGGATGAAAAAGTTGCAGCGATGCGTGCGATGAAGGAGCATTTTATTGAAGGCGTGAAGCAGATCCCGGATACGACCATCCATGGTCTTTATGATGAGACCAGTGCGCCACACATTATCAGTGTTGGATTTGCGGGAATCCGAAGCGAGGTTCTTCTGCATGCGCTGGAAGATAAAGGCATCTATGTATCCAGTGGTTCTGCATGTGCTTCCAACCATCCGCAGATCAGCGGCGTGTTAAAAGGAATCGGAGCCGGTCAGCAGTTTTTGGATGCAACGCTTAGATTCAGTCTTTCTGAGTTTAATACGATGGAAGAGATTGACTATACATTAGATACTCTGTATAATATAGTACCGATGCTTAGAAAATATACCAGACATTAGAGATAAATGAGGAGAAGATCGATGAGATTTCATACATTTTTATTGAAATACGGGGAGATTGGTATCAAAGGAAAGAACCGTTATCTTTTTGAAGATGCTCTTGTAAGACAGGTGCGTTATGCGTTAAAGGATGTAGACGGGAACTTTGATGTCCACAAATCCCAGGCAAGAATCTATGTGGACTGTGAGGGTGATTATGATTACGAGGATACGGTGGAACATTTAAAAAGAGTGTTCGGACTGGTTGGAATCTGCCCGGTTGTCCGTATGGAGGATAAAGGTTTCGAGGAATTAAAAAAAGACGTGGTAGCTTATATGGCAGAGATGTATCCGGACCGTAACTTTACATTTAAGGTAGAGTCACGCCGTGCCAGAAAGTCATATCCGAAGAACTCTATGGAAATAAGCCGTGACCTTGGAGAGGCGATTCTCTATGCGTTCCCGGAGATCAAAGTAGACGTACATCACCCGGATGTACTGGTAAATGTAGAAGTGAGAAATGAAATCTATGTTTATTCTGAGATTATTCCAGGAGCAGGTGGAATGCCGGTAGGAACTAATGGAAACGCTATGCTTCTGTTATCCGGTGGGATTGACAGCCCGGTCGCAGGCTATATGGTATCCAAACGAGGAGTTGGTCTTGAGGCAACTTATTTCCATGCACCGCCGTACACAAGTGAGCGTGCAAAGCAAAAAGTTGTTGATCTTGCGAAGATTGTGGCAAGATATTCCGGACCGATCAAATTACATGTTGTGAACTTTACAGATATTCAGTTGTATATTTATGACAAATGCCCGCATGACGAGCTGACTATTATTATGCGCCGCTATATGATGCGTATTGCGGAAGAATTCGCAAGACGTGATGGATGCCTTGGACTGGTGACGGGAGAGAGTATCGGACAGGTGGCAAGTCAGACTATGCAGAGCCTGGCTGCAACGAATGATGTATGTACGATGCCGGTATATCGTCCGCTGATCGGATTTGATAAGCAGGACATTGTAGATGTGGCAGAGAAGATCGATACTTACGAGACCTCCATTCTTCCATTTGAGGATTGCTGTACCATTTTCGTAGCAAAGCATCCGGTCACAAAGCCGAATATCGAGGTTATCCGCCACTCTGAGGAGAATCTGGCAGAGAAGATCGATGAACTTATGCAGACAGCGTTAGATACAGCAGAGATCATTGAAGTGAAATAGAAAAAGCGAAATAGAAAGGGGCAGCCCTTCGAAAGGAAGAACTGCCCTGTTATCTTTGCTGCTTTGCTTTTGATATATGCTTTTTGGCCTGAATCCTACTTAGGATCTTCGCTTACGATATAAGGCTTGATTGCTTCAAGAATAGGACCCATCTCAGAATCTGTTGCGTGGATATTCAGAGTTGTTGGCTCATTCAGATCCAGACTGAAGATTCCCATAACAGACTTAGCGTCTACGATATATCTTCCGGAAACAAGATCAAAGTCGTTGTCGAATTGTTCAAGCTCGTGAGAAAAAGAGTTCACCTTTTGGATTGAATTTAAATAAACCTGTACAGTTTTCATTGTACGTTACCTCCTTATTTATCATACTTCTATCATCTCTATCTTAAAAGTATGACAGATAAAAGTCAAGAAACAAATTACCAAATATTTTGAAAGGAATGTGTAAAATGAAAAAGAAAGCTGCGCTCCATAATCTGGGCTGCAAAGTAAATGCATATGAGACAGAGGCTATGCAGGAGCTTCTGGAGCAGAATGGATATGAGATCGTGCCATTTAAAGAAGGGGCAGATGTCTATATTATCAATACATGTACAGTCACCAATGTTGCAGACCGCAAATCCCGGCAGATGCTTCATAAAGCACGAAAAATGAACCCGGATGCGGTAGTTGTGGCGACAGGCTGTTATGTGCAGGCAAGAGGAGAAGATATCGACCCTTGTGTGGACATCGTAGTTGGAAATAATAAAAAGAAAGATCTGATCACGATTCTGGACGAGTATTACAATGCTCAACATAAAGTAAAAAAAGAGTTGATTGACATCAACCATGAGAAAGAATATGAGGAGATGCAGGTCACTCATACAGCGGAGCATACCCGCGCGTATATCAAGGTTCAGGATGGGTGCAATCAGTTCTGTTCTTATTGCATCATTCCGTATGCGAGAGGACGTGTCAGAAGCCGCAATCTGGAACATGTATTAGAAGAGGTGCGGACACTGGCAGCTTCCGGATATAAAGAGGTTGTGCTGACAGGAATCCATCTGAGTTCTTATGGAATTGATACCGGAGAGAGCCTTCTGGAACTGATCCAGAAAGTACATGAAATTGATGGTATTAAAAGAATCCGGCTTGGATCTCTGGAGCCGAGGATCATTACAGAAGAATTTGCTTCCAGTATTGCCACACTTCCGAAGATGTGTCCACATTTTCATCTGTCATTGCAGAGTGGCTGCAATGCGACCTTGAAGCGTATGAATCGTCGTTACAGCGCAGAAGAATATATGGAAAAATGTGACCTTTTACGGAAATATTTCCACAATCCTGCACTGACAACAGATGTGATCGTAGGATTTCCGGGGGAGACGCAGGAAGAGTTTGCCGAGTCCATGGATTTTGTAGACCGCGTGAATTTCTATGAAACACACATTTTCAAATATTCCAGAAGAGCGGGAACGAAAGCGGCAGTGATGCCGGATCAGATTCCGGAGGAAATAAAAAGTGAGCGAAGCGCGAAAATGATCGAGCTTGGACATAGAAAACAGAAAGCATATGAAGAAAAACTCCTCGGAACGACACAGGAAGTGCTGATGGAAGAGGCTGTTGAGACAGAAGACGGCATTTACCAGGTCGGGCATACGAAAGAATATGTTAAAATTGGTTTAAAAACAGAAGAAAATCTATCAAATCAACTGAAAAATGTTAAAATCGAAGATACAAAGCAAATAATTCATTGAATTTTGACAAATGATAGGTTAGAATAAGATTGAAGAAATGTAATTATGAAGATATGAAAATAATTACAAAGTAATGTGAAGGACGTGAGTAGTATGAAAGAATTAAGCAATACACAATTTTTTCAGGTAGAGAGTGCACCACAGATTCAGGCAAAAGATATTCTTGAAATTGTGTACAAGGCTCTTGTGGAAAAAGGGTATAATCCGGTGAACCAGATCGTAGGTTATATTATGTCCGGTGATCCGACTTATATTACCAGTTACAATGGTGCCCGCAGTCTGATTATGAAAATGGAACGGGATGAGCTGGTTGAAGAGATGTTCAAGACGTATATTGAGCATAATAAGTGGGGATAATATATATGAGGATTATGGGACTGGACTACGGCTCGCGTACAGTCGGGGTGGCTGTCAGTGATCCTTTGGGGATAACTGCGCAGGCTGTAGAGACTATATGCCGTAAGGACGAGAACAAGCTTCGGAAGACATGTGCCCGCATCGAGGAACTGGTGGCAGAGTATGAAGTTGAGAAGATTGTGCTCGGACTTCCGAAGCATATGAACAATGATATTGGAGATCGGGCGGAAAAATCTATGCAATTTGGTGAGATGATCGGACGACGGACCGGCCTTGAGGTCGTGATGTGGGATGAGCGTCTGACTACTGTTTCGGCAGAGCGGACTTTAATCGAGAATAAGGTAAGAAGAGAAGACCGCAAGAAGTATATTGACCAGATTGCGGCTGTTTTTATATTGCAGGGATACCTGGACTCCGCACACCTGAATAAAGAAGGGTAGAAGATTTATGGAAAAGATTACATTTGCGTCTGCAGATTCACAGGAAAATGAAGAGTTTTTTGTGCTGGAGCAGACAAAGTTAAATGGAGTATCTTATATTCTTGTCACGGATTCGGAAGAAGACGATGCAGAATGTTGGATTTTAAAAGACACGTCACCGGAGGAATCATCCGAGGCAATCTATGAGTTTGTGGAAGATGAAAAAGAACTGAATGGGATAATGGGAGTTTTTGAAGAACTTCTGGAAGATGTGGAAATTGAAAGGTAATGAATTATGTCAGTCAGTCAGGAGAGTTTTAAGAAAAAGTTAAAAGAAAAAGGGCTTAAAGTGACGAATCAGAGACTGCTTGTACTGCAGGTTCTTGCAGAGAATAAGGACAGACATCTGACTGCTGAAGATATCTATGAGCTCGTAAAAGAAGATTACCCGGAGATCGGGCTGGCAACCATTTACCGAACAGTGCAGTTGTTACTGGAAATGCAATTGGTGGATCGTATTAATCTGGATGATGGATGTGTGCGTTATGAGATCGGGGAGACGCTGGATGGCACAGGAAAGCACCATCATCACCATCTGATATGTAAAACATGTGGAAAAGTACTGCCTTTTAAAGACGACCTGTTGGATGAACTGGAGCGGCATATAGAAGAAGAGACAGGATTTCATGTGTTAGACCACGAATTAAAGTTCTACGGACAGTGCAGTGAATGTAGAAAGAAACAGAAATAGACCCTTTGTTACACTGGGGGTCTGTAATTACGTGGAGGTGTAAACTTGAAAAAAGAGAATATTGGAAGTATGCGTATCATTCCACTCGGGGGACTCGAGAAGATCGGAATGAACATTACTGCTTTCGAGTACGAAGACAGTATTATTGTTGTGGATTGCGGATTGGCATTCCCGGAGGACGGTATGCTTGGAATTGACCTTGTTATTCCAGATGTGACATACCTGAAAAACAATATTGAGAAAGTAAAAGGATTTGTTATCACGCATGGTCATGAGGACCATATTGGAGCATTAAGCTACATTTTACGGGAGATCAATATCCCAATCTATGCAACAAAGCTTACGATGGGTATTATAGAGAAGAAGCTGACAGAGCACAATCTGCTTCGCTCAACGAGAAGAAAAGTAGTAAAACATGGACAGTCTATCAACCTTGGACAGTTCAGGATAGAATTTATTAAGACGAACCACAGTATCCAGGATGCAGCAGCACTTGCAATCTATTCCCCGGCAGGAATTGTTGTGCATACAGGAGACTTTAAGGTAGATTATACACCAGTCTTTGGAGATGCTATCGATCTTCAGAGATTTGCAGAGATTGGAAAAAAAGGAGTACTGGCACTTTTGTCAGACAGTACCAATGCAGAACGAAAAGGCTTTACACAGTCTGAACGTACGGTAGGTATTACCTTTGATCATATATTTGCAGAACATCAGAATACAAGAATCATCATTGCGACATTTGCGTCTAATGTAGACCGTGTACAGCAGATCATCAATTCAGCGTGCAAGTATGACCGTAAGGTTGTGGTAGAAGGACGCAGTATGGTGAATATCATTCAGGTAGCACAGGAACTCGGATACTTGAATGTTCCGGAGAACACGATGATCGAGATTGACCAGCTTAAGAATTATCCGCCGGAGAAGACGGTTCTGATTACGACCGGAAGCCAGGGTGAGTCTATGGCGGCTCTTTCCAGAATGGCGGCAGACATTCACAAGAAGGTAACGATCATGCCAGGCGATACAGTTATTTTAAGCTCTAACCCGATTCCTGGAAATGAGAAATCCGTATCCAGAGTTATCAATGAGCTGTCTGAGAAAGGTGCAAATGTTATCTTTCAGGATGCTCATGTATCCGGACATGCGTGTCAGGAAGAATTAAAGCTGATTTATTCACTGGTCAAACCAAAGTATGCAGTACCGGTACATGGTGAGTACCGTCACAGAAAGGCGAATGCGAACCTGGCAAAATCTCTTGGAATTCCAAAAGAGAATGTCTTCATGCTTCATTCCGGAGACGTACTGGAAGTCAGTGAACAAGAGGCAAAAGTCGTAGATAAAGTCCATACAGGAGAGATTCTTGTAGACGGACTTGGTGTCGGTGATGTAGGAAATATCGTACTTCGAGACAGACAGCATCTGGCAGAGGACGGAATTATGATCGTAGTCCTGACGTTAGAGCGCGGAAGCAACCAGCTCCTGGCAGGACCGGATATTGTGTCCCGTGGATTTGTTTATGTTCGTGAGTCAGAAGATCTTATGGAAGAGGCAAGACAAGTCGTAACTGACGCAGTAGAAGATTGCCTGAATCATCAGAGAAATGCTGACTGGAGCAAGATAAAATTAGTGATTCGCGATACAATGAACGAATTTATCTGGAAAAAAACAAAACGTCGTCCGATGATTTTGCCGATTATTATGGATGTATAAAGTGATATTTATTTAACAGGGGACGTAGTACTTTGAAGAAGTGCTACGTCCCCAATTGCGAAGAGGGGTGTCCCTGATTGAGGAGAGAGGTGGTTGTAAATGATCGTAGATGAGCGGATGGTGACTTATATCCGGTCGCTGGAGGTGCCGGAAAGCGCGGTAATTGAAGCGATTGAGCAGGAAGCTTTAAGAGACCGTGTGCCGATTATCCGGAAGGAAATGCAGAGTTTTCTGAAGGTTCTGCTGATGATCAAAAGACCGATGCGGATTTTGGAAGTAGGAGCTGCGGTTGGTTTTTCGTCAATTCTTATGAGTGAATATATGCCGGAAGGCGGGCATATTACAACAATAGAAAATTATGATAAACGAATTCCGATAGCCCGGGCGAATTTTAAACGGGCAGGGAAGGAAGAGCAGATTGATTTGATTGAGGGAGATGCCCTGGAAGTGATGCATGGCCTGGAAGGGCCGTATGACCTGATATTTGTGGATGCGGCAAAAGGGCAGTACATTCATTACCTTCCGGAAGTTATGCGGCTTCTTGGGACAGATGGAGTGCTTGTGTCAGATAATGTGCTGCAGGAAGGTGATATTATTGAATCCAGATTCGCGGTGGAGCGCAGGAACCGGACTATTCACAGCCGTATGCGGGAATATCTCTATGAGTTAAAGCATCATGATCAGTTGCAGACATCGATTATTCCACTGGGAGACGGCGTGGCATTGAGTGTAAAGCGCAGAGATATTTAAGCAGTGATATTTAAGAAGAATAGGAAATTAATAAAAAGAGAAGGAGAAGAGAAGTATGAGTCAGAAACGTCCGGAATTATTGATCCCGGCCAGCAGTCTGGAAGTATTGAAGACTGCGGTTATGTTTGGTGCAGATGCAGTATATATTGGTGGCGAAGCATTTGGGCTTCGTGCGAAAGCAAAGAATTTTTCCATGGAAGATATGAAGAAGGGTGTGGAATTTGCGCATGCACATGGTGTAAAAGTACATGTGACGGTCAATATTCTTGCACATAATGATGATCTTCCTGGAGTAGAAGAGTATCTGAAAGAATTAAAAGAAGTTGGACCGGATGCGCTTATTATTGCAGATCCCGGTGTGTTTGAGCTGGCAAAGGAAATCTGCCCAGAGATTCAGCGTCACGTCAGCACGCAGGCGAATAACACGAACTATGCGACCTATCAGTTCTGGTGGAAGCAGGGAGCTTCCCGCGTAGTATCTGCCAGAGAATTATCTTTAAGAGAAATCAAAGAAATCCGTGAGAGGATTCCGGCTGAGATGGAGATTGAAAGCTTTATTCACGGAGCAATGTGTATCTCATATTCCGGAAGATGTCTGCTTAGTAATTTCTTTACTGGCCGTGACGCAAATCAGGGAGCATGCACGCATCCGTGCCGCTGGAAATATTCCATCGTGGAAGAGACGAGACCGGGAGAGTATATGCCTGTCTATGAAAATGAGCGTGGAACATACATTTTCAACTCAAAAGACTTATGCATGATCGAGCATATTCCGGAAATGATCGATGCCGGAATCGACAGCTTTAAAATTGAAGGGCGTATGAAAACGGCTCTTTATGTTGCAACCGTTGCAAGAACTTATCGCAAAGCGATAGATGACTATCTGGAAGATCCACAGAAATACAGAGATAACATGCCTTGGTATCTGGATCAGATATCCAACTGCACCTATCGTCAGTTCACTACAGGATTCTACTTTGGAAAACCAACCGAAGAGAGCCAGATTTATGACAGCAATACTTATGTAAAAGAATATACTTATCTTGGAATTGTAGGAGAAATCTGTGACGGGCGCTGCAAGATTGAGCAACGTAACAAATTCTCAGTCGGTGAGACAATTGAGATTATGAAACCGGATGGAGAAAATGTAGAAGTTACAGTCAAACGGATTATCAACGAAGAGGGTGAAGACCAGGAGAGTGCACCACATTCTAAACAAGTGCTCTATATTGAGTTAGAAGGCGGTCAGGCAAGCCCATATGATATTTTGCGCAGGCAGGAGCCAGAAGTTCAGTAAGGCGGTAAATGAGAACTTGTTGCACAGAATATCATGAATTTCATTTCTTGTGTAATAAAAAAAGATGCGCTGGCGAAGCGCATCTTTTTGAATATGTATCAATGTCAATATCGATGGAGTGCGATACTTACATTCCAGGCTCAAGCTCTGCTTCTGCCATTTCTTCAGCTGCTTCAGATGCTTTCTCGTAAGTTCCGTTTTTCATACGAATGTGTTTGAAAATTGTTCCACCTACAAGTCCTGCAACACTTCCTCCGATAGCTGCGAACAGAAGAGCAAGTAATACATTCTGAACCGGGTTAAATGCAAATGGTGCTAACAGTCCAGGGATTGGAGATGCTGTACCAGGTGCATCATTCACAATATGGAATACTGCTGCTGAAATTCCGGCAAATCCACCTCCGAAGAAGTTAGAACCGTAAATCGGAATCGGGTTAGAAGTAACGATTGGAGCCTGTGTTAATGGCTCAAGCATAACGCCGATCACATTACCTTTGTTACCAAGTTTCAGTTTGTGGAATACAAGTCCATTTGTAAAGGATCCACCAAAACATGCGATGGCTGCAATACCCATTGGAAGACCGGTCAGTCCTAACATAGCTGTGAGCGCCATAGAACTAAGCGGCGATGTACAGATCATCTTCATCATTCCACCTAACAGGAATCCCATAACGATTGGAGACTGGTCTGTAGCAGCAGAAATAGTAGCACCAATGTGTGACAGAATCCATGTTACACCAGGATCAACAACTGTTACAATAATACGGGCAACTGGAGCAATTACAAGTGCTCCTGCAATAATGTTAATTCCAACAGGAAGTTTCTTTTCAATAATCGGAGCGATGAATCCGATGACATAACCTGCGATAAATCCAGGAAGGATTCCGAATCCACCAACAGCAACACCGGCTACAACTGCGAATAACGGGTTAGCACCCATTGCAATTGGAACAAGAGTAGCTGCGGCAACACCGCCCATGCTTCCGGAGATATCTCCAACTTCACGTAAGAATGCAATGCCAATCAGATCACCGGAAATATACTTATGAATTGCTTCAACAAGGAATGTTGCAACGGCTGCGTCTGCCATACCGCCCATTGCAAGAGATCCTTTTGGCATCTTCAGACTGAAAATAGAGAAGACTGCCAGAGTGACGAGTAGTAAACCTACACCAGATAAAATTGTTACCATACTTTGTACCTCACATTTCTTTGATTTGTTATTCTAATAACATCGCCATGTTTATTGATGAGATTAATATATAAGCATGGTTACAAAAAGTATCAAATGGTGTCAAAATACTATTAAAAATTTAACAAATCGCGATAACTTTGTGCATTATTGACAATAAGAGGCCAATGCATTCAAAAACTGCTTAATCCTTACATTGCCGTGTTTATCAGTCTTTCCACGTATAAAATCCATTTCCTTGCGAACCTGCTCAAAATTGTATAATGTGCTGGAATAGTCTACAAAAATTTCGTTACTATAATCTTCAAGACCAAGGTGAGCCAGGTTTACGAGGCCATTAAATGCTGTTCTTCGTATGCGCTGCTCCATAGATTTCGGTGTATCACAGAAGCGGCTGCACAGATCGCTAACTGTCAGTGAGTCAGCATGATCCTGGTGGTCGACCAGATATTTGACGATAGAAATGATATCTTTACTGCCAATATCCCCGATAATACCGATTCTTGTAAGGATTGTGCGAAGGGAATTCTCAATCTGCTCACTATTGTCAGGTACAGTCACAGTTGCAGGGCTGGTATCTTCCATAAAAATGTTTTGCATTTTGCGGACCATTCGTTTCATAGATAAGCCATCGGAAACTTTTTTGATGACAGCTTCTACTTCCACACTATTAATCGGTTTCTGGATAAAGAATTCAATCCCGGCTTCATAGGCAGAAGCAATCATATCTTTGGAGGACACTTGGGACAGCATGATATAAGATGCATCTGGTACTATTTTTCGAGCCTGTTTTACAAAGCTGATTCCATCCATCTCAGGCATGAGCAGATCTACAATTACAATATCCGGTTTAGCTGAAGGAAGATCTTCCAGTGCTTCAGCTGCATTATTAGCACTGCCGCAACATACCCCAAGTCCTCGTTCATTTATAATTAGTTTCAAAATGTTACAAATATTTTTGTCATCGTCTATAAAATAGAAAGACATCATTTTGACATTACCTCCAATTCATTTAAAGGAATGCAGATGGTAAAAGCTGTCCGACCCGGAATAGAGGTCAGACCAATCGTTCCATGTAATTCCCCTTCTACAAGATCTTGTACCAGATTCAGACCAAGTCCCCGGCTGACTTCCCCTGTCTGGAAATTAATCTTGGTCGAGAATCCAGTCTTAAATACTTCTCCTATGTATTCAGCCGGAATTCCCGGGCCGTCATCAGTAACGGTAAAAATAGCCTGCCCATCTTCGATGACCTCTGTGACAGAAAGATTAACTGTGTCAGTCTTAGAAGCTTCCAAAGCATTTACAAAAAGGTTACGGAAGATGGAAAGAAGGGCATAGTGACTGGAAGTATAGAAATTTTTCTGATATTCATAAGTAAGATTCAGTGTCTTTCCCTGTGATTCCGCCAGATTGGTGATGGAAGATTTTAAAAGGGAGAGCACTTCTTCCAGATACATACCGTCATTTTCCAGTTCCTGTTCCAGTGCTTCGGAAATTCCACGCATGATCAACAGATATTCTTTCTTTATCTCGTGAATATCTTTTGCAGTAGTAAGCGCAGAAGAGGCAAGGGCAGGATCGGCACCTGAGTCACGCAGTGTTTCAAAGAGCCGGTAAGAATTATTCATAGTTTCTTCTATTAATGTAGTATTTTTCTTCATCCAGACAATCTCCCCATTGAGTTTGGAGAAGAGAAGTACCAGTTTCTGATAACGTTTCTCATGTTCTTTTTCAACTAAAAAGAGCCGGTATTTTTCAAAGAGCAACATGACAAGCCATGTGAGACAGGAACGCATAACAGCAGCCAGAAAGATTCCGGACTGCATGTGAAGCACAAGGGAACTGAGTTCCAGTCGTACGAGAAGCTCGATAAAGTTTGCCAAGTAGTCGATCAGAATCAGAGCTCCAAGTGTCAGGTCCCGCTTTTCATGAATAGCAGCCGACAAATGATCAAACCGTCTGATATACAGATGTAGAAGAAGTCCGTAGCAAAGATAGAAAGCTATCTCCGGCATATAGTGAGAAGGACTCGTCCAGTGTCCGTTGGTAATCCAATAGACGAACATACGCATAGAAAATACACCGATTGCGGATAAAAATGTAACCGGAATCAGTGGAAAATTGGACATTAATAATCCACAAGCGGCCAGAATAACGACTGCAATGGATATTTTAAAGTTTGCTGTGAACCAGTTAATACTGAGCTGCGAAGTTAAAGCAATTGCGAAACTGTAAAATATAGATTTTTTCAATATATCTTTCATAATATATACCACACCCTATACCTAATATAGTACAGGAAAAAAGAAGACTGCGCAAGTATTAAAAATACCCACGCAGTTTTTCAATAGCGCTCTTTTCGATTCTGGATACATAGGAGCGGGAGATGCCAAGAAGCTTTGCAATTTCGCGCTGTGTATATTCTTCTTCGTTATACAGACCATAGCGCATTTTTAAGACCAGACGTTCCCGGGTGGATAATTTAGACTCTACGTGTTGATATAGTTTCAAAATATCATCTTTTTCCTCGATTTTCCGGTGAGCCTCCTGGTCGTCTGTCTCAATTACATCGAAAAGCTGGATTTCGTTGCCTTCCCGGTCCGTGCCGATTGGTTCATAAAGGGAGACTTCCCGAGAAGTTTTTTTCCTGGCACGCAGATGCATCAGAATTTCATTTTCAATACAGCGTGCAGCGTAAGTTCCGAGACGTACATTTTTTTCCGGATCAAATGTAACGACTGCTTTGATCAGCCCGATGGTGCCAATGGAAAGCAAATCTTCAGCTTCTTCTACATTTGCCTGATATTTTTTGACAATATGAGCTACGAGCCGGAGATTATGTTCGATCAGAATATGCTTGGCATTTAAGTCGCCCTCGATATATTTTTGTAGGTAATACTGTTCTTCAGAAGCAGTCAGGGGAAGGGGGAAAGATTTCAAGAAATGCACCTCGAGACAGATTTGATATAGTTTATGATGGAAAATGAAAATTTGTGCTTTTCCCATGTGGAAAAGTGTGCTATACTGATGCTACTTCAGACAGGAAATTCTTCCGTCTGCAGGAGATCTGTTGTATCGGGCGGTATCCGCCGGAGAATCCAACGATTTTGATTGAGATTGATTGTTATTAATTGTTACCTGATTATCGAAAAAATCTATGAGTGACTGAACATGAAAATGTGAAAAAAAGTATAGTTCAGTTAGAAATGAGGTGTATGAATGGCATTTAGTTCAATTGCGTCTGCCTGTGTTCAGGGACTTCACATTGAAGTGATCCATGCAGAATCAGATGTCAGTAATGGTCTTCCGATGTTCCATATGGTGGGCTATCTTTCGTCGGAAGTGAAGGAGGCTGCTGAGCGGGTGCGGACTGCAATCCGTAACAGTGGATTTTCGCTTCCACCTAAGAAAATTGTAGTAAATCTGTCGCCGGCAACGGTGAAAAAGAAAGGAGCATCTTATGATCTTCCAATCGCATTATCTGTATTAGAAGCTGTTGGCAATCTTCCGGCAAAAGCGCTGGAGAGAGTTCTTGTAGCCGGGGAACTTAGTCTGGACGGGAAAGTACGTGAAGTAGAGGGAGTTCTGCCAATCGTTCTGGAGGCAAAGATGCAGGGATTTCACACATGTATTTTGCCCGAAAAAAATGTAAGAGAAGGGCGTCTTGTGCCGGGGATCCGTATTATAGGTGCCGAAACATTGGAACAATTGTGCCGGGATTTAAATAAGAAGGAAGGGTTAGGAGGAAAAATATCAGAGACGAAAGCAATCACTGAGTTTAAACAGATATGGGAACCGGAGATGTTATATGATGTGGATTACAGTGATATCTGTGGACAGGATATGGTGAAGCGGGCGGTTGAAGTTGCAGTAGCGGGTGGTCATAATCTGTTGCTTGTAGGTCCGCCGGGAAGCGGAAAATCCATGGTGGCAAAGCGAATCCCGACCATCTTACCGCCGATGCAGTTGGAAGAGAGTATGGAGGTGACAAAGATTTACAGCGTGGCAGGGATGGTAGACCGGGAACATCCGTTGATTACAAAACGTCCATTTCGAAGTGTACATCATACGGTAACGAGAGCAGCACTTATTGGTGGTGGTGTGATACCGAATCCGGGGGAAATCAGTCTTGCACATGGAGGTGTCTTATTTCTAGATGAACTGGCGGAATTCCATAAGCCAGTGCTGGAAGTTTTAAGACAACCTCTGGAGGAACATAAAATCCGGATTTCCAGAAACAGTGGATGCTATGAGTATCCGGCTGATTTTATGTTGATTGCGGCAATGAATCCGTGTCCTTGTGGAAATTATCCGGATTTGAACAAATGTAATTGTACAAAAACGCAGATTCAAAATTATCTGGGTCATGTAAGCCAGCCTTTTTTAGATCGTATGGATTTATGTGTAGAGGCTTCAAGGGTAGAATACGGGGAATTACACAAGACTGGAAAAGAGGAAACATCAGCAGAAATACGTAACCGTGTCTGCACGGCGAGAAAAATCCAGGAGCAGCGTTATGAGGGGACCGATATCCGGACAAACTCCGGAATCGGAGTACGGCAGATGGAAGAATTTTGCCAAATTGGAGAAAAAGAAGAAAAACTGATGCGATGTGCATTTTCAACGATGAATCTGACTGCCCGGACTTATCATAAAGTATTGAAAGTCGCCAGAACGATCGCTGATCTGGACGGGGAAGAACAGATTGGATGCAGCCATCTGAAAGAGGCGCTTGGATACCGTATGCTGGATAAAAAATACTGGGGGAGGTAATGTGGGTGATTTATGAATACTGGTTTGCCAGGATGAAAAATATCTCTGATAATAAGAAGAAAAAACTAAGAGAGGCATATGGCTCTGCAAAAGAGATATATTATATAGAAGAAACTCAACTCAGATTACAGAATTTCCTGACAAAAAAGGATATAGAACAGCTGAAAATAGCGAGAAAGCAGAAAGATTTAGAAGAAAAATATTATAATATGGAAGAAAAAGGAATTGATTTTGTACCGTATTTTCAAAAAACATATCCGAAACGGTTGTCGGAGCTTGACGGTGCACCGTATGCGCTTTATGTAAAAGGGAAACTGCCGGAAGAAGACCGGCCTTCGGTAGCGATTATCGGAGCAAGAAGATGTAGTAATTACGGGGAAGGACAGGCGCTGGAATATGGGAAATGTCTGGCATCAGCCGGGGTACAGATTATCAGTGGTCTTGCACTTGGGATTGACGGGGCCGGACAACGGGGGGCACTAAATGGAGGCGGAACAACTTATGGCGTGTTAGGCTGCGGAGTGGACATTTGTTATCCGAGAGAAAATATCGGTCTGTATATGGATATTCAGAGAGAAGGAGGGATAATTTCGGAGCAAATACCAGGAGAACCACCTATGTCATATCATTTTCCACTGAGAAATCGTATCATCAGTGGATTGGCAGATGTAGTGCTTGTGATGGAAGCAAAAG
>ERZ838399.1546-NODE-1546-length-20827-cov-4.818939_pt1 | contig 20827 bp, 21 predicted proteins | sample MGYA00519683_ERZ838399 | MGnify/ENA primary metagenome ERZ838399 (study PRJEB31850, sample SAMEA3708833) | human gut metagenome | biome: human gut; feature: human-associated habitat; material: faeces | place: China | collected 2014 ...
AACGGTGCAGTGTGGTAGAAAGAGAACTGGATCTGGCAGGATATTTTTGTATCGTTACATCGGAAAAGATGAGTGCGAAGGAAGCGATCGAACTATATAAGAGCAGGGATGTATCGGAGGAACTATTCCGTGGAGACAAATCATATCTGGGGAATAAGAGCATCCGGGTGTATTCAGAAGAATCAGTAGGAGCGAAGATATTTGTTGAATTTATAGCCATGATAGTGCGCTGCAAGATGTATATAAAACTAAAAGAAGAGATGAAAAAACTGGATAAGAAACCGAACCATATGACGGTACCGGCGGCAATAAAAGAGCTGGAAAAAATAGAAATGGTACGTCAGTTAGACAATATATACCGTCTGGATCATGCAGTAACAGCGAATCAGAAAGTAATATTGAAAGCCTTTGGACTGGATGAGAATAGTATAAAATACTTTGCGTCAGAGCTGAGTAAGGAACTGAAAAAAGCAGAATAAGGAAGGAAAATAAAGATGGCAAGAACAAGAAAAACAAGTAAGGAAGCATTGGAAGAAAAGATTGAAAAAGCAGAGGCTGATGTGATCGCAGCGAAGAAAAAGTATGACCAGGCAACAGCAAATCTGAAAGAACTGTTAGACAAGCGGGATGCCATAAGAAAAGAAGAGATCCTGTCAGCGGTTGTAAAAAGTGGGCGGTCATATGAGGAGATCATGACCTTTTTGAAGGCAGGATCAGATGGAGAAAAGACGGAAAAATAGAATTATTTTGAAGCACAGATATAGGGACTCTCGATTTAGTCGGAAAAAGACTGGAAGTTCACATCGTACCAAGCAGGGATCAGATATTACAAGAGTACTGTATTTCTTTATTATAGGCAAGAAGGCGATACTGACCAATGGATTTATAAAAAAATCGCAGAAGACACCAAAGGCAGAAAAAGAACTGGCAAAGAAGTATAAAGCAGATTATGAACGGAGGTATGGCAATGAGTAGCTATAAAGATTATAAAAAAAGAGCATTGCAGAATCCGGAGGTAAAGGCAGAATATGATGCACTGCAACCGGAATATGATATTATCCAGGCGATGATTGATGCAAGAGTGCAGCAGAATATGACACAGAAAGATTTATCAGCTAAAACCGGAATTACGCAGGCAGATATAAGCCGGATCGAGAATGGAACAAGAAATCCCAGCTTGAGTATGGTGAAAAAACTTGCACAGGGATTAGGGATGCAATTAAAACTGGAATTTGTTCCGATGCCAACAAAAAATAAAATGTGAAGATGGATTTGCAGTACCGACATTTAACAATGCGCTTAATTTGATTATGGATGAAGCGTATGAAAAGGTGCAATTAGAAATGTCGGATGCATTGCCGAGTGAAAGAAGAATGCGAGTTGGAGAGCATTATGTAAAGCCGGAAGAAGAGTGGGCTGGAGATAAATTCACGTTAAATTTTGGCGAGAGACTCAAGTTTGAACATACACCGATACAGATGACAAGAAATGAAGAAGATATTTTGATTGGAAACTATATGCTGGGATAACGGGGATTGTTTTTTTGTAGAAGTGTGTCATGTAATTGCATGACGCGCACCTCGCAGCAAGAATGCCGAGGCATTCTTGAATTACATGATTTATGTCTGAAGTCAAAAGGGCAATGTTAAAAACATGGATGTAGAATAAGATATATAGAAAATGATGCAAAGTTGTAGAATATGCAATAAATGCTTGAACACAAAATTATAAAAGTAATATTTTTTAATATCACTGGTCAAATAAAAGATTATTTGTTATAATTTGTTTTTACAAAGTGGCTGTTTGAAAGGAGTGAGTAAGTATAAAAATTTTAATTGATGAAATAAAGTTAAATCTTCTTTTAGAAAAAAAGAAACAATTTATAGGAAACAATGTCGTGTGTGACAGTGTCTTTTCAGCAGTCTCATTTTTGATATCCGTTATTTTAGCGTCATACAAAGATTTTTTTGGAATACCGGGAATAGTATTAAAAACGGTGTTCGTTGTTTTGGGGATATTGTTTACAGGTAAAAGTATTATAGATATAGTAGCTAGCAAAAAGAATAATTATACATATGAAGATCTCATTATGGATATCAACAAGCTTAACGAAATTGCCCATAATCACTCAATCATATTAATTAAAGATTCATTTCAAAAATTTCCTAATCGATTTCTTGTTTATGATGATAAACGTTGGGGATGTAAGCTGTTTCTTAATTATAAAGATAATTCCAATAATGAGGATTTTATCAAAAAACATTTGTCTGGGGACTTGAAGATTGAGTTAGAGGATATTAAGCTCTCATATTTAGGACAGAGAATTCATGAAAAATATTCTGAAAGTGCAAAAAAGCGAAAGGTGTATTGCCATAAGTTTTACATAGCTGACATAAAAAAGTTCCCGGATAAGATAAAGCAGGATTCGTTTGAAATTGATGGAAAAGAATATCAATGGTTGTCAATGACTGAACTGGAAACAGATAAAGATGTTCAAAAGAAGAATTATGATATAGTTCGGTTTGTGAAAGAATTAGTTTAAGAGAATATTGAGACAGGAGATAGGGCGGAAGATGAAAAATTTCTGCCTTATTTTGTTATCAGAGTCTAAATTTGGTAAGCGCTATGAGGAAATCTTAGATTTTATCCAAGGGAAAGCAGAGGGGTCCGGTTCAGGATTCATGCTATCATTAAAAACAACGATAAGGTTATGATGAAAATCGAAGAATACAATATGGAATATAATGAAAAGAATCTGCCGTTGGCAAAATGGTTGATCGATAAGACAAATACAAAGGACTATCGCATAGGGAATCTCTTAGGAATGAAGCACCCAAAGGTGGAAGGGGATCTTTTGAAAATAGTGGGTGGCAGAGATGAACTGGTCAGACAGGCAAAAGTTTTAGAAAGAATTCCAGCATTAGGCGGAGAAGAATATCTGCATTTTGACTGGAGAGAAATGAATACGGATATTACGAGGATTGATTATCGGGTAGAAGTAATTCCTGGATTATGTGACTTAATTGGGATTATTGATCCTAGAGAACGTCAGTTACAGGCAATAACAAGAGTGTGCAAACTGCAGGAGGATGTATCCGGAAGCTGTCTGTTCGCTTATTGTAATCATGTGCTGGAACAGTTGAATAAAGGGAATACGAAAGAGTTATCCAAAGTGGAGGATGAAGAATTCCTTAAGTGTCTGAAAGCGTTAGCTGATCTGAAGGAACCGGAATGGAAGCGCGTGTTCAGCTCCAAAGTATTTGAAAAGAAAAATGATATCACGCCATCTAAAGTTTTCGAACGCATTTATCAAGGTGCAGTTATCGAAGCTTTGAAATACTCTCCGCAATATGAAGAAGGCATGTCAGATGATGAGATACTGGCAGCACATGGAATATTAAGTTATTCCCAGACATTAGAATGGAAAGGTGCCGTGGAGTATTGCATGACAGATCGAAATGGCACAGCGATAGAGAAGAAAATCGACACTTCCTTGAATTATTATGGAACGGTAATTAATGCACAGACATTAGAGCATGCCGTACCAAACTTACGAAATAGTGTTGAAAAAATCATTGTGATTGAGAATAAAGCGAATTATGAAAGCATGGAATATGATCCAAAAGTTTTATATATCTTTTGTCATGGCTACTTTTCGCCAAAGGAAGTTCGCTTTTTGCAAATGTTAATGAAGACAGCACCGGAAGAAATTCAGTGTTATCATTGGGGAGATATGGATTACGGTGGAATACAGATTTTTTTGTATAATGAAAAGAATATTTTCCCAAATCTGATTCCATGGAAGATGGACGTTCCCTCTTATAAGGCAGCGTTGGAAAATGAAAAAGGAATTAAGTTATGCAGCAAAAAGCAGAAAAAGTTAGAAGCATTGAATGCCGGTAAATTAGAAGTACTGAAACAGTGTATATTGGAAAATAAGATGGAAATCGAGCAGGAGATGTTAATATAAAAATGTCTCGATCTTATCGACAGTCATCATATTATATACACTCTGGCAAAGCAAATTCAATTACAATTGAGTCTCAATTACAAAGATAGATTTGAATCAGCTCCATCTCTTGCGCCAGCGCAGCTTCTATGGTATACTTACACGGATTGTAGAATTGACTATATAATGACAAATAAGAGAAATCCGGTCGCAAAAAAGCTTTTCAAGATACCGGATTTCGTATCGGGGCTCACAAGAGAGTCTTGAAGTGTACATATACAAGAGACACAGTGAAAGGAGTTATAGTATGTGTGGGATTGTAGGATTTACAGGTGATATGCAGGCAGCACCAATTCTGTTGGATGGTCTTTCTAAACTGGAGTACCGAGGATATGATTCAGCAGGAATCGCAGTAAGAGATGGGGAGAAAGAGACAGAAGTCATAAAGGCAAAAGGTCGTCTGAAAGTTCTGTCTGAGAAGACGAATGGCGGAGAATCCGTACCTGGAACATGTGGTATCGGACATACAAGATGGGCGACTCATGGAGAGCCATCTGAGACAAATGCACATCCGCACGTCAGTGATGATGGCAATGTTGTAGCAGTTCACAATGGTATTATAGAGAACTATCAGGAACTGAAAGATAAGCTGATCCGTAAAGGTTATTCTTTTTACTCAGCAACAGATACAGAAGTTGCTGTAAAATTAGTTGACTATTATTATAAGAAATATCTTGGTACACCGGTTGATGCAATCAATCATGCATTGATCCGTATTCGTGGTTCTTATGCACTGGCAATGATGTTTAAGGATTATCCGGGAGAGATTTATGTGGCAAGAAAAGACAGCCCGATGATACTTGGTGTAGATAGTGAGAATTCTTACATCGCATCTGATGTTCCGGCTATTCTGAAATATACAAGAAATGTGTATTACATCGGAAATCTTGAGATGGCCCGCGTAAGAAAAGGAGAGATTACATTTTATAATCTGGACGGAGACGAGATTCAGAAAGAGTTGAAGACGGTCGAGTGGGATGCAGAAGCAGCTGAAAAGGCTGGATTTGAGCATTTCATGATGAAAGAGATCCATGAGCAGCCAAAAGCAGTTTCTGACACTTTGAATTCTGTCCTGAAAAATGGAGCGATTGATTTATCGGAAGTAGGATTATCTGAAGAGGAGATGAAAGAGATCAGCCAGATTTATATCGTAGCATGCGGATCTGCTTATCATGTAGGTATGGCAGCACAGTATGTCATCGAAGACCTGGCAAGAATTCCGGTACGTGTGGAACTGGCAAGCGAATTCCGTTATCGTAATCCAATCTTAGATCCAAAAGGTCTGGTCATTATCATCAGCCAGTCCGGAGAGACGGCAGACAGCCTTGCAGCACTCCGTGAATCTAAGGAGATGGGAATTAAGACACTTGGTATTGTAAATGTGATCGGATCTTCTATCGCAAGAGAAGCAGACAACGTATTCTATACACTGGCAGGACCGGAGATTTCTGTAGCTACAACAAAAGCTTACAGCACACAGCTGATCGCAACTTATGCACTTGCAATTCAGTTTGCAAAGGTTCGTGGACAGATTACGGAAGAACAGTATACAGGATATATTGAAGAGCTGCAGACAATTCCGGATAAGATCAGTAAGATTATTGCAGATAAAGAGAGAATCCAGTGGTTCGCAGCAAAGCAGGCTAATGCAAAAGACGCATTTTTCGTAGGAAGAGGAATTGATTATGCAATCAGTCTGGAAGGCAGCCTGAAGATGAAAGAAATCAGTTATATCCATTCTGAGGCATATGCAGCAGGAGAATTGAAACACGGAACCATTTCTCTGATTGAAGATGGAACACTGGTAATCGGAGTGCTGACACAGCCAGATCTCTATGAGAAGACAGTCAGCAATATGGTAGAATGTAAGAGTCGTGGAGCGTACCTTATGGGATTGACTACATTTGGTCATTACAATATTGAGGATACAGCAGATTTCACTGTTTATATTCCAAAGACAGATCCACATTTTGCAACATCACTTGCAGTTATTCCATTACAGTTGATGGGATATTATGTGAGCGTGGCAAAGGGATTAGACGTAGATAAGCCGAGAAACCTTGCAAAGAGTGTAACAGTGGAATAAGAATAATAGAATAAGAATGTTAATTGAGGACATAGTGTTTATTTAAAATGCTATGTCCTCTTTATAAAAAATGAAGCCTCCCACTTAAGGAGCCTTCATTTTTTATGAGTGTCTGACAAATTTCAATTATGATATCTGTTCAGATACAAAATATTCAATTTGAAAATGATCCGATACTGGAATTACTCAGTCTCTTCACTGTCTTCGTCATCAGCAATTGCAATATGTGATTCAGTTACAGTAACAACAGTTGTCTCAGGATCTGTAACCAAGTGGACATCTTTATCCTGTGCAAGTGACAGATCTTTTACTTTAATCGTATCGCCGATACGGAGTTCTGCTACATCAATCTCAACTTTGTCAACAAGTGCAGATGGAAGTGCTTTATAAGAAACTTCCTCTAACTGTTGCTGCAATACACCAGATTCAAGTTTGTCATGATTTACAAGAACAATCTCTGCAACAGAATGTACAACTTCATCTTTGACAAGAGCCTGGAAATCCATCTCATCTACTCTGCCTTTTAATGGGTTATAATCAACCTCTTTGATCAATACATTGTGGGATTCGCCGTCAATATCCAACATGATCTGGCTTCCTTTATTGCTCGTCTTAAGCAGGCGGTCAACTGCGGCAGCATCCATTTTTACTGGAATGGACTCTTTCATCTCTTTGCCGAATACGTTACCGGTAACATAGCCCTCTTTTCTTAATTTTTTTGCCTTTACGTCAAGTGTTCTTTTTTCAGCTTTTAAAGTATTCATTTATCTTTTCCTCCAAGTCTGAATAATTTTATGAGTTCTATTTGTTACAACTGTAGTATAGCACCCGTGCAATATTATGATTAACCAAAAAATATAAAAAACAGAGAAAAAGATTATGCAAAATAGACAAAGCACTAAGACCTGATGTTTCATGTATAACGGATGAAACAGATGAAACAGATGAATAATGTTACCAGGTGACGTTAACGGGTAAGAAAGCATATATTGACAAATATTCATTTTTTAGTATAATTAATACATTGCTCTCGGAAATGAGAGCGTTCTTTAATTATAGAAAAGGAGAGAGAACATGACAACAACAGTATCTATATTAATTGCATTTGGCGTCTATCTTTTGGGAATGATCGGAATTGGGATCTGGAGCATGAGACAGACGAAGGGGGCAGACGATTTCTTCCTCGGAGGACGAGGACTTTCCGCTCCGGTAGCTGCGATGTCTGCACAGGCATCTGACATGAGCGGCTGGTTGCTGATGGGACTTCCGGGCTCTGTATATGCACTTGGAACCGGGCAGGCATGGATCGCCGTAGGACTTGGACTTGGAACGATTGCTAACTGGCTTATTATCGCAAGACCACTTCGTGCATATACAATTGTAGCGGGAAATTCTATGACGCTTCCAGAATTTTTCGGAAACCGTTATCACGATGAAAAAAAGATTTTACTTGGTATTTCTTCAGTTATTATCGTCATTTTCTTTCTGGTATATACAGCTTCCGCGCTGGCAAGCGGAGGTAAGCTTTTTAACACTGTATTTGGATTGGATTACCATATAGCTTTATTTCTGGGTGCGGCAGTTATTCTGATCTACACATTTATGGGAGGATTTCTTGCAGTATGTTCTACAGATTTCTTCCAGGGATTACTGATGTTGATTGCAATTCTTGCAGTGCCGGTACTGACATGGGGATTTGTAAGCGGGGATTTTCATAACATGCTTGCAAATACAGGAGTAAATCCGGACAATTACTTAAGCTTTACATATAATGGAGATCATCCGATCACAGCGGTAGAGATTATTTCCAATATGGCATGGGGACTTGGATATTGTGGTATGCCACATATCCTGATCCGTTTTATGGCAATCCGCAGTGAGAAAGAACTGAAGAAATCTTCTGCAATTGCAATTGTGTGGGTTGTGCTTTCTCTTGGATTTACGATTGCGATCGGGCTGCTCGGACGTGCTTTCCTTTATCCAGAGATTCTCGGAGTAACGGAGGGGGCACCGTCAGCAGAGTCAGTATTTATTGAGATGATCCAGAAGGTTTTCATTGAAAAGATTCCGATTCCATTGATTGCAGGATTGTTTATCTGTGGAATCCTGGCAGCTGTAATGTCAACTGCAGATTCACAGCTTCTGGTATGTTCTTCTTCCGTATCTAAAGACATTTACCAGAACATTCTGAATCCGGAAGCTTCTGATAAGAAGGTATTAAATGTAGCTCGTATGACAACGTTTGGAGTAGCTGTAGTAGCATTTTTCATCGCATGGGATCCGAACAGTTCTATCATGGACCTGGTATCTGATGCATGGGCAGGACTTGGAGCAGCATTTGGCCCGCTTGTCGTTATGAGCCTCTTCTGGCGCAGAACGAATCTTCCGGGAGCTGTGGCAGGACTGGTGTCCGGAGCAGTGACTGTGCTGATCTGGGATTATCTTCCAATTGTAAATGGACAGACGATTGGAAATGCAACAGGTATTTATTCTTTGTTAGTCGGATTTGTTATCAGCCTGTTCTTTATCGTAATCGTCAGCATGGTTACAAAAGCACCGGACGAGACAATTCTTGCGCAGTTTGATGAATATAAAAAATACGAAGAAAAAGACATGTAAGAATAGAAGTGTAATAAGAAATATAAGTATAAGGTCGCTGTATGGCTAATGTTAACTTCATGACATTGGCTGTATGGCGCCTTTTTCGTTGCCAAGCATACGACAAAAAGGTCCGGTGGACCTTTTTTGGTTACATAGCAGGAAATGTTAAATTATCTATATTTGACATAATATTAATTCAATTTCATAAAAATAGTTTGTTTTTTAACTATCAATTGTATTATTTATAGAAAATTGTGAAAAATAGTAGAATAACATTGAATTGAGTGTAAAAATGTGATATGGTACGTTATACAAGAAAAGGCTTACTGAAAGGAGAAGAAAATATGGGATTTTTAACAGGTAAGACAGCGATTATCACAGGAGCGGGACGCGCGGTATTAAGTGATGGCAGATGTGGATCTATCGGATATGGAATCGCAACTGCATATGCAAAAGAGGGGGCAAATCTTGTTATTACAGGACGTAATGTGCAGAAACTGACAGATGCAAAAGAAGAATTAGAGAGACTGTACGGAATAAAAGTACTTCCGGTACAGGCAGACGTATCTGCAGGCGCAGACAATAAAGCAGTTGTTGACAATGTTGTGAAACAGGCGATCGATACATTTGGACGAATTGATGTGCTGATTAACAATGCACAGGCTTCAGCATCCGGAGTTACACTGGCAGATCATACGCAGGAACAGTTCGATCTGGCAATGTATTCAGGATTGTATGCAGTATTTTATTATATGCAGGCATGCTATCCATACTTGAAAGAGACAAAAGGAAGCGTTATCAACTTTGCTTCCGGTGCGGGACTTTTCGGTAATTATGGTCAGTGTGCATATGCAGCGGCAAAAGAAGGAATTCGTGGACTTACAAGAGTTGCAGCAACTGAGTGGGGACCGGACGGAATCAATGTCAACATCGTATGCCCACTTGCATGGACTGCACAGCTTGAGAAATTCGAGCAGGCTTATCCGGACGCATTTAAGGCAAATGTAAAGATGCCGCCGGCAGGTCACTATGCAGACGCAGAGAAAGAGATCGGAAGAGTGTGTGTACAGCTTGCATCTCCTGACTTCAAATATATGAGTGGTGAGACACTGACACTGGAAGGTGGAATGGGTCAGAGACCATAAATAAGAATTTATCAATAAAAAGATGCATGATTGCAGGATAAGATTCTGCAGTCGTGCATCTTTTTCTTTATAAGTATCCCCCGTCAAATGTGATGATCTGTCCGGTGAGATATTCTGGTGCGCAGATCAGTTTCCACACCATTTCAGCAACTTCTTCAGGGGTGGCGAAGCGTCCGGCAGGGATATCTTCCGCAAGTTCTGCCCGCTCTGCTTCGTCTAATTGTTTATTCATTTCGGTATCGATGACACCACATGCAAGAGCATTGACTGGAATTTTACTTCTTGCCAGTTCTTTGGCAAGTGCCTGGGTGAGCCCGCCGACACCGGCTTTGGAAGCAGAGTAAGCCGCTTCACAGGATGCACCGTTTACGCCCCACATGGAGGAAATGTTGATGATCCTTCCACTTCCGTGTGACAGCATAGGAGGAATGGCAGCGCGGCAGCAGTAGAAGACGGAGGAGAGATTACTGGAAAGCACCTTATCCCAGTCTTCATCAGTCATATCCATGAGAAGCCCGATGTGGGAAATCCCGGCATTGTTTACTAGTACATCCAGATGGTCACAGGTCTTGGCAATCGTATGGAAGATTTCCCGCACAGTATCAGGATTTCCAATGTCACCTGGCACCAGTGTACATGTGCCAATCTTTTCAATTTCTTGTCTGGTTTCTTCCAGTGCGTCAAAAGAGCGGGAACAGTTCAGGAAGATATGATAGCCCTCAGCCGCGAGTCGAAGGGCGATCGCACGTCCGATGCCACGGGAAGAGCCGGTAACAAATGCATATTTTTGTGTATATTCAGACATAATGACCTCCAGGAAAAATGTTTTTATGCATTACAGTTGAGGCAAAAATCCACAACATCATCTTATAAATACATATTTATATTTATTATATACTGGAATTATTGATATTTGAAGAACGAGATGCTATTATTTAAATAATAGTTGATAAACACGCTTGTAATATAGGACTTATCAATAAGACAGGTGACTGGCAGCGAATATGGGGATAAAATTTTGAACGAATTAGAAAAGAAAGGGCAGATGGTCGCCCGTGCGATTGCATTTGCTACAAAGGCACACGAGGGACAGTTCCGAAAAGGGACGAAAAGACCGTATATTGTTCATCCATTGGAGGTGGGTGAGATTGTCGCAACACTGACTTTTGATGAGGAGATTATCAGTGCAGCGCTTTTGCATGATACAATCGAGGATTGCCAGGGAATTACACGGGAAGTACTGGCGCAGGAGTTTTCTGAGCGTGTGGCAGCGCTGGTGGCTCAGGAGAGCGAAGACAAGTCAAAAACATGGTTTGAGCGCAAGAGTCATACGATTGAGCATTTAAAATATGCACCGTATGAGGTGCGTATGATTGGTCTGGCAGACAAGCTTTCTAATATCCGTGATATCGACAGGGATTATCCGGTCATGGGAGAAGAGTTGTGGAATCGTTTCCGAATGAAAGAAAAGAACACGATTGGCTGGTATTACAAAGGATTGCGGGAATCTTTGCGCGAAGGATTTGAGCATGAAGAAGCATTTCGTGAGTACAGTTATCTGGTAGATAAGAACTTTGGGATAGATGAGTCATCTCACATCTGATATAGCTGTGTAAAAAGGAGACGCTTCAGATTTATAATAGAATCTGAAGCGTCTCCTTTTTGTTGTTGCCAAGTTAATTGAGGAACCGGGCGACCACAATGTTTGATTAAGTGCTGTTCGCACTTAAAATTTGGGTTGGGTAAAATTAATAATACAATAAAAATTTGATTAAATTATATTGCAAAATTATGATAATATCAAGACATTTTTGCAAAATAAAAAATTTTTTATAAGAAAATTTTTAACCGTAATTTTTTACCTAAAAATTTATAAGAAAAATTTTACATGCTCTTGGAAATTTCTTCACAAGTTTTCATGGCTTCGATTACGGAGCTGCGGAAGCCTTTTTCTTCCAGGACACGGACAGCTTCAATAGTTGTTCCTGCCGGGGAACATACCATATCTTTTAACTCACCTGGATGCTTTCCGGTTTCCAGAACCATTTTCGCACTTCCAAGAACTGCCTGGGCAGCGAACTGGTAAGCCTGAGCTCTTGGCATACCACCGGAAACGGCTGCATCAGCCATAGCTTCGATAAACATAAATACATAAGCCGGGGAGCTTCCGCTAACAGAAACGACGGTGTCCATCAGGCGCTCTGGAATGATCTCAACGCGTCCGAAACTCTCCAGAAGTGTGAGGACATAAGCAATCTCTTCTTTTGTCATATATTCATTCGGGCATGCGGCAGTCATACCTGCTCCCACAAGCGCCGGAGTATTTGGCATTGTACGGACAATTTTTACATTTTTACCAAACTGTTCCTTTAACCACGCCAAAGTTTTGCCTGGTGCGATTGTGATAATGATCTGATCTTCACGAACATCATCTTTGATTTCGGCAATTACCTCTGCATAGAACTGCGGTTTTACAGATAAAATGATAATATCAGAACTATTGATAACTTCATGGTTGTCAGCAGTTACCTGAATTTTGAACTGCTCTTTTACACGCTCGCGTCCAGCTTCCATGACATCTGCTCCGATAATATCATTTGCAGGGATGATCTGATTCTTTATAATACCGCCCATAATAGCAGACGCCATATTTCCAGTGCCGATAAAACCTAATTTCATAGTGATTCCTTCTTTCTTATTATTTGCCTTGCCCATGTTCGTTCATTTCCGGGTGGAAAATGTGTAGTTTAGCCGTATTGCTAAGATTCGTTTGGTAATCATTTTCCAGGCATCTTAGGAAAATAATAGCATTCTGGAAAAATGAAGTCAATCCGAAGTTAAAGGAATCGCTCTTGCGCGTTTTGGCAGGGATGACATTGTGAGACTCGCTCTTGTAGGAAGTAACAGAGTTGGATATAATATACAGGAAATATTTTTTGCATTTGTATTTCTGAAATTAGAAGTATGTCATGCAATTGCATGATGCGCACCGCGCAGCAAGAATGCCGAGGCATTCTTGAAAGAAATTTGGTTAGGAAGTGACTGAATATGAAAAAAGAGCTGGATTATTTTACAATAGAAGGGTGTTATGGAGGCAATCAGGATTGGTTCACAAACCTGGTCATGCATATGGGTGGCTGTGCTGCAGCGACCGCTTGTGACAGTTGCATTTATTTCGGACTTCAGAATGAAAAGATGAAGCCGCTTTATCCATTCGATATAGATAACCTGACAAAAGAAGATTATAAGGCATTCAGCCAGACTATGAAACCTTACCTCAAACCACGCGCTGGCGGTGTACGGAAGCTTAGCTGGTTCGTGGAAGGCTTTGGACAATATATTCAAGATGTAAATGAAGCGAAACACACGGATATTTACATCGGGATGGAAGAATTCTGTGGTGATCATACATGGCAGGAAGTAGCTATATTTATTAAAGAACAACTAGATCAGGACATTCCTGTACCGTACCTGCTTTTGCGCCATCAGAACGAAGCCTACAAAGACTATATCTGGCATTGGTTCCTGCTCACAGGGTACGAAGAAAAAGATGGGAAAATGTATATCAAAACAGCAACTTATGGTGAAAGCGACACATTTGAACTGGAAGATTTCTGGAATACCGGATGTGAAGAAAAGGGCGGACTCATACGCCTTACACCACACTACAATTAATTAGGCAACGTGTTTGACCATCCAGATTTCAGATATAGAATATATATCAGTACCAGGAAATATTGACGATACACCTAACCTACGCTACAATATTACTCAGGATTTTCGAAAATTACCGGGAACAGAATGACTGCAAATTTAGATTCGCTTTTCGGGTAATTTCCAACAATCTGAGAAAAATTAAAATAAAAATATAGAAGAAAGAGGTATACAACATGGCAAACCCAATCGTAACATTTGAAATGGAAAACGGTGACATTATGAAAGCAGAATTATATCCGGAAATTGCTCCGAACACAGTGAACAACTTTATTTCACTGGTTCAGAACGGATTCTATGACGGACTCATCTTCCACAGAGTGATTCGTGGATTCATGATCCAGGGTGGATGCCCGGATGGAACAGGCATGGGCGGTCCGGGATACACGATCAAAGGCGAGTTCTCACAGAATGGTTTTGCAAATGATTTAAGACACACAGAGGGTGTTCTTTCTATGGCAAGAGCAATGCATCCGGATTCAGCAGGTTCCCAGTTCTTCATTATGCACAAGAATTCCCCGCATCTGGACGGAGCTTACGCTGCATTTGGTAAGATTACAGAAGGAATGGATATTGTAAATAAAATTGCTGAGACAGCAACCGATTACAGTGACAGACCACTGGAAGAGCAGAAGATGAAAAAAGTTACGGTAGACACAATGGGAGTAGAATACCCGGCTCCGGAGAGAGTTTAAGATAAAAAGTAAACAGTTAAATTAGAGGAGGCACAAAGAGCCCATGGATATGATACAGACAGACAAGCTGGTATTTGAATATGACAAACGGGATGAAGATGGCAATATTATCGGCAAGTCCCGGGCAATCGATGAGGTGGATATCGGTGTGAAAGAAGGGCAGTTTATTGCAATTCTTGGTCATAACGGTTCGGGAAAGTCCACATTTGCAAAACATATAAATGCGCTTCTTGTGCCAACGGATGGAACGATGTGGGTAGACGGACGTGACACAAAAGATCCGAACGAGCTGTGGAATGTAAGACAGAGTGCGGGCATGGTTTTTCAGAATCCAGATAATCAGATTATCGGAACGGTCGTGGAGGAAGATGTTGGATTTGGACCGGAGAATCTGGGCGTACCAACCGACGAAATCTGGAAACGTGTAGAAGACAGTTTGAAATCTGTTGGAATGATTTCTTACCGGCATCATTCACCAAATAAGCTTTCCGGTGGACAGAAGCAGCGTGTAGCAATTGCCGGGGTCATCGCTATGGAGCCGAAATGCATCGTTCTTGATGAGCCGACAGCTATGCTGGACCCGATGGGGAGAAAAGAAGTTTTAAAAACAGTGCAGAAGTTAAGAGAGCAGAAGAAAGTTACGGTTATATTGATCACACATTATATGGAAGAAGTGGTCGATGCAGACAAGATTTATGTTATGGATCACGGGCATGTAGTGATGGAAGGAACACCGAAAGAAATCTTCTCTCAGGTCGATACATTGAAGCACTACAGATTAGATGTTCCGCAGGTGACGATTCTTGCGGACGAGCTTAAAAAACGAGGACTTGACATTCCGGATGGAATTTTGACGAAGGAAGAACTGGTGGAGGCATTATGTCAATTAAAATAGAACATTTGAATTATGTATACAGTGAAGGCACAGCCTACGAAAAACATGCGTTAAAAGACATTTGCCTGGAGATTCCACATGGAGAATTTGTGGGGATCATCGGACATACAGGTTCCGGAAAGTCTACGCTGATCCAGCATCTGAATGGACTGATCAAAGGAACAAGCGGAGCCATCTATTATAATGGAGAGAACATTTACCAGGATGGGTACGATATGCGGGCACTCAGAAGCCAGGTGGGACTTGTGTTTCAATATCCGGAGCATCAGTTATTTGAAATAGATGTGCTGACGGATGTGTGTTTTGGACCGAAGAATCAGGGATTGTCACAGCAAGAGTGTGAGGCACGGGCGCTGGAGGCATTGAAGCTTGTAGGATTAAAAGAAAAATATTATAAATCATCACCATTTGAACTCTCAGGAGGGCAGAAGCGAAGAGTTGCAATTGCCGGGGTACTGGCAATGCGTCCGAAGGTGCTTGTACTGGACGAGCCGACTGCGGGATTAGATCCGAAGGGGCGCGACGAGATTCTGGATCAGATTGCATATCTGCACAAGGAATCGGATCTGACGGTTATTCTGGTTTCCCATAGTATGGAGGATATCGCCAGATATGCGGATCGGTTGATTGTGATGAACAGTGGTGAAGTGATGTATAATGATACCCCGAAAAATGTGTTCGCACATTATCAGGAACTGGAGAAGGTCGGACTTGCAGCGCCGCAGGTGACATACATTATGCATGATCTGAAGATGAAAGGATTCCCGGTAGGTGTGACTGCTACAACTGTAGAAGAGGCAGCAGATGAGATTATGCACGCATTAGGAAGACAATAGCAAAAAAAGATAAAAGGCTTGTAAATAGATATTGGAGATATAAAAATGATTCGAGACATTACAATAGGACAATATTATCCGGCAAAAAGTATATTGCACAGACTGGATCCAAGAGTGAAGGTTGTATCCACACTTTTATTCTTGATTTCATTATTCCTGTTTCGGAGTATTCCAGGATACATCATTGCGACCGCATTTCTTGTGATGGTAGTACGTTTGTCAAAAGTACCGTTTGGTTATATTGTGAAAGGTCTGAAGCCGATTATCATGATTTTGATGTTGACGGTATTATTTCAGTTGTTCCTGACAAGAGGCGGTGACACATTAGTTCACTGGTGGATCTTTACAATCACAGAAGAAGGATTGGTAAATGCGGTGTATATGGCGATCCGATTGATTTATCTGATTATTGGATCATCATTAATGACATTTACAACGACGCCGAATGAGCTGACAGATGCTATTGAGAAGCTGCTTGGACCGTTGAACAAAATTCATATTCCGGTTCACGAGATTGCTATGACAATGTCTATAGCACTTCGCTTTATCCCGATTCTTCTGGAGGAGACGGACAAGATTATGAAGGCACAGATTGCCAGAGGTGCAGATTTTGAAAGTGGAAATATGCTTCAAAGAGCAAAAGCTATGATTCCAATCCTTGTACCGCTTTTTGTATCTGCGTTCCGCCATGCAAATGACCTTGCCATGGCGATGGAGGCAAGATGCTACCACGGAGGAGAAGGACGTACGAAGATGAAACCGCTTCGTTATGTGAGCCGTGACCGTGTGGCTTATGCAATTGTGATTCTTTATGTGGCAGCAGTATTCGTGATTGGAAGATATGTACCGTTTCATATCTGGATTTTTTAACAGGAGGTTTTGAAGAGTGAGAAGAATTCGGATAGTAGTTGCCTATGACGGTACCAATTACTGTGGCTGGCAGATTCAGCCGAACGGTATTACAATAGAAGAAATCCTAAATAGACAGATCAGTAAACTGACTGGAGAAGATATCCGGATCATTGGTGCAAGCCGGACAGATTCCGGAGTACATGCACTTGGAAATGTAGCCGTTTTTGATACAGAATCCCGGATTCCGGGAGACCGGTTCGCATATGCACTGAATCAGAAGATGCCGGAAGATATTGTGATCGTAAGATCTGACGAAGTGCAGATAGATTGGCATCCGAGATATCAGAACGAGATATCCAAAACATATGAATATCACATTTATAACGCGAAGGTGAGAAATCCGCTGAAAAACCGGTACAGCACCTTCGTTTCTTTCGATTTAGATGTGGAAAAGATGAGACAAGGTGCGAAATACATTTTAGGGGAGCATGATTTTGCAAGCTTCTGCAATGTACGGACTAATGCGAAAGATACCGTGCGTACAGTGCATGAAATAACAATTAAAGAGATTCCAATGGATAAGTTCCAGGCTTCGAATTGGGGACAGGAAAATTCAAATTTGGAAAATGAAAAAGAAATCGTTATTCGTGTAACGGGAAACGGCTTCCTATATAATATGGTTCGTATCATTGCCGGAACGTTGATCCGTGTGGGGCGTGGATTCTATGAACCAGAGAAAATCAGAGATATTCTGAAGGCGAAGGAACATACTTCCGAGGGAATAACAGCACCGCCGAATGGACTGGTGCTTGTATCAATAGATTATCCACTGTAAACGCTTTCAACAGAAGAATATAAGAAAAATGTAAGAAAAAAATAAGAAATTTGTATTTTTTCTTTGAATTATTAAGAACTCTGTGATAAACTATCTAGGATATATAATTCTATGGAGGGATTGGACAATGGACAATTACATGTATCTGGTTCCGGTTGCGGCTGTAGTAGCTTTGTTATTTGCTGCATACCTTGCAAATAAAGTAAGCAAAATGGACGCTGGAACTGACAGAATGAAAGAGATTGCAGATGCAATCGCTGAAGGTGCTCGTGCATTCTTAGGTGCAGAGTACAAGATTCTTGTTATCTTCGTTGCAGTACTTTTCGTACTGATCGGAGTAGGAATTCAAAACTGGATTGAAGCTATTTGTTTCGTAGTTGGAGCGCTGTTCTCAACAATCGCAGGATACTGCGGAATGACAGTTGCTACAAAAGCTAACGTTAGAACAGCTAACGCTGCAAAAGAGCACGGAATGAACAAAGCTCTTTCAATTGCATTCTCAGGCGGAGCAGTTATGGGAATGTGTGTAGCAGGACTTGGTGCACTTGGTGTCAGCCTTGTTTACATTTTTACTAAGAACACAGACGTATTATTTGGATTCAGTCTTGGTGCTTCATCTATCGCGCTTTTTGCACGTGTAGGTGGAGGAATCTATACAAAGGCAGCTGACGTTGGAGCTGACCTTGTAGGTAAAGTTGAGGCTGGTATTCCAGAGGATGACCCGCGTAACCCGGCAGTTATCGCTGACAACGTTGGAGATAACGTAGGTGACGTAGCAGGAATGGGTGCTGACCTGTTCGAGTCATATGTTGGATCATTAGTATCTGCTCTGACACTTGGTGTTGCTGTGGCAGCTGTAGAAGGAGTATTATTCCCACTGGCTATTTCCGGATGCGGACTGATCGCTTCCATCATTGCTACATTTTTTGTAAAAGGTGATGAGAACTCTAACCCGCAGAAAGCTCTTACAAGAGGAAGCTATGTATCTGCAGCATTAGTTATCATCGTATCTCTGGCACTTAGCTGGACATTATTTGGAAACATGAACGCAGCAATCGCAGTAATCGCTGGTCTGATTGTCGGCGTTATCATTGGTAATATTACAGAGTACTACACATCTGCAGATTACAAACCGGTTCAGGGAATCGGAGAGCAGTCTGAGACAGGTGCAGCTACAACAATCATCAGTGGACTTGCAGTTGGTATGAAATCAACAGCTATCCCGCTTCTTCTGATCTGTGTAGCTATCTTTATTTCATATCAGACATTTGGACTTTACGGAATTGCTCTTGCAGCCGTAGGTATGCTTTCAACAACAGGTATCACTGTTGCAGTTGATGCTTATGGACCGATCGCTGACAATGCCGGTGGTATTGCAGAGATGTCTGGTCTTGAGGAGTCAGTTCGTGACATCACAGACAAACTTGACTCTGTTGGTAACACAACAGCAGCTATGGGTAAAGGATTCGCTATCGGATCTGCAGCTCTTACAGCACTTGCACTGTTTGTATCATACGCACAGGCAGTTAAACTTGATTCCATCAGTATCCTTGATTACAAAGTAATCATCGGTATCTTCATCGGTGGTATGCTTACATTCCTGTTCTCCGCATTTACAATGGAGTCAGTATCTAAAGCAGCTTACAAGATGATCGAGGAAGTTAGACGTCAGTTCCGTGAGAAACCGGGCATCATGAAAGGTGAGGAGAAACCGGACTACAAGTCATGTGTAGGAATTTCTACAACAGCAGCTCTTCACGAGATGCTTCTCCCAGGAGTTATGGCAGTAGCAGCTCCATTGGTTGTAGGTATCGTTCTTGGCGTTGAGGCTCTTGGCGGACTTCTTGCAGGAGCTCTTGTATCAGGTGTTCTTATGGCAATCTTCATGTCCAACGCAGGTGGAGCATGGGATAACGCTAAGAAGTACATCGAGACAGGACATCACGGTGGAAAAGGAAGCGAGGCTCACAAAGCAGCCGTTGTTGGTGATACAGTAGGAGATCCGTTCAAGGATACTTCAGGACCGTCAATCAACATCCTGATCAAACTTATGACAGTAGTATCTCTCGTATTCGCACCATTATTCTTATCAATTGGTGGATTACTGTAATAGATATTATGAGATTAAAGAAACGAGGCATTGAAAAATGTCTCGTTTTTTTGTATGTCTGGCGGCGCACATTACTAATGGGTGAAAGTTCCCAATCCGCCCTGGTAATGGGAAAGATACAACCAAGAACAAGGGTGTCCCATTCACGGCAATGGCTTTGTAAATTTAAGGAAAGCTTAAGTATTAATCGCTTGTATAAGCCATAAGGATATGCTATGATATATCCACTTCAAACATTCGAAAAAAGATCAAGTTTATTTTAGAGCAGTTCAGCTCTGATCATACGGACAGATTCGTCCGGTATTCCATGTTTGAAAAAATAAATATAAATGGTATAATACAAGGAGAGAAGTGTATGGAGAAAACTGAAAAATTAATCATGCAGGAAGACGAATGGAAGCCATTAAAAGAGATGAATCTCACGGATGATTTTCTATTTGATGTAGCGACCACAGAACTGGAAAATTGCAAGACCATTATTGAACTGTCTACAGGCTTGCGATTAAAAAGTCTCAAGTGGAAAGAAGGGCAGAAAGTTGTTCATAACATTCCGGGAAAACGTGGAATCCGAATGGATTTTGTGGCGGAATCTGAGGATGGGCGTGTTTTTGATGTAGAGATGCAGAATCGAAAGGAAGGAAACATTCCAAAGCGTACCAGATTTTATCAGGCATTGATGGATGCACCATTGTTGAAAAGCGGTGAAAAAGGTTTTGACAAGCTGAAACCACTATTCATAATTGTGCTTTGTGATTATGATCCGTATGGAAAGAAGAAGTATTGTTATACATTTGAAAACAGATGTAAAGAACAGCCGGATTTATTGCTTGGAGATGAGGTCACAAAATTATTCCTCAGCACGAAAGGGGAAAATGCAGATGAAGTACCGAAAGAGCTGGTAGATTTTCTGCATTATATCACTGAGAGCAATGAAAAAGGACTTCCAGAAGAATGCGATGAGAGACTTCGCCGACTGCATGAGAGTATACAAGAAATAAAAACAAGTACAAGTGTGGAGGTCGAGTATATGAAGATGGAAGAAAGAGAAA
>ERZ838399.1547-NODE-1547-length-20816-cov-4.198883_pt1 | contig 20816 bp, 9 predicted proteins | sample MGYA00519683_ERZ838399 | MGnify/ENA primary metagenome ERZ838399 (study PRJEB31850, sample SAMEA3708833) | human gut metagenome | biome: human gut; feature: human-associated habitat; material: faeces | place: China | collected 2014 ...
AGGAACGGCAAAATTTTTTACACTTCTATTACTTCTTTATCACACATAAGCAAAATCACAGGGCATCAAGCAGCTTATGAGTGGCGGTGGCATCATCATTGTGGCACAGACGGTAATTCCACAGCTTACCACTCTGTTTTCATAATTCATGGGTGGGATCATTGATAAGATTACTGAATTCATAAAGGAACTGTTGCAGGGGTGGGTTCTGACCAACTTTGAAACCATGTTTACCGATGTTAATGACAAGGTAGGCACGATTGCAGGGGAGGTCAGCAAAACTCCCAGCACTTGGAACTCCGGTATTTTTGACATGATAAAAACCCTGTCCGATAACGTGATGATTCCCATAGCGGGCATGATCATCAGTTTTGTACTCGTCTACGAGCTTATTTCCATGGTTATTGACAAGAATAATCTGCATGACTTCAATACGGCAATTTTTATCCGCTTTTTTATGAAAGCGTGTATTGCAGTCATGCTGTTAAGCAAGACTTTTGACATTGTCATGGCTGTCTTTGATGTGGGAAGCCACATAGTCAATTCAGCAGCGGCAACAATCAGCGGGGAAACCAGTATTGATGTTTCAAGCACGTTGCAGACGATGTTCAATGAGCAGTTCTCGGAGATGAGCATAGGCGAGCTGTTAGGACTGGGGATGGAGACCATGATCGTCAGTTTATGTATGAAAATCATGTCAGTCCTTATCACCGTCATTCTTTATGGGCGAATGATTGAAATATACCTTTATGTATCAGTAGCACCTGTTCCCTGTGCAACCGTAACCAACCGGGAATGGGGAACGATAGGAACGAATTATTTTAAGGGGCTTTGTGCCCTTGCATTTCAGGGATTTTTTATGATGGTATGCGTTGCAATCTATGCGGTGCTTGTGGCTGGTGTGGCAGTGTCCGACAACCTGCATACGGCACTCTGGTCGGTGGCAGCATATACCGTTATTTTATGCTTTTCACTCTTTAAGACTGGTTCATTATCGAAATCTATCTGGAATGCGCACTAAGGGAGGAACGATATGGCAATATCCGTGCAGGTGCCAAAGGATTTGTCCGGTATCAAGACAAAAGTGGCACTGAACTTGACAAAGAGACAGATCATTTGTTTCAGCGGTGCGGCAGTAGCCGGTATACCCTTGTATTTTTTAACCAAGGGACTGATCGGAACATCAGCCGCATCACTTCTTATGATGGGAGCAATGCTTCCGTTCTTCTTTTTTGCGATGTATGAGAAAAACGGGTTTCCGGCGGAGAAGATTTTGTATTTTATGCTCCGGCAGAAGATACTCACACCGGGCATAAGACCATACCGGTCAGAGAACTTATACAAGCAGTTGGAAGAAAAAGAAAAATTACGAAGGGAGGTTCGTTATCTTGAAGAAAAAGCAAAAGGCAGAACCGGAAAGCCGCAGAAAAAGCAGTTATAAAGGCAATAGCAGGAACAACAGTAAAAGTGGCGGTCTTACCTTTTCAGAAAAGAAGCGTCTTATACAGTTAAAGCATATTTTATCGGGAAAGAGCATTGAGAAAGAAAAGCCGACTACCGCACAAAGGACGATCACTTTTGAAAAGATGTTCCGTGACGGTATCTGTCAGGTCAGCCACCGTTATTATACAAAGATGGTGGAATTTTTTGATATAAACTATGAGCTTCTGGAAGTGGATGACCAGGCGGACATACTGGCACAGTACAGCAAGCTCATCAATTATTTTGATCCGTCTGTGAAGTTTGAACTGATGCTTTTCAACAGGCAGGTCAACGAGCAGATGCTTACGGAACAGTTTGACATTCCGTGGCAGGAGGATGATTTTAACGATATTCGTGAGGAATATACGGAAATGTTAAAGAAGCAGGCGGCAAAGGGCAACAACGGTATCATCAAATCAAAATATCTGATTTTTGGTGTAGAAAGCAACGGCTACAAGGAAGCCAAGAGCCGCCTTAACAACATTGAAAAAGATGTCATACGGAACTTAAACAACATAGGAACCCTTGCGAGGGGACTGGACGGAAAGGAAAGACTGCGCATCCTGCATGAATATTTTAATCAGGATACCATGGAACCTTTCCGTTTTTCATTTAAGGATTTGGCAGAATCCGGTAAGTCGGTCAAGGACTATATTGCACCGCCGGGATTTGATTTCCGCTATCCGAACCGCTTTAAGTCAGGGAATATGTATGGCTGTGTGTCCTATCTGGATATTATCGCACCGAAGTTTACGGACGAGCTGATCAAGCATCTTCTGGATATTGATGCTAATCTTACGATTTCCATGCATATGCAGACGGAAGATCCGGTAAAGGCAATCAAGAAGTTAAAAGCGGTTATTTCCAATATCCAGAAAATGAAGATTGAGGAACAGAAAAAGGCAGTCCGAAGCGGCTACGATATGGATATTCTTCCAACGGATATTGTGACCTATGAAAAGGATACGCTGGAATTTCTGGATGATTTGAATACGAGCAATCAGAAGATGATCAACATGACATTCCTTATTACCTGTTATGGCAGAACCAAGCGGGAACTGGAGAGCTTAATGCAGAGAGTGTCCGGTATCATTCAGCAGGCAAACTGTGACCTCAGATGTTTACAGTATTTGCAGGAACAGGGACTTGTGGCATCCGCACCGATTGGCTGTAATGAAACGGGGATAGAACGTACTCTTGCCACAAAGAGTACCGCAATCTTAGTACCATTCTGCACGCAGGAATTATTTATGCCTGCTCCGGCAATCTATTACGGGTTAAATGCACTCAGTAACAACATGATCATGGCAGACCGCAAAAGGCTCCGTACACCAAACGGAGTTATCTTAGGAACACCCGGAAGTGGTAAGAGTTTTAGTGCAAAGCGTGAGATTTTAAGTTGTTTTCTTATCACAAAGGACGACATTATTATCTGCGATCCGGAGGGCGAGTATTTTGCACTTGTAGCTGCACTTCATGGACAGGTGGTAAAACTTGCCACCAATTCCAAAGACTATCTGAACCCTATGGATATTCAGTTGAGCCATAAGGGGGATAAGGAAGCATTAAAACTGAAATCGGATTTTATCATAACATTATGTGACCTGATCGCAGGTGGCAAGGACGGTCTGGAGAACGATGAGAAAGGCATCATTGACGAATGTATCCGTCATATTTATGACAAGTATTTTGAAAATCCGGTGCCGGAAAATATGCCGATACTGGAGGATTTATACAATGCACTTTTGAAGCATAAGAATCCAAAGGCAGAACGGATTGCAAATAGCCTTGTGCTGTATGTGCATGGTTCCCAGAATTATTTCAACCACCATACTAATGTGGACAGTGGCAACCGTATCATGTGCTTTGACATCAGAGACTTGGGAAATCAGTTGAAAGAGCTGGGTATGTTAATCGTGCAGGATGCGGTGTGGAACAGAGTGTCACAGAACAGGGAGCGAAAGATTGCAACCCGTTATTACTGTGATGAGTTCCACCTTCTTCTGAAGGAGAAGCAGACCGCTATTTACTCTGTGGAAATCTGGAAGCGTTTCAGAAAATGGGGCGGAATACCGACAGGCTTGACGCAGAACGTGGGTGATTTTTTGCGTTCAGAGGAGATTGAAGGTATCTTGGGTAACAGCGACTTTGTATATCTGTTAAATCAGAATGCCAAAGATCAGGCAATCCTCGCTGATAAGCTGGGATTATCGGATAAGCAGTTATCCTATGTCACCAACTCTGAGCCGGGAAGCGGTCTGATACTGTTTGATAATGTGGTTATTCCATTCGTGGATAAATACCCGACAGACACCAAGACCTACAGAATTATGAATACCAAGCCGGAGGAATCGGTGCAGAAGGAGGACGAAGTATAAATGGCGGAAAAGAGACAGAAGAAACAGGCAGTAAAGGCATTTGAAAAAGAAACATTTTCCAAAGACAAGGAAGTGACTGGAGCAAAGCATACAGAACACAGGCAGGACAACACCTTTTCTGTGGAAAACCAGTTTAGTGCCAGCGAGAAGCCTGTGAGCAATCTGCCACGGGATGCAAACCATGGCAGTCGTACAGGAAATGCAACTTCTGGTCACAGCGTCCAGAAGTCAGAATTTAGTGCCGGGACAGAATTTCAGCAAGGCACTTCTGGTCACAATGTCCAGAAGTCAGAAGCCGATGCGGAAAAGGCATTCTTAAAGGAAAACAGCTTCATGCAGGACGAGCAGACTGATTTTGAGACTTCTTCTAACAGTACAATAGAAAACAAGGCTCATGTCAGGGATACCTACCAACGGTCTGAGGAAAAAGGAAAATATCACAAAGGGCGTGTGCAGAGGGAACACGCACACAGAGAGCGTGCGAAGTCAGAAAATACAAAGCAGTCCGATTATGGAGATTTCCAGACAAAGGATGCCACATTTTCGCAGGGACAGGCGGAAGAATTTACCGACAAAAAAGTACAGAAGGCTTTTGATAAGTCGGAAAAGAGTCGTCAGAAGTTACAGAAAGCAAAGGACAAGATGCCGAAAAAGCGGCAGTATGAGATGAAACGTGTCTTTGATGAACAGACCGGAAAAGCAAAGTATGTGGTGGTTCCGGTGGAAGTGGAGAAGCCATTCAAGCCTGACGGACTTGGAAAAGCTGCGGTTCACAAACTCCAGACCGAAAATATGTATTTTGTGCATCGAAAGATTGCAGAGACAGAAAAGGATAATTCTGCTGTGGAGGGTGCACATAAGACAGAACAGCGTGCAGAAGATGTTTACCATTACATGAAATATCACCGCAAGAGCAAGGCACAGAGAAAGCGTGACCGATTAGAGCGATTGCAGAAAAAACAGGTCACAGCGGATATGAAGCTGGAGTATGAGAAATTCATCAGTGAAAATCCACATCTAAAGGGCAACAGTCCAAAGAAGCAGTTGCAAAGGCAGCTACAGAAACAGCGTATCAAGCGTGAGTATGCCAAGGCAAGGCGGGCAGGAGCAGAAGCCAAGACTGCAAAGGAAACATTTACAAAGACAGCCAATGCTGCAACCGGCATTGCAAAGAAGTTACAGGAGATTGCCACAAAAAATAAAACACTGATTATCACAGTGGGTATTTTTGCTCTTCTGCTTATTATGATCATGTCGGCATTATCAAGCTGCGGTTCCATGTTTACCGGAACTGTGACAACAACGATGGCAAGCACATATCTTAGCCTTCCGGCAGAGATTGATGCAGCAGATTTATCTTTTACAGAAAAGGAAATGGAGCTGCAAAACAAGATTGACCGGATTGAAACTGATTATCCGGGATATGATGAATACGATTATAACCTTGGTGCAATCGGGCATGATCCATATACACTGATCAGTTATCTTTCCGCAGTCCATACGGAATTTACTGCCGAGGGGATGGAGAGTGAGATTCAGGAATTATTTGATGCCATGTATTCCCTTACTACTGAGGAAGTGGAGGAGACACGGACAAGGACAGTCACAAAGACCGGAACCAGAACAGTAACAAATCCGGACGGGACTACCCATACCGAGGAATATGAGTACGAGGAGGAAGAAGAATATACCGTAACAATTCTTCGTGTCACACTTACGGTCACACCGCTTGAGAGCATTGTAGCCGGACGCATGGACAGTGAGCAGACGGAAATTTTTGGAGCCTATACGGAGACAAAAGGCGGCTTACAGGTCTTTGCTTCTCCGGTTGATTATTACTGGTATTACTATATCAGCAGTTATTACGGATACCGGAAAAATCCAAACACCGGAGCTGAGGAGCTTCACAGGGGTGTGGACATAGCAGTACCGACAGGAACGCTCGTGTATGCAGCCCATGACGGAACGGTTACGGAAGCGGCTTACGATTCATACTATGGGAATTATGTGGTGATTACGGACAGCAAGGGATATAGCACAAAATATGCCCACATGGACAGCTTAAATGTATCCGCAGGGCAGAGTATAAAAAAGGGTGACAATATAGGCAAAAGCGGAAATACAGGAAGCAGTACCGGAAGCCACCTTCATATTGAATGTCTGTATAACGGGGTGTATTATAACCCGTTATTTTATTTTGAAGCAGGAGAACAGACCATTTATGGGGAAACAACGGGCGGCACCGGAGGAGGAACCGGCAATGTGATACCACCGGAGTCCTATGACGATGCAACGGTGCAGACGCTTATGCGGGAAGCAAACAGATATCTGGGAATGCCATACACCTTTGGAGGAACAGCTCCGGCAAGTTTTGATTGTTCAGGCTTTGTATGTTGGGTATTTACAAACAGCGGCGTACATAACCTGCCAAGAACCACCGCACAGGGCATTTATGACCAGTGTACTCCGGTATCAGCGGCAGACGCAAAGGCAGGGGATATTATCTTTTTTACCGGAACTTATAATGCGGGACGTCCGGTTACACACGTTGGTATCTACTGTGGAAACGGTACGATGGTGCATTGCGGTGATCCAATTCAGTACACATCAATCAATACTTCTTACTGGCAGAGCCATTTCTATGGTTTTGGAAGATTGAATTAGCGAAGGGAGGAATTATTTTTGTCAGTAGAACGAATCAATTCACAGCTTAAAAAGGTCAGAGAGCAGATAGCACAGCTACAGGCAAAGGAAAAAGACCTTGCAGAACAGAAACAGATGGCGGAGGATGCCGAAGCCATGAAGATCATACGAAAATATAAAATCTCATCCGAGCGATTGCAGATGCTTAATAAGCTCAGTGAGGATGAAGTCAGAAATTTATTACAGAAACGGGAACAGGAAAAGGAGGATTCGACCAATGAAAATGAAGAAGTTATCCGTTAAGGCACTAATGTCCCTGATACTGTCGGCAATACTTTTTTGTATGCCGGTCGGGGCATTTTTTGCAAACAGGGCAAATACTGTGGAGGTTCATGCAGAGGATACCGCAGAGCAGAAAACAGAAAGTGCGGCAGAGGAAAGCAGTGCAGAAAGCACAGCGTCCGGTAATGATAACAAGGACAGTTCCGGTAGTGGAGAAAATCACACAGAGCAGTCCACAGAGAATACAACGGAAAATTCCACAGAAGGCACAACTGAGGAGACACAGCCTGCCGCAAAATGCACCTGCAAGGAAAAATGCAGTCAGTATGCGGTGGATGAGGATTGTGAGGTGTGTGCAAAGGATTACAAGGAATGTGCTTATATCAATCCGAGCGTAAAAATTACAATCAATACACCTTCTGGGTGGCATAACGATACCACGAAAGTAACAGTCAAGGTGGAAGATACGATAGTTTCCGGTAATTTTACCATTCAGACAGTAAAGGCAAAAGTCGGACAGAATGGAAGCTGGACGGACATTACCGAGGATATGCACATAGAGATTTCCGAGAACAGCACCATTTATGTGCAGGTCACAGACCAGAAGGGCAAGACCTACGAGAAAAACCGCTACATCAAGTGCTTTGATTTTACAAAGCCTACCTTAAATGCGGTAGTCAGCGACGGTCTTTTGAGCATTCAGGCACATGATACGGATTCCGGTATCAAGGCAATCTATGTCAATGGATATGAATTTACCGACCATACGAATGGAGCCTTGAATATCCGTCTGCAACAGTTCGATGCAGGGTATCAGTATTTCACGATTTCTGCCATGGATAATGCAGGAAATACCTCTGAAATCTATAAAACAGCCAATCCGTATTACACCGATCCGGAGAATAAGGACAGCAATGAAAAAGATCCGGCACAGCAGCTTCCGGTGGATGCGTCTGCAACCAAGCCAAACTCTGCAACCGCACAGGTCACAGAGCATACGAAAACGGATGTGAATGGAAATACAGTTTCCCAGACAGGCAGTGGAACAACTTCCAGCAGTTCCGCAACAGCAAAGCAATCTCCAAGTACGGGAGATACTTCCAAGGATGCAGACCAGAGCAGTGACAGCCAGACCACAGAAAAAGGCAAGGAATTTTACACAATCCAGACTGCATCCGAGAAAGTATTTTATCTGGTAATTGATCGTGATGGGGAAGATGAAAAGGTGTATTTCCTTACAGAAGTCAGTGAAAACGACCTGCTGAATACCACAACGGATAACAGCGAGACACTTCCGAAAAATTCAGCGGCATTGGAATCTGCAATCCCTACCAAAGACAGCGCATTATCAAACAATAATGCTGATACCACAGGAGAGAAAACACAGGGAACAGAAAGTGTTGAGGACAGCACCGAAGATAGCACGGAGGATACAAGTGAGCCGAAAGAGGATACCGCAAAAGCAGATGGTTCCGGCTTTACATATATTTTAATGGGCATTGCTGCGGTAGCTGTGATCGGAGTGGTATATGTTGTGAAATCCAAGAAGAAAAAGGAAAACTTCATTGATGAGGATGAAGATGAGGACGAGCTTGACGAGGACTACGATTATGATGACGAGGAAGAAACCGAGCAGGATTTCGACGAAGCATTCATAAATGGTGGAGATGATACAGAATCAGTAGACACAGACGAGAATGACAATGAAGATAACAACAACGAGAATGATGAAGAAAATGGGGAGGAATAGAGATGGAGCTTGTAATTGCAGAGAAGCCGAGTGTGGCACAGAGCATTGCGGCAGTTCTTGGTGCCACACAGCGTAAGGACGGATATTTGGAAGGCAATGAGTATCTGGTATCATGGTGTGTGGGACATCTGGTAGAACTGGCACAGCCGGAAAGCTATGAGGAAGCATGGAAGAAATGGAGCTATGAGAGCCTTCCAATCATTCCGCAGGAATGGCAGCATGAAGTGAAAAGTGATACAAAAGCACAGTATCAGATTTTGAAAAAGCTCATGCATGATGACAGGGTAGATGCTGTTGTGTGTGCAACCGATGCCGGAAGGGAGGGAGAATTGATTTTCCGCCTGACCTACAACATGGCAGGGTGCAGAAAACCGATGAAGCGGTTATGGATTTCTTCCATGGAGGAGAGCGCTATCCGTGACGGCTTCCATAATCTTCGCCCAGGCAGCGACTATGATAACTTGTATCATTCAGCATTATGCAGGCAGGAAGCAGACTGGCTTGTGGGTATCAATGGAACAAGACTTTTTACGGTATTATATGGCGGTAAGGCATTGAAGGTTGGCAGAGTGCAGACACCGACACTTGCCATGCTGGTGGATCGTGAAAGTAAAATCATGAATTTCAAGAAAGAAGCCTATTATATGGCTCACATCATTGGAAATGGTCTGGATGCGGTATCAGAGCATATCAGTGATAAAACGGAAGCAGAGAGGATTGCAGGAGCCTGTGAAAACGGACAGGCTCTTGTCACTTCTGTGATAAAGGAAGAAAAGTGGGTGGCACCACCGAAACTCTATGACCTTACCACACTCCAGAGGGATGCAAACCGTCTGTTTGGCTTTACTGCCAAGCAGACATTGGAATATACGCAGAGCCTTTATGAGAAAAAGTTAGTGACTTATCCAAGAACAGACAGCCAGTATCTTTCCGATGACATGGAAGGTACTGCAAAAAATGTGATCGAAGCGATTTTCAATTCTCTGTTATTTGAACAGAATATCATGTTCAATCCAGATATTAAAAGAATTTTGAACAGCAAGAAAGTGACGGACCACCACGCAATCATTCCTACCATGGAGATCATCAAGCAGGACTTAAAGGCAATCCCGGAGAGCGAAATGAAGATACTTTCCCTTTGTGCAAACCGTCTGCTGTGTGCGACCGGGGAGAAGCACATTTATAATTCCACAAAGGCAGTGATTACCTGCAACAATACTGTATTTAAGGTATCTGGCAAGGAAGTGTGGAAAAATGGATGGAAGGAATTTGAGGATTTCTTCAAAAATTCCTATAAAACCGCAGAGGATAAATCGGATGCAGAGGAAGAAAAGAAGCTGCCGGAGCTTCGTGAGGGCATGATGATTGCAGTGGAGCAGACAAAGGTTTCCGAGCATTTCACACAGCCGCCAAAACATTACACTGAGGACAGCCTGCTGTCCGCCATGGAGAGAGCCGGAGCAGAGGATATGGGCGATGAAGTGGAGAGAAAAGGACTTGGCACACCTGCCACCAGAGCTGACATTATTGAAAAACTGGTAAAAGACGGATTCGTAAAGCGTGAGAAAAAGCAGATGATTCCGACAGAGGACGGAATGAAGCTGATCACGATACTTCCGGATGTAGTAAAATCTCCGAAACTGACTGCTGACTGGGAAAATGAGCTTACACTTGTATCCAAAGGAGAAGTTGCTGCAGAGCAGTTTATGTCTGGTATTGAAGCAATGGTAACTGATCTTGTAAAGACCTATCACAGCGTTAGTGATGAGCAGAAAGCCATGTTTGGCACAGGCAAGGGTGAACAGGAAGTGCTAGGTAAATGCCCGAAATGTGGTGCTGATGTAGTCAAGGGAAAATTTGGAGCGTACTGTACCGGGAAATGTGGCATGAATGTTGGCAAGGCATTTGGGGTAACACTTTCAGATTCTCAGGTCAGGAGCCTACTTCAAGGAAAAAAGATACTTGTAAAAGGTCTGAAAGGAAAGAAGGGCAGTTATGATGCGTACCTGATTCCAGAGAGTGTAGAGGAATTTTCCTATACGAAAGATGGTAAAGAAATCAAGGGGTTTCAGTATAAATTTAAGATGGAATTTCCACAGACGAAGGGAAAGCAGGGGTAGGAATGTAACTGTTATTGTGATATAGTTTTGTAAAGATAAATTGAACTTTGCGACATTTGCAGTATAGAAACATGGAGGATATACATGGAATATTATTTTACATATTTTATAGTATTCAAAAGTAATGACAATGGTTTTAGCGGACCTATAGTTTTATTTGGAAATTCAGAATCCATAAAAAAGAATAATAATGGGACAATGCATTTGTTAGATGATGATTTGAATGGAACATTAGGTGCAATAGAGTATATAATGCATTTGCCTAGGAATGTATTTGATATATATGATTTAGATGAAGAATTTATGGCATTATCATATGATACACCGCATCAAATTGTTCTTGTTCCAGATTATATACTTGTTAATCAAAATATAGATAACATTGCCCCCACCATATTTATATTAACTGAAGATTGCAGTAAAGATATAAAAAGTAACTGTGAGAAAAGAAATCCATTGTTAGGAACATACTATACTCATGAGTTAAACCAGGAATTGATCAAAAAGCAATGGGAAAAAATTTGGTTGCTTAAAAGAAAAAATGATTTTGAATTTGATGCAGTTAAGGATATTAACATTCACTTTAGGTTAGAAGGAGAAAAACTAAAAGCATTACCGGCGCTTTATCTTAGTCGACAATTTGGAGAAACAAATAATTTATTGTTAGAAATATTCAATTGTAGTGAGGTAGAGAAAAAGTGTATTGACATGCAATGGAAAAACATATCGCACCTTAACACCTTGATTTCAATGAAAAAAAAAGGCATAACTTGTTGGGATGATAAGGCTAATAAAGTATATGATGATGAAATTGTTAAGCAAATGTATAAATTTGATATTAGTGTTGTGATAACTTTCCCTGGCATTCCTAAATCACAAAAAAAGTATGGTTTATCTGCTAGTATTTTATCTGAAAATGAAAAACGAGCTATTAGGATAATGGGAGTGCATAGAGCAATTGCACGTGGTGGAATTTTAATGGAATTATCATGTGTAAAAGAAGAACTGTATAAAAAATATGGAGAGCTTGAACAAAGATGTAAGGATGGAACAAATAACAAATATATTTGGAAGACATTTAGCGATTTAGGAAAGTTACTGGGTTGTTGTTTTAATAGTTTTCAAATAGAAGTGCTAAAAAGAGCAAAAGATATTACTATATTTTCTGATTTTCCAATAGGATTAGCAATTTTAGAAAATGATGAAGTCCCATTGCAATGTTATAAAAATATTTCTTATAGACCGTTGACCCCATTAACTAGACAATTGCAATTGGAATTACTTAAAAAAAACCAAGTCTATTTAGGGAAAAAATGTAAAGTTGCTATAGCGGAATGCATTATCAATAATGATGAGAACAAATATGTATATCAAATGAGTGATTTGGTGCGTAGTACTTTGATTGATATGACAAAAAAATATGATGGTTTTTCAGTTATTTATCAACAAACTTATAGCGTTGAAAGTATACTTAAATTTATTAAGAACAATCAGGATGCAGATATATTATACATTTCAGCTCATGGATATTATAATATCAAAAAGAATATGGCTGGAATAATGGTTGGTGAAGAATTTTGGATGGCTTCTGAGGATATTATGGTACCTCCAATAGTGATATTAAGTGCGTGTCATTCTAGTCCAAGAGGAATGGGGGCTGTTAACATAGCAGATATGTTTATTCGTAATGGAGCTATTTCAGTTTTAGGAACATTTATTCCAGTAAATGCGCATAGAAACTTGATTTTAATGACAAGATTGTTTACGTATATTGTTGAGGCTCAACATAAAAATAGACAATATAGGACATTAAGTGACGCATGGTGTGGTGTAGTTGCGACAAATGCCATACATGAATTAATGGCTGAATCAAAAAGTTTTAATAAGTGGATGCATGATACAAATAGTAAAGGAAAGCCGAGAATAATTGAATTTCAATTAGAAAGATGTATTGGAAAGTTACGGTCAACACATATTTATTCAGATACTATAAAAATCGTTAAAGAAATGTTAGCAGAAGAAGGAATGGAAGGAAAGTTTGGAAATATACTTAGTACACAAGACTTTTTCCCAGAATCTTTCTTTTATCAACTTATTGGATATCCAGAAAATATTTTTTTATATAATGATATTTTTGAAGAAGCGTACAGCAATTCCCTGTTATAATTTTTTATTTATATTTAGGTGGATAAGATAATCGATGTCTTGATAGATTCTGGTTTGCCGAGGCAATGCTAGTATCACACACAACTAATAACAACACAGCGTCAGAGCGTATGGGAAACTATACGCTCTAATTTTTTGTCAAAAAATGGAGGAAAAACACATGGAAGAAACAAATGCAACAATGACAGCAGAGGAAATGCAGGGTGAACCTGCAGCAAAGGAAAATGAGACAAAGGCGGAGAAGTTTATCCGTATTGGCGAGTACCGCATGAATAAGGCGGTTGATGCTATTGGCAGACTGGAGAATCTTGCAAATCGAGGTTCCTACGAATATACACAGGAACAGGTAGATGTGATGTTTCAGGCATTAGAGGGGAGGGTTGCGGAAATTAAGGCAAGGTTTACGCCTAAGAAAACGGCTGAGAGTAAGACTTTCAGCTTTGGTACAACAGAATAGGAATGTAACGGGAAATAAAGGAAAGGCAGTCATGTAGTGTATGTGGCTGCCTTTTTGTCGTATCTATGACAGGAAGGAGAACTGCGTGAGAAAATATGATTTTATATCGGCTCTGGCAAAGGAGACAGCAGCCGAGGTTGTCAAAAATCGTGAGGAATGGATGAAATACCTTACTACAGCGGCGAGATTATATAAGTATCCGTTCCGGGAACAGCTTTTAATCTATGCACAAAGACCGGATGCAACAGCGTGTGCTTCCATAGAGCTGTGGAATGAGCGGATGCATTGCTGGGTAAACAAAGGTGCAAAGGGTATTGCACTTTTGGATGAGGATGATGCACATGGAAAGCGCCTGAAATATGTTTTTGATGTTTCTGATGTCCATGCGGCAAGGAGAATCGGACGGTATCCGGAACTCTGGGAATTACATGAGGAACATAAGGAAGATGTCATCAAGCGTCTAGAGCAGACCTATGGTGCCACAGATGACAAGAAGCTGTTTGAAGAAAGACTTATGGAGATAGCTGAGAGGATTGCGGCAGATTATTATGAGGAATTGCTGCCGGATCTGCAGTACATGATCGAGGGCAGTTTCCTTGACGGACTGGATGAGCAAAATGTCGGTATCCGTTTAAGAGATACTTTATCGGAGAGTATTTCTTTTACACTTTTATCTGCCTGTGGCGCAGATATGGAGGAGTATGGTTCGGAGTTTTCTTTCGATTTTATCCATGAATTTAATTCCATGGACACCCTTGCAGTACTTGGAGATGCAGCCAATGAGCTTGCAAAACCGGTACTTTTAGAGATTGGAAGAACCATAAGGGCATATAACAGAAGCCACGAACAGGAACAAACAGAAAATTTAACGCAGAAAGGACTTGCAAATACTTCTGAAATAGACTACAATGCGTTAAAGCGTGAAAGCAAAAGCGGACATGAGGAATATAGTGACAACAATCCAAACAGCGTAGAAAGGGGCAATAGCGATGAAGCTGACATACGAAAAGAACGGGGATTATCTGATACCGACATTACAGGCGGACATTCAGCCGGAGGGAACCGTAACGAAGTACGGAATGATGAGAGAGACTTATCTGAAGGAGAACCACAGGGGCGTGTACTCAGCGTTTCTTCTGAAAGGGACATTGAAAGAACACCTGCTGACCATTCAGAAGCAGGCAGAGGAGAGAATGGAGAAGCTGACAAGCCAGATGGCGGCAACCGAGGGAGTGACAGAACAGCTCAAGGAAACCGATCAGATGCTTTGGGTAGCGAAGATGAACAGCATTCGGAACCGAGCAGAGGAAGTGGTTCTGGGAGAACTGGTTTACAGTCTGTAACAGACACAGATGATCTTCTCCGGGGAGAAGCACCGGAATCTACCTTTACACAACTCAGCATGTTTCCTTCTTTTGAGGAGCAGGTCGGAACAGTCGCAGCAGCGGAAGCAAGTATGAAATATACCATGCCCGCTGCTTTTTCTTTGCCACAGAATGAGCTTGAAACCATTTTAAGGAGTGGCGGAGGAAAACAGCACAGCAGGAAGCGTATTTTTGCAAAGTATACAGAGGGCAGAAATGCCGAGCAGATGGTTGATTTTCTGAAAAATGAATACGGTCAGACCGGAAAAGGCTTTGAAATCAATGGGAATCCGGTATCGGTGTGGTTCGATGAGCATGGCATGAGTGTCGGCTATGGAACACAGGCAAGGGAAACACCGATTGTTACGATGGATTGGGAAGATGTGGAGAGCCATATCCGTTCTATGATCGAAAATGGTACTTATATGAGTGCCAGTGAAGCATTTCTTGTGGATACACAGGAGAGAAATCGTGTTGCCAACCAGATCTATTTCTTTCTGCGGGATGGCATGGATGAAATGCCGGAGGAGCTTGGCTTAAAAGCAGGAAATTATCCGGAAAGTGAAGCAAAACTCATGGAGTTTCTTTCCACCCATGAGGGCAGGGAACAGCTTAAAAATATTTTGGAAGATGCGGCAAACCGCCTTGCTTCTGGAGAAGCAGAATTAAAATGGCGGCATGTGAAATCACCGGAATATCTGTTATCGGAGATAGCAGACCTTGACAGGGAGAGACTGGAATTTCCATTGCCGGATGCGGTGGAGGTAGCACAGGAAGATTTTATCACACAGGATGAAATCGACTATGCACTTGGCAGAGGAAGCGGCTATGAGCATGGAGCTTTCCGCATTTATGAGTATTTCATGGAAGGACATGACCAGAAAGAAACAGTTGCTTTTCTGAAAAATGAATATGGCATTGGTGGTGGTTCCGGCGGACTGCCGGGTAATGATGATTCCCATAATGAACATGATGGAAAAGGTATCCGTCTGGAGAAAGGCAGTTATGGCAATCCGTATGCAAAAGTGCTTCTGAACTGGAATGTTGTAGAGAAAAGGCTTCGTGAGCTGATCAAAGAGGACAAATACTTATCTCCACAGGGAAAGGAAAACTATAAGGCTTACAAGGAAGAACAGGCAGAAAAAGCAAGACAGCGTGAGCTTTCTCGTCTGGAGCATGGACAGCGGTTAGAGTGTAAGAAAGACATTGATGCACTGATTGCTGAGAAATTCAATGGTTTTGTTCTTCCGAGGAATACCGCAGATGAGATCATAGATAAATATGGCATTGACTGTGTGGAATTTGTTCTTGCAAATACGGTTACGCATTTTGATTATGACGGTCGTTTTTCGCAGAACAATAAGGACTGGGCAAAGGGCATTGTTGCGGAAAATGAGTGGCAGAACAATGATCTGATTCTAAGCTCACATCCGGCGGTATTGGACGGATTTACCAATCAGGCGAGAAGATATATCAATGTGCTTCGGGAAAAAGAAAAGGAAGCACAGCAAAAAATCACGATTGATGGATATGAGTGTGTTCTGGTTGATGAGTGGGGCAGTGAAAAAGAGAAATACCTGCTTGGAAATAACATAGAGGACAGCAGTTTTTATTATGCACAGGTCAATGGGAAAACCTTTGAATACGACCATAAGCCGGAGCGTAGCGAGGTAGAGGACGATTATATCAATGCCATTGCAGAGGAAGATATTGACAGGCACGAAGCAGAAGTGTTTTCACGCTTTGAGGGGACGGATGGTATCGCAGAGCCGGATGAAACTGAGCCACAACAAGAATTTTCACAAGAGAAATCGCAGAAATTATCATGGCATGTGGTACATGATGCAGATGATGAATATGGCAATCCGACACAATGGAGTGCCACCTTATCAGAGGGAGTATTCCTTTGGATTGATAAGGAAGCGGATGGATATGCGATTTATGATACGGCAGACATTACCCGTCCGGCATTGGAGACATTTTCGACTTTGCAGGAAGCAATGGACTGGGGCAATGAACTTGCAGAAAGTGGCATGGAAGCAGAGGCGGAGTTTTCTGGTGAAAGGGAACAGGCTGAGCAGGAAGCCGATGAACTGGACAGCATAGATACGCAGTCTGCCCGTGAGCGTCTGGAGAATGGAGAAGCAGACCGACAGACAGAGGAAATGTTGTCGCAGGTGCTTACCGGAGATTGGGAGCCGCTTACACCTTCGTCAGAGGAAAAACAGCCTGCATCAGAAAGGCAATCAGCACAAGAAAGGTCGGTATCAGCACCAGATAAAAGTAACGCTGTCAATTTCCATATCAGCGATGACCGATTGGGTGAAGGCTCTCCAAAAGAAAAATTCCAGACAAATATTGCAGCAATCAAGCTGTTGGAGCAGATTGAGGGCGAAAACAGATATGCTACACCGGAAGAACAGCAGATTTTATCCCAGTATGTCGGCTGGGGCGGTCTTGCCGATGCGTTTGACGAGAGCAAATCAAACTGGTCAGCAGAATATCACCAGTTAAAGGAACTGCTATCGCCGGAGGAGTACCGCATGGCAAGGGAGAGTACCTTGAATGCCCATTATACAAGTCCGGTTATTATCCGCCAGATGTACGAAACATTGGAGAAAATGGGATTTTCCAAAGGAAATGTACTGGAGCCTTCCATGGGTATCGGCAACTTTTTCGGTATGATGCCGGATTCCATGAAAGAAAGCAGGCTGTACGGAGTGGAGCTTGACAGCATTACCGGACGGATTGCAAAACAGCTTTATCCGCAGGCAGATGTACAGATCAAAGGCTTTGAAAAGACCGATTATCCGAACGATTTCTTTGATGTGGCAATCGGAAATGTACCTTTTGGTCAGTATAAGGTGGCAGATAAGCAGTATGATAAAAATAATTTCCTGATCCATGATTATTTCTTTGCAAAGACATTGGATAAGGTGCGTCCCGGAGGTGTGGTTGCTTTTATCACAAGCAAGGGAACCATGGACAAGGCAAGTCCGGAAGTCAGAAGATACCTTGCACAAAGAGCAGACCTGCTTGGTGCAGTGAGACTTCCGAATACCGCATTTAAGGCAAATGCAGGAACCGAGGTCACTTCGGATATTTTATTTTTCCAGAAGCGTGACCGCATGGTGGAGCGTGAGCCGGACTGGGTACATCTGGGAGAGGACGCAAATGGCATTACAATGAACGCTTACTTTGCAGAGCACCCGGAGCAGATCGTAGGAAAGATGGAAATGGTATCCGGTCCTTATGGCATGGAAAGCACCTGTAAGGCAGATGACAGCAGCCCATTTGAGGAGCAGTTAGCGAAAGCACTTCAAAATATTACAGGACAGATTGATACGATTGATCTGGATGAGGAGCTTGCGGATGACATGAGCAGGCAGAGTATTCCTGCTGATCCGTCCGTTAAAAATTTCAGCTATACCGTAGTTGAGAATGAAGTGTATTACCGTGAAAATTCTGTCATGAAGCCTGTGGAAGTATCAGACACCGCAAAAGAACGTATCAAGGGAATGGTGGCAATCCGTAACTGTACGCAGGAGCTGATTGATATGCAGCTTGAGGAATATTCCGATGCGGCAATCAAGGGAAAACAGGCGGAATTAAACACATTATACGATTCCTTCTCGAAAAAATATGGTCTGATCAATTCGCAGACGAATAAGAGAGCCTTTAATCAGGACAGCAGTTATTGCCTGTTGTGTTCTTTGGAAAAACTTGATGATGAGGGCAATTTCAAGGGAAAAGCGGATATGTTCACGAAGCGTACCATTAAAAGGGCAGAGGTGGTCACAAGTGTGGATACTGCAAGTGAAGCATTAGCAGTATCTTTAGCAGAGAAAGCTAAAATCGACCTTGATTATATGGCAGAGCTGACTGAAAAGGACAAGGATACGCTGATTGAGGAGCTTCGTGGTGTTATTTTCCAGAACCCGCTTACCGATGTCTGGGAGACAGCAGACCAGTATCTCAGCGGAAATGTGCGTGAGAAACTTGCCATTGCAGCAACCTATGCAGAAAATCATCCGGAATATGCCCCAAATGTGCAGGCTCTTACGCAGGTACAGCCGAGGGAGCTGGACGCATCGGAGATTGAGGTGCGTATTGGTGCCACATGGATTGATCCAAAATATATCAATGATTTCATGCGTGATACGTTCCAGACACCGGAGCATTTATTCCGCAGAGATACGATTGGGGTGCAGTTTTCGGGTGTGACCGGAGAGTGGAACATTAAAGGGAAAAACGCTGATTTTGGAAATACGCTTGTCAACATGACCTATGGTACAAGCCGGGTAAATGCCTATAAGATACTGGAAGATTCCTTAAATCTGAAAGACACAAGAGTTTATGATACCATTGAGGAAGATGGAAAGGAAAAAAGAGTTCTTAATAAAAAGGAAACCATGATTGCAAGCCAGAAGCAGGAAGCGATAAGGGAAGCATTTAAGGACTGGGTATTCCGTGATCCGGAGCGCAGGCAGACACTTGTGGCAAAATATAATGAGCTTTTCAATTCCACCAGACCAAGAGAATATGACGGTTCACATCTGAAATTTCCGGGTATGACACCGGATATTGAATTAAAGTCGCATCAGAAAAATGCGGTTGCCCATGTGCTGTATGGGGATAATACCCTGCTTGCACACTGCGTTGGTGCCGGAAAGACCTTTGAAATGACAGCGGCGGCAATGGAAAGCAAGCGTCTGGGACTATGCCAAAAGTCATTATTCGTGGTGCCGAACCACCTGACTGAACAATGGGCAAGTGATTTCTTACGGTTATATCCAGGAGCAAATATCCTTGCGGCAACGAAAAAGGATTTTGAACCCGCCAACCGTAAGAAATTTTGTTCCCGTATTGCAACAGGTGATTATGATGCCGTTATTATCGGGCATAGTCAGTTTGAAAAAATCCCGTTATCACAGGAAAGACAGGCAGCCACAATCGAAAAACAGATTGATGAGATTGAGCTTGCTATTGATCAGGCAAAAAGAGACAACGGGGAGCGTTATACCATTAAGCAGATGGAAAAATCGAGGAAAGCATTGCAGGTGCGGCTTGACAAGTTAAATGACCAGAGCCGTAAGGATAATGTCGTGACTTTTGAGCAGTTGGGTGTAGACAGGCTGTTTGTGGATGAGAGCCACAATTACAAGAACCTGTTCCTTTATACGAAAATGAGGAATGTGGCAGGCATCGCACAGACAGAAGCACAGAAGTCCTCCGATATGTTTGCCAAGTGCCAGTATCTTGATGAAATCACAGGCGGCAAGGGTGTAACTTTTGCGACCGGAACGCCAATTTCCAACAGCATGACGGAGCTTTATACGAATATGCGTTATCTCCAGTATGGTACGCTTCAGAAGCTGGGACTGGGACATTTCGATGCGTGGGCGGCTTCTTTTGGGGAAACACAGACCGCCATAGAACTTGCACCGGAGGGAACCGGATACCGGGCAAAGACAAGATTTGCGAAGTTTTTTAATCTTCCGGAGCTGATTGCACTTTTCAAGGAGAGTGCGGACATTCAGACACCGGATATGTTAAAACTTCCTGTGCCGGAAGCAGAGTATGAAAATGTGGTATTAAAGCCGAGTGAATTTCAGAAAGAAATGGTGGCTTCTCTTGCGGAACGTGCTGAAGCAGTCCGGGACAGACAGGTGCAGCCTTACGAGGACAATATGCTAAAGATTACAAATGACGGAAGAAAGCTGGCACTTGACCAGAGGCTGCTCAACGATATGCTTCCGGATGAGGAAAATTCCAAAGCGGCAACCTGTGTGGAGAAAGCCTATGAGATATGGGAGAACACCAAAGAGCAGAAGTCGGCACAGTTAATCTTCTGCGACCTCTCCACACCGAAGGGCGATGGCACTTTCAATGTGTATGAGGATATAAAAAATAAGCTCATGGAAAAGGGAGTGCCGGAGCAGGAGATCGCATTTATCCATGATGCCAATACAGAGCTTAGAAAAGCGGAGCTGTTTGCAAAGGTAAGAAGCGGACAGGTTCGTTTTTTATTAGGTTCCACAGCCAAAATGGGAGCCGGTACGAATGTGCAGGACAGACTGATTGCATTGCATCATCTGGATGTGCCTTGGAGACCTTCTGATGTAGGACGGATTTTGCGGACATTCAAAATAAAAAAGAATGTGGAGGTAACAG
>ERZ838399.1553-NODE-1553-length-20761-cov-3.806819_pt1 | contig 20761 bp, 19 predicted proteins | sample MGYA00519683_ERZ838399 | MGnify/ENA primary metagenome ERZ838399 (study PRJEB31850, sample SAMEA3708833) | human gut metagenome | biome: human gut; feature: human-associated habitat; material: faeces | place: China | collected 2014 ...
TCCCCGGGCACCCTTCGGAGCGTGATTTCGTGAAGATGTACAATCAGGAGAACTCTTTCTTTTGCAGCGACCTGCCCGATATGTACACCCCGGCGGAAAATGTGACGGTGCTGTAATTGGCGAAATATCAATATGCCTGCAAGGGGTTGCCTTTCCGGAGGCAACCCCTTGTTCGGTACGGCAGAGGGGAGTGGCAGGCTTCTCCAACCGGGACCCGGCGAACGTCTTTCCCGAAGGAGCGGAGCAGGCCGGGGAACGGACCGATGGATCGGGGCAGCGGGTCGGCGGACCCGTCAGGCGGAATATTCCCGAAAACAGCCTCCCGAAAAGTTTCGATAAAAAACCCGCCGGTTTCGTTTCGAATCCCGGAATTTTTTCATAGATTTGTAATCGGACGGCCCGGGGACCGCCCGGCCGGATTCCGGCGCAACGATTAAACCGAAAAAATATGGAGCAGTACATTTTGTCATTGGATCAGGGAACGAGCAGTTCCCGCGCGATCGTTTTCGACCGCAAGGGGCAGATTTGCTCGATGGCCCAGCGGGAGTTCACCCAGTATTTCCCCAAACCGGGATGGGTGGAGCACAATCCGCACGAAATCTGGTCGTCGCAGGCGTCGGTGATCGCCGAAGCCATCGCGGCCATCGACATCAACGGGCTGAACATAGCCGGAATAGGCATCACCAACCAGCGCGAGACGACGATCGTGTGGGACCGCGAAACGGAGGAACCGGTCTACAACGCCATCGTGTGGCAGGACCGCCGGACCTCGGAGTACTGCGACTCGCTGAAGGCCGAAGGAAAAACCGAGTGGATCCGCGAAAAGACGGGCCTGATCATCGACGCCTATTTCAGCGCCACGAAGATCAAATGGATTCTGGACAACGTGCCGGGCGCGCGGGAGCGGGCCGAGAAGGGTAAGCTGATGTTCGGAACGGTCGACACATGGCTGATCTGGCGGCTGACGCGCGGCGAAGTGCACGTGACCGACCCGAGCAACGCCTCACGCACGATGCTGTTCAACATCCGCACGCTGCAATGGGACGAGGAGTTGCTGAAGCTGTTCGACATTCCGGCGTCGATGATGCCCGAGGTGCGCTCGTCGAGCGAGGTTTACGGAGCGACGAAAACCACGATCTTCGCCCACAAAGTCCCCATCGCGGGTATCGCCGGCGACCAGCAGGCGGCCCTGTTCGGACAGATGTGCGTCGAGCCGGGATCGGTGAAAAACACCTACGGCACGGGCTGCTTCCTGCTGATGAACAGCGGCGAAAAGCCCATCGCCTCGAAAAACAACCTGCTGACGACCATCGCCTGGAAGATCGGCGACAAGGTCAACTACGCCCTCGAAGGGAGCATCTTCGTCGGCGGATCGGTGGTGCAGTGGCTGCGCGACGGGCTGGGGATCATCCGCTCCTCGTCGGAGGTGGAGGCGCTGGCGGCGTCGGTTCCCGACACCGGAGGCGTCTACTTCGTGCCCGCGCTGACGGGACTGGCGGCCCCGCACTGGGACCAGTACGCCCGGGGCGCGATCAGCGGCATCAGCCGCGGAACGACGGCTGCGCACATAGCCCGCGCGGCGCTGGAGGGCATCGCCTACCAGACGCTGGACATCGTGGGCGCGATGCAGCGCGACGCCGGAGTCTCGCTGGTGGAACTGAAGGTCGACGGCGGGGCGGCGCGCAACGACCTGCTGATGCAGTTCCAGGCCGACCTGCTCGCGACGAAGGTCATCCGTCCCCGCGTGACGGAGACCACGGCGCTGGGCGCCGCCTACCTGGCGGGGCTGGCCGTGGGGTATTGGGAAAGCGTCGGGGAGATCAGGAAGCAGTGGCAGGCGGAGCATATTTTCGAACCCGCGGCCGACCGCACGCAGATCGCAAATGCCGTCGCCGGCTGGGAAGACGCCGTGCGGCGGGTTTTGCGCGAGAAAAACGACTAAAACGAAAGCGGATATGGAAATTAGCTTGTTCACCAAATGCCTGTTCGAGTTCATCGGAACGCTGGTGCTCGTACTGCTGGGCGACGGGGTGGTCGCATCGACCGTCCTCAAACGATCGAAAGGTTTCGACGGCGGCTGGATCGTGATTACGATCGCCTGGGGACTGGCCGTGATGTGCGGCGTGCTGATCGCAGGGCCTTATTCGGGCGCGCACCTCAATCCTGCGGTCTCGGTGGGACTGGCCGTGGCGGGGTCGTTCCCGTGGGCGTACGTCCCGGGATACGTCGCCGCGCAGCTGCTGGGCGGATTCTGCGGCGCCGTCGTGGTCTACCTTTATTATAAGGACCATTTCGACGCGACGGACGACCCCGCGGCGAAGCTGGGCGTCTTCTGCACGATGCCCGCCATCATGGACAAACCGCGCAACCTCTTCTGCGAGGTGGTCGGCACGTTCCTGCTGGTGTTCGTGATCCTGGCCATCGGCAACGAGCAGAACACCCCCGAAATCGGGATGGGAAGTCTGGGAAGCCTTCCGGTGACGATGCTCATCATGGCCATCGGCATGTCGCTGGGCGGCACGACGGGCTACGCGATCAACCCCGCGCGCGACCTGCCGCCGCGGCTGGCGCACGCCCTCCTGCCGATCCGGGGCAAAGGAGGCAGCGGATGGGATTACAGCTGGGTTCCCGTGGCGGGACCGCTGCTGGGCGCCCTGGCGGCCGGACTGATCTACGGCTGCGTCTATTTCTGCGGATAAAGACGCCCGGAAACCCGAATCGTTCGGGTTATCCGGGCGCGAAACGGAAGGAAGGCGCGCTGAAGCAACCGGCCGCTTTCTAAAATCCGTTTTTCAAGCGGATGCGGACCCACCTGCCGACCTCATCCTTCGAGTTGCGCACCGCACTGCCGCGAACGGCGAGCCCGCCGAGCAGGGTAGCGCCCGCACAAAGTTTCCGAATATCCTCTTCGCTGCGGCCCATGCGGCTGCCTTCGTGGGTCATAAACGGCACGACGGTCTTGCCCGCCAAGTCGCAGGAGGTGAGGAACGTCGCCACGGGAGGCGCTATGGTCGCCCACCAGCAGGGCGAGCCGACGAAAATCACGTCGTACTGCGAAAGGTCGCCGACGGGGTTTTTCAGCGCGGGGCGCACCCCGGCTTCGATCTCCTTTTTGCCCTGGTCGACCACGGCCCGGTATTCCGTGGGGTAGGGCGTCGCGGGAACGATCTCGAACAGATCTCCGCCCGTGGCCTCGCTGATCTGCCGCGCCACCTCACGGGTGTTGCCGCTGTGGGAGAAATAGGCCACCAGCACTTTTCCGGAGGGCTGCTGCGCCCCGGCTCCCGAAACGGCGAATGCCGCAATCGTCGCCAAAATAAGTCTCTTTTTCATCGTTCGATCCATTTACACGGTTTCACACCGCAAAAGTAGGGCGAATGCCGGGCGCCGGGCATACCCCGATTACGGTTCGTCGTACCATAATTACCGATTCGGGGCGGAAGGCGGAGCAGGTATCGAAAATTCCGCTAATTTTGCGACAAACAAAACTATTTCAGCATATGGGCACGGTGGTCAAATACGACAACATCTTCCAGTACAACGAATCGCGCGGCGTGGAGACGCTGCATCCGCTGGTGAGCGTCATCGACTTTTCGAAGGCGGAACCCATTCCTCCCGGCCATTACCGCCACTGCTTCGGATTTTACGCCGTTTTCCTCAAGGACGTGAAGTGCGGCGATTTGCGCTACGGACGTAACTACTACGACTATCAGGAGGGAACGCTCGTATTCATGGCTCCGGGACAGGTGGTCGAGGTGGAGGTGAAGGATAAGCCGCAGGTTCCGCCCAAAGGCCGGGCGCTGCTGTTCCATCCCGACCTGCTGCGCGGCACCTCGCTCGGGCGCAACATCGCGGGCTACACGTTCTTCTCCTACGAGGTGAACGAGGCCCTGCACCTTTCGGAGCAGGAGCGCCAGGTCATGATGGACTGCCTGCAAAACATCCAATCGGAGCTGAAACATGCGATCGACAAACACAGCCGCACGCTGATCGTCTCGAACATCGAGCTGCTGTTGAATTACAGCACACGGTTTTACGAACGGCAGTTCATCACGCGCAACAACGTCAACCGCGACGTGCTGGCCGGATTCGAGCGTCTGCTGGGCGACTATTTCGCAGGAGACCGCCCCGAGCGGGACGGCGTGCCGTCGGTGCGCTGGTGCGCCGAGCAGCTGCACCTGTCGGCGAACTATTTCGGCGACCTGGTGAAGAAGGAGACCGGGAAATCGGCCCAGGAGTACATCCAGCTCAAGGTGATCGACATCGCCAAGGAACGCATCTTCGACCCCGGACGCTCGATCAGCGAAATCGCCTACTCGCTGGGATTCCGCTACCCGCAGCACTTCACGCGTCTGTTCAAGAAGGTGGTGGGGTGTTCGCCCAACGAATACCGGACCGCAAACTGACACAAAAAACCCTTCCGCGGCGCGGAAGGGTTTTTCACACACAAACATTAACAATACAAACAATGCAATGGCCGAAAATCCCCGTTTCATTGTTTTCGGGACAAAGGTCGCGCAAAATTCCGGGACCCGCAATCGCCATTAGTAGGTATTTCGGCCCCGGACAATGCTCTTCACCCTGCCGTTCAGGGAAGTAAAGGCGCTTTTTTATTTTGTAATTCGAAATAATGCACTATCTTTGCATGCGAATTCCAACGAACAGGACGACCGTCCTGTTTCTGAAAATCACATTCAACGGAAATAAACTATGCAAGATCTGAAAGCGCTGGAAGGGAAAAGCCTTGCCGAGTTGCGTGAGATAGCCAAAGCATTGGGTATCAAGAACGTTATGATTAAAAAGCGCGAACTGATAGAGAAAATAGCCGGGACGGACACCCCGGAGGAGGCTCCTGCGGAAAATGAGGCCGGAGCGAAAGGGGAGGTTTCGGAAACCGCCGCAAAGCCGGCGCAGGAAGCAGCCCCGCAGACCGCCGCGCCGAAGGCCAAGGCCCCGCGCGGACGCCGTCCGCGACTGGCGAAGAACGAAAACGCAGCCCCGCAGCCGGAGGCCGCGGCAGAGCCGGAACTCCCGATGGAGACGAAGCCGGCGACGGCTGCCGAACCGGAAGCCGCAGCGGCTCCTCCGCAGGCCGAAACGCCCGCGGCAGAGCCGGCGAAGGCCGAACCCAAACGCCGGGGCCGCAAGCCCAAAGCGCAGGCGGCGCCGGAGGTGCAGGCGGTGCAGGAAACGGCGGTCCCTGCCGCCGCGCAGGAGACCCACACGGAACAGGCTCCCCGATACATCGAAGAGGAGGTCATCACCAAGGACGACTTCGCAGGGGAGATCGAAGGCGAAGGCGTGCTGGAGATCATGCCCGACGGCTACGGATTCCTCCGCTCGGCCGACTACAACTACCTCAATTCCCCCGACGACATCTACGTTTCGCCCTCGCAGATCAAACTCTTCGGACTGAAGCCCGGCGACACGGTGAACGGCGCGATCCGCCCCCCGAAGGAGGGTGAGAAATACTTCCCGCTGGTGCGCGTGAACGAAATCAACGGTCTGGCCCCGGAGTACATCCGCGACCGCGTGCAGTTCGAATTTATGACGCCGCTGTTCCCCAGCGAGAAATTCTGCCTCACGGGCAACGGCCACAACAACATGTCCACGCGCATCGTGGACCTCTTTTCCCCCATCGGCAAGGGCCAGCGCGCACTGATCGTGGCCCAGCCCAAGACGGGTAAGACGGTGCTCATGCAGTCGATCATCAACGCCATCGCCGACAACCATCCCGAGGTGTACATCATCGTACTGCTGATCGACGAACGCCCCGAGGAGGTGACCGAAATGGCCCGCAACTCGAAGGCCGAGGTCGTGGCCTCGACTTTCGACGAGCAGGCTTCGCGCCACGTGAAAGTGGCCGAAATGGTGCTCGACAAGGCCAAACGCATGGTCGAGAGCGGCCACGACGTGGTGATCTTCCTCGACTCGATAACCCGTCTGGCGCGCGCCTACAACTCGGTGCAGCCGGCGTCGGGCAAGGTGCTTTCGGGCGGCGTGGACGCCAACGCGCTCCACAAACCCAAGCGTTTCTTCGGCGCAGCCCGTAACACGGAGGAGAAAGGTTCGCTGACGATCATCGCCACGGCGCTGATCGACACCGGTTCGAAGATGGACGAAGTGATCTTCGAGGAGTTCAAGGGTACGGGCAACATGGAGTTGCAGCTGGACCGCAAGCTGGCCAACAAGCGCGTATACCCGGCCGTGGACGTGATCGCCTCGGGAACCCGCCGCGAAGACCTGCTGCTGCCGCGCGACGTGATGAACCGCACGTGGGTGCTGCGCAAGTACCTCTCGGACATGACGCCCGTCGAAGCCATGGAGTTCCTCCAGAAACAGATGGGACTCACCGACACCAACGAGGAGTTCCTCGCCACGATGAACCACTAACCGCACGGAGCGCAAACACCGGGTACAGATGAAAAGGCTGATTCTGACGAGTTTATGTCTTCTTTTCGCCCGCGGGGCGTTCGCATGGGGACAGAAGGGGCACGACGTGACGGCGTATATCGCCGAATGCCGTCTGACGCCCGAAGCGGCAGAGAAGGTCCGCAAGGCGCTCGACGGCTACTCGCCCGTGTATATCGCCAACTGGCTCGACTTCGCCAGCTACTGGCCCGAATACGCCTATTCGAAAACCTGGCACTACCTCAATATCGACGAAGGCGAGACGCTGGAGAGCATGTCCCGGAATCCCGGGGGCGACGTGCTGACGGCGGTGACCCGACTCACGGAGAAACTCAAGTCGGGACGCCTCACACCCGAGGAGGAGACGCTCTCGCTCAAGATGCTGATTCACCTGGTCGGGGACATGCACTGCCCGATGCACCTCGGACGGTTGAGCGACCTGGGCGGCAACAAGCGGCCCGTGCGTTTCTTCGGACGCGACACGAACCTGCATTCGGTCTGGGATACGAACATTCCCGAGGCGGTCCACAAATGGAGTTACAGCGAGTGGCAGCAGCAGATCGACCGGCTGACGGACGACGAAGCGATGCTGATTCAGGCCGGCGAACCTTACGACTGGCTCAAGGAGACGCACGCGATATGCGTCGGCATCTACGAGGATTCACCCGAAGGCACGAAGATCTCCTACGACTACGTATACAAGTACACGCCCGTAATCGAACTGCAGTTCCTGCGCGGCGGCTACCGGCTGGCACGTCTGCTGAACGAGATTTATCGATAATCCGGCCGATCAGACGACGAAATTACGGAAAAATCCCCGCATATGCTGCGGGGATTTTCGTATGCAGGGACCGACTACAGGACCGAAAGGAGATATGACCCAGGCAGGTGCGGGATTAAAGTAATGTAACGACTTGATTTATATGGTAGTTACATTTTTGTATAGGAGAGTAGGTAACGAGAAGGCAACGGTTTGTTTTCAGCTTCTTGCGCTCAAATACCGCATTTCAAATAACCTATCGCAAGATACGAAAAATTTTCGAGATGGGCAAATTAGGCAGGGTCAACCGGCGAGTGCAATTTTAAGAAATTAGTTTAAAGAACTTTTTTAGACGAAGAAAATTTTAATTTTCCCGATGTCTTCTGTTCATTGTATTGCACTTGTTTAATAAACTCTTCCGTTAACACAAAGAAATCTGCCCCATTCAGTATATATTGCCTGATGGTTTATTCTGATTTTCAATTGCCCCTTTTCTGTCAGGGGAAGCATATGAATCGACAAAACATACTTTTGTACCGATAGTTTTTGCAATTTTCTTATGACAAAAGAATTCGCTGCCATGGTCGCTGTGTCGCAATGGTCGGGGACGGCATCAACGACAGTGCGGTGCTGGCGCAGGCCGATCTGGGCATTGCCATGGGGCAGGGGAGCGACATTGCGATCGACGTGGAGAAGGTCACGATTCTTTCGTCCGACCTGACGAAGATCGCCGCGGCGGTCCGCCTTTCGGCCGCGACCGTGCGCACCGTTCGGCAGAACCTTTTCTGGGCGTTTATCTACAACCTGATCGGCGTGCCTGTCGCCGCTGGCGTGCTCTATCCGCTGACCAGGTTTCTGCTCAATTCGATGCTCGTCGGGGCCGCCATGGCCCTGAGTAGTGTGAGCGTTGTGGCCAATAGCCTGCAGCTGAGTACAAAACGGCTCGGCACGAAAGCCGTCCATAAAATAAATACAGAATTTATAACCAAAAAACAAACAGCCATGAAAAAAGAGTATCGTATCGAAGGAATGATGTGCAACCACTGCCGGATGCATGTCGAAAAGGCCCTGAACGGCATCGAAGGTCTCCGTGCCGTTGTTACTCTCGATCCTCCTGCCGCGACGGTCGAATTCACTGGGCGGGAGCCGGAGCTGGCCGAATTGCAGCGGGTGCTGGGCGAAGATTATAAGATCACGGAGCGTTGAAACCCCGGTCTCGGAGCGGCCGCTATCCATCTATAAAGGTATTGCGGCTCCTGAAAACCCCTAAAATTAGGTATTGCCGTTCCCGGCGTAATGTCGTTTCTTTGTATTACTAAAATCTGCCGAGACGCTGCGGGACGGCCCGTTGCGCCGAATGCGGAAAACGAAGAAAAAATTCAAACCGATTATGAGACATTTCGTTTATTGTGCGGCGCTTGCAGCCGCCGTATTTTTCCTTGCTGGGTGCGGCGGGAACCCGAATAAAAAGAACGCTTCGGAGACTCAAACCTCAGAAACGCAGAGTTCCGTCATGGAAGTCGATAACCTGCTCGCCGATGCTGAGAAGTTGACCGGCGGCAAGGTGACGGTCGAGGGCGTCTGCACGCATATCTGCCGCCACGGGGGCCGCAAGATTTTCCTAATGGGAACCGACGATACGCAGGTGATCCGCATTGAAGCCGGAGAGAAGATCGGCAGCTTCAAGCCCGAATGCGTGAACAACGTCGTGCGGGTGACGGGCACGCTGGTCGAAGACCGGATCGACGAGGCTTACCTTGCCGAGTGGGAGCTGCGGCTCAAGGACCAGATCGCCCGGCAGCACGGCGAGGGCGAAGCCGGATGCAGCGCCGAACATCAGGCCCGCGGCGAATCGGTTGCCAGCAGCACCGAAAAGCGTATCGCCGACTTCCGTGCCCGTATCGCCGACCGCAAAGCCAAAGAAGGCAAGGAATACCTTTCGTTCTACCATGTGGACGGCGGGAGTTATGAAGTTTTGAAATAAGAAGTTTTGCACGTCATGGGGACACGGTCGTTTATGTCCGCCGTGAGGAAATGGAGCAGGCCCGTTCACCGCGACCTCTCCTTTTTCTTTTCGGGCGTACTGCTGATTTATGCGGTTTCGGGCTTCATGCTCAACCACAAACGCGATTTCAATTCCGATTATTCGGTGCGCCGGACCGAGCTGGTCTTCGCACAGGAGATACCGCGCGCCGAGCAGGAGTGGACCCGTGCGCGGGCCGAGGAACTGCTCCTGCGCGTCGGCGAGGAGGGCAATTACTTGAAACATTACTTTCCCGAACCGGACCGGTTGAAAGTCTTTATCCGGGGCGGCAGTTCGCTGACGGTCGATCTGGCGTCGGGACACGCCGTCTACGAGTCGATCCGCAAGCGGCCCGTGCTGAGCAGTCTGAACCGGCTGCATTACAATCCGTCGCGCTGGTGGACGGTCTTTTCGGATGTCTTTTTAGCGGGATTGATCGTAATCGTGCTTTCCGGGCTGGTGATGATGCGCGGCCCGAAAGGATTGCGGGGCCGCGGAGGCGTCGAGCTGATCGCGGGGATTCTGATTCCGCTGCTGTTTATTTTCCTGACCTGATCCGGGAAACTGCGTGTGATAAAAGGGCGGACGTCGAAAACGTCCGCCCTTCTCTTGCGTATGGGTTTGTTGTCATCGTTTTGCCGTGCCGAATACCAGCAGCGGGACGAAGAGGAAGAGTCCGAACAAGACGACGCCGACGGTCTGCCAGAGCCGTCCGCCGGGCGATCTGCGGCGGATGAGCGCATAGAACGCGCCGAGCGCGAGTCCCAGCCAGAGGGCCTGAAACGACACCTCCGCAATCCGGGGCTTTACGTAGCCGTCCAGCGGCGAGGTGAACGACAGTTCGAAGGGAAACAGGTATTTTGCGTACTCGGCCCATGCCTGCGGTTTCTCTTCGGGGCGGTATTCGTCCGCCAGTGAATAGTCGCGGGCGTTCACGGCGACATAGCGTTTCGATTCGGCGCCTTGGATGGTGACCGTCCAGTAGAACATGTCGCCGATGATCATCATGTTCTCCCGTGTGGGGCCGAATTTCCCGACGGGAATCTCGTGCAGTTTGTAATCCTCCGCACCGAGCGTATAGAAACGCTTTTCGCTGTCCACCAGAAAACCGAGACTTTTGCGGTCGGCGAACTCCGTGACGAAAATCTGGCCGATTTGCAGCGAGTCCGCAACGTCGGTACGGCGCACGAACGGGCGGCCGCGGACCTGCTTCATGTGGTAGACGCGCAGCGCGTCGTCCACCAGCAGGTAGCCGTTGTCGTACCGCTTGCGCGTCGAGGGGTTGCCGGAGACGACGCGGGCCGGGAACGAAAATCCCTTGTCCCGCAGGACTTTGGTGAATGCCGCGCTCTTCTTTTGGTCGATGGTGTTGGTCTCCATATCGACGAACTCGATTCCCTCGCCGGTGATGCGGAACACGTCCGTCGCCGGTTCTAAATCGATGCGATCGGGCATCGATTCCAGCAGTTGATAGACCGTCGGTCTGCGGCGGTTGATTTCGCCGGGCGACGTGCGGAACATGAAGTTCGTGCGCTCCACGTCGCGCGATTCGACCGCCACGCCCTCGATTTCGGACGGAAACCTCCCTTCGGCGGCGAGTTGGCGGTAATAGAACGTCGGCAGGATACTGTCGAACTGCTGCTGGGTGTAGGTGTTGCCCTGCAGATCGCGTCCGGCGACGTTGTTTTCGCGGTCGAAATCCACCGATGCGAATCCGTGCGTCACGCAGCTGTAGAGCGTGAACGGCGACCACGAAGGCGATGCGAACACGAACGCGTAGCACCACGGCAGCAGCCATGCCAGCAGAAGCGCCGCAAGGAGGATTATTCCGGTTTTGATACTCTTTATCATAGATTTGTCGTTTTGCGGGTTAATCCTGACATCCCTGCTTGAAACGGTATACCGAAAGCAGCGGGAAGAACAGCGAACATACCAGCAGCAGCGCCAGCCACGGCAGCATGCCGTCGTAGGCCTGCGGGGTGTCGGAGAGGAAGAAGATCCGGCAGACGCCCACGGCGATCAGCAGATTCGCCAGCCGCCGTTTCCATGTGGGTTCGAGACAGATCCATGCCGTCAGCAGGTAGAGCGTCAGCCCGGCCAGATACCACGGCAGCGCCGTCAGCAGAATCCGCGCGACCAGTTCGGGCACCAGCAGGGCGTGGAAGTACCCCCACAGCACGGCGGTTTGCACGATGAACAGCAATGCCAGCGCTCCCAGCCCGATGCCTGACATCAGCAGAATCATCTTCCACTGTGGAAAGGGCAGGTGAAGCGTCAGCTTCAGCCGTTTCTGGGCCATTTCGGGGACGAACTGAACCACTGCGAGCAATACGCCCAGCAGGGCCGGCAGGTATTGGAGAATGTCGATGAAGACAACTTCCTTTTCGAGCATCACCTCCCAGACGTGCGCCGCACCCTTGAAGGTTATCACCCGTTGGACGCGCAGCAGCGCATAGGCGGTGGCTCCGAAGAGGAACAATGCGCTCAGCGGATAGAAGCAGCGCATTTTGATCCACTCTTTGTAGAATATGGCTTTGATCATAATTCGGGTTTAGTATTTTCCGGTCAGTCCGATGAAAGCGTCTTCGAGGTTCAGCGTTTCGCCGCGCAGGTCGCTGCAGACAATGCCCGCGCGCTCCAGCACGCCCTGTACCGTCGCAGGGGAGTCGAACGAATAGAGTTCGGCGCGCCCGTTCACGACGCTCGGGTGGTAGAGGCCGTCGCCGGCGGGGATCGTGACGTCGGCGCTCGGCGTGAAGGTGTATCGCCGGAACGTGCCGAGCAGTTCGCCGACGGGCATCTGTACCAGAATGCTTCCGTAATCCATGATGATACAGTCGTCCACGAGCTTTTCCATGTCCTGAATGATGTGCGAGGTAAGGAAAACGGTCTTCTCCTCGCTCTGCGCATAGTCGCGCAGGTATTCTACGAACAGGCGGCGGTAACCGGGGTCCAGTCCCATCGAGAAGTCGTCAAGCACGAGCAGATCGGCGTTCTGGGCGAGAATCAGCCCTAAGGCCACCTGCGAACGCTGTCCGCACGACATGCGCGAGATGCGCTGCCGGGGCGCCACCTTCAGCATTTCCATCAGTCCGTAATAGGCGTCGCGGTTCCAGCGGGGATAAAACCGCGCATAGAACCGTTCGATCTGCTCGATGGTCATGAAGGCGTACTGCACGTGTCCCTCGATCAGCAGGGCGATCCGGGCGCGGGTTTCGGGCCGCATCGTGCGGATATCCTCGCCGAAGATCAGACACTGTCCGGCGCGCGGTTGGAGATAGCCGCTCAGAATGTTGATGGTCGTGGTTTTTCCGGTGCCGTTTTTACCCAAAAGTCCGAGGATCCGCCCGCGCGGAACCTCGAAACTCAGGTCTTTGTATATCAGCCGCTCCCCGTAACAATGGGTGAGGTTGCGGCATTCGATGACAGAATCGGTCATAAAGAATGGTCGTTCTTCCGGCTTACTTGATCAGCGACGCCTTCGTATTGGACTCGAAGTCGTTGGTCGAGTTGTTCGAGTCGATGAGTTTGCCGTCGGAACCGGTCTTGCGGATTACCGACTTGCCGAAGCGGTAGGCATCTCCGTCGGCCGTACCGCACCATGCGTAACCTGCGTCGAGCGAAGCGTCCCACGGGGCGATGTAGTATTCGTCGCGGCAGCCCGTGTTCACGGCGTCGAGCACCCATTCGTTAGGCACGCGGTAGCAGTTGCGCAGCGGCAGCGTGTAGTCCGAGCCGTTCGGGGAGTGGAAGATATACTGGGCGTCTTTGAGCGGGTATTCGGCGAGGAACTGCTCTGCAGTCAGGCCGACGGGCGGCATGGCGATAGCCACGGCGTTGAAGCCGCGGTTGTGGAGCACTTGGACCGTCAATGTCGAAGCGTACCATTTGTCGAGGTTGGGCACGTCGGGGTTGTCGATATCCAGATAGTTCTCGTTCGACGAAACGTCGTACCACTCGAAATCGGCTTTCGTGGCGTCCCACGAGTTCGGGTTGCCGATGGTGTGGTTCTGGGCGTTGTTGACGACGATCAGCGACTCGCCGGCTTTGACCAGCACATCCTGTCCGTTGCCGGGAATGCAGTAGAACGCATTGCCCGCACAACACTCCTTGCGGAAGTCCTTGCCTTCGATCATCTCGCTGTTCATGCCCGAATTGAGTCCGCTCGAAAGGATCAGCATCATGCCGTCGGCATAGAGGTCTTCGTCGGAGTTGTTACGGATCTTGATGTACTGGTCGCCCAGCCACCTGTCAGGCTTTCCCGTTTCGGGAAGCGCCGTGCCTGTGAAGTAGATCTCCTCGATCACGAATTCGCCGGCTTGCAGCGTGATGTCGCTCTGTTTGATGGTTACGGTCGCCAGAACGGTGCTCTTGCCGCTCCGCGTCACGTTCACGACGGTCGAACGTTCCGTCCCCGTTTCGTTCTCATCGACGGACAGCACCAGCGCTTTGCCCGAAGATTCGGCTTCATTGATCTGAACCCACGACGCAGCATCGGCGGGAATATTCACGTCGAAATTTTCCTCGGGCACGTTTACCAGCACATTGCCGCCGAGCGCGCGCAAGATTTCGGATACGACGACGGGATTGACCGTTTCTTCGGGATCGTCGGTGCAGGATGCGAAGCCCGCTGCGAAGAGGGCCGTGGTGAGAATTAAGAAAAGCTTTTTCATAATTGGTTTTTATTATTGGTTTGACAAATATTGGTTCGATCGTTTAGAACAGGATGCCGAACGTCGCCGTCAGAACGTGTTCGGACAATCCTCCGCTGTAAAACCGGGGCGTCCACCCCGCCTCGGCGAAGCAGGCCAGATTCCGGCTCAGGCGGCGTTCGGCCCGCAGGGACACCTCGGGGGCGACGGCCCGGCCGCTCAGCCGCGCCGCCGTGTAAGTCAGGTATTCCGAAATGTTGTTCAGCACGTTGCTAAGCGAAACCTCCTCGTCGGGCGAGACGTAACAGCCGATTCCTGCCGTCGCTTTCACGCGCCACTGCGGACGGAGCCATTCTGCGCTGCCGCGTACCGCTCCGCAGAACTGCGCAAGCCGCATCCGCCGTGCCGGATAGGCGTACGTGGCCGTGGACTGCCGCCATTCCGCGCGGGGACTGAGCATGTAATTCACCGTGCCGCGCCGCCATTCGACGGTCGCTTCGGCGTCGGCGTGCCAGATACGGTTCTTATACATCGCCTGTTCATCGACGATGACGCTGTGTCCCGTACGGTCGGCTATCATTTCGATACTGCGGCGCAGTTCATAGCCGCCTCCGGCGCGCAGGCTCCAGCGGCCGCTGCGGTAGGCTGCGGAGAGGGTCGCCTGACGGGTTTTGAGCCGGGTTATGGGGACCGTGTTGTTGGATTTGTTGAGCCGCTCCGTCGTAAGGCTTTCGAATGCGGCACGGGCATACCAGCCTTTCGCGTGCCGCGGCATGAGTTGTGCCGCCAGCAGACAACCCTTTCCGTCATAGCCGATGTTGAAACTCTCGCTGTTCAGTGAATAGCGGGTGTAATAACTGCCCAGTCCGGTCATATACAGCTCGGAAGAGCTGGCGCCGGGCGGATAGAAAAAGTCTATGTCCTGATCCTGTTTATAGAGCCGCCCCTGCAGGTCCAGCCCCAAAACGTACTGAGGGAACTGCATGCCTACGCCGAGTTTGATCGTGAAATCCGACACGACGTTGTGGGGCCGCGGATCGACCTGACGGTATTCCTGTCCGGCGCGGTAATCACCCCGGATCGCAAGGTCGAAGCGTCCCACCCGGTGGACATAGCCGCCGCCGAAAGCATATTCCTCGGTCGAGAGGTTTCCTCCGGCGGAATCCGCCGTGATGCAGGGATAGAGCAGCAGGTAGTCGGCCGTGGAGTTCCAGCAGACGTTGCGGCGGTTGCCGCGGACGTACCGGGCGTCTGCCCACGCTGCCGACCGCTCGCTGAGCCGCCGGTAGCTTTCGGCATAAAATCCCCCGTCGAAGGCTCCGTCGCCCAGCGGCTGCAGCAGCGCCTCCTGCTCACGGCGCAGGTCGATGCGGAGCGAGATCTGCGAAAGCGACTGTTCGCTGCGGTAGAGCATCATCGCGGGCGACTCCGTATGAAATCCGGCTACGGCCCGTTCGTCCTCCGCGCTGAAAACGGAAGAACGCTCCAATACGCCGAGCGTATCGCGCTGGGCGGAAGCGGCGGCGGGCAGCAGCGCCAGTATCGACAGGAAAAGGGCCTTCATCATCGTCAGATCGATTTTAGTAACAACACGATCGATTCGCTGTCCTCTACCCAAGTCATTGCTGCTGGAATCTGATTGTAATCCGTGCAGCGCAGAATCTTCTTTTCTCCGGTCGAATAGGTCGCGTCGGCTTCGACGATGAACGTGTAAACCCCTTTGCGGAGCCGTATTGTCGCGCTGTTCTGTTCGGCGGCGGGAAATGGCACCCGCTCTCCGGAGTTGATATTGTCGAAGTAGGAGATGTCCGTGCGTATTTCCAGCTTTTCGACGGGGCGGCTGTCCGGCATCACGAACCGGATGGACAGTTCGGTGAAAATCGAATCGTCTTTTTCGCAGGCCGAAAACAGCAGTGCGGAGAGCAGAAACAGGGTCCGTATGGTAGATTTCATCATCATCGCATTACAGTTTGAAGTTGAGTTCCATGCCGAAATAGGGGCTGGAATAGCGGCGTACCAGTGCGTTGGTCTCGTTTCTGTACGAAGGACTGTATGTGAACAGCCGGTTTACGAAAATCGCAATGTTGAGCCGGTCGCGGTAAAGCCGTTTCGAGATTTTGAGATTGACGTTCATACTGAAAGGCGTGAGACGGTAGAGATAGGCTTCTTTCGATACGTTGTCGTGGATCATATGCTGCAAAATACCGTCGGCTGCCGACTCGGCCGTAAACGGATGTTCCTGTAACTGCAGGTCGAGGTAGCTGGTCGGCGCAGGATTGCACCATTCGGCCTTCATGCCGGAAAACCACTGGCATTGGAACGACGTGGAGAAAATCAGCCCCAGTTTGGGAATCTGGGTGTCGAGCAGGAAATTGGTGTTGCATACTTCGTGAAACGTGTTGTCGTCCTGATCGTAAAGCCCGATGTAAGGATAGGGCGTCCCTTCTGCGAGCTGTACGGTCGTCAGGACGTACTGGGGTTCGCTGTTCTCATAGCGGGTTTTGAAATAGGCGCCCGAGACGATGAGTTTCGTGGCCAGCGCCCGGATGCGCCGCGTGGAGAGCGAGAATTCGATGCCCTGCTTGAATGTGCGGCTTCCGTTGGTCTTGACGCCGACGGTCTGGAATACCGTTTTGTCCTTGTAGGGAAGCCATTCGAGCTGCGGCGGTCCGGTGAACTCCATATCCTTGAGCGGTCCGGTGTCGTATTCGCGGTAGGTCCGGGTGAGTACGTCGGTCGAGGTGCGGAATCCCGAGGTCATATTCTCCCGGAAATAGGTTACCGACAATCCGTATCCGTTCCACTCCGCATTGCCGCGCACCTCCCATTTGAAGTTCCGCGCCGCCTTCAGGTCGTAATTGGTGGGGTCGTGCTTGAAGACTTCCACATTGACACGGCGTTTCGATTCGTCGTCCGCCGGGAAATAGTTGAGCCGCGTGTAATAGGAGTAGTCCGGTTCGGGGAAGAGCTGGTCGAGCGTAGGCGTTTTGGTGTGCCATCCCGCGCCGCCCGCGAATGTGATGCGCATCGGGTCGCCTGCCATGTCGAACGCCGGAAGCGTCACCGAGAGGTTGGCACGCGGATCGAAATGGAATTTGCCCTGCAGGGTGTAACGGCTTCCGAGATTGGCCATGGCCGTCGTACGCAGTCCGGCCATTATCTCGATCCGCCACTCGCCGGCCGTAATCGTCGTATTGTCCTCCAGAAACGCCGAGAGCCGGTGCAGCGCCGGCAGGGCGTCGTAACGCCGCGGATGGGAACTCATCAGGTCGGTAAATGGGCGCGTCACGTCGTAAAGCAGACCGCCGCCGTAATTTTTCGACATGTTCCATTCGGCTCCGATGCGGATCGTGTTGCGGCTCAGCGGGGTGTCGGCTCCCAGCAGGGCTACCGCCTTGGCGTTGGCGTAGAACGGTTTGTTGTCCACCTGCAGGGTCGCTTCATAGCGGACCGGCAGCACTTCCATATCGAAGACGCCCTCTTCGACTGCCGTGCGTATAGGGACGTTGCCGCTGTTCGCTCGGTAACGCCAGCGGTCGATCAGGTCGAATTCGGAAGAGACGGAAGCGGAAAAATCGAAGCTGCGGAAAAAATTCGCACCCTTGGATTCGGCGGTGAAATTCACCGCCGCGACGACGTTGTTGTAACTCGATTTGTAGCGTTCGAGGGGGATGCCCGCCGGGCCTTCGTCGATATCCCGGTCGCTTTTTTGGCGGTCGAAAGAGCCGGTGTAGTCGAGCGATCCGCCCAACGTGTAACGGTAGGCCGAGGTGCTTTCCCAGCGTTTCTTCATGCGCCACGATCCGGTCGCACGCTGGTAGTTCTGGCGCGTATTGCGCGGGTCGTCGTGGGAGTTGAGCCATGTCGCGCCGACGTTCATCGTCAGCAGGTCGGCCGGAGCGCCCCATTCGAATCCTTTGCCGACATAGAGCAGCTGGCTGCCCAGATCCGCTTTGAAGCGGGCTTCGAGGTTGCGGCCTCCCTCCTTGCGCTTGATCTTGATCAGTCCGCTGGTCAGATCGCCGTATTCGACCGACGGAATGCCCTGCTGAATCTCTACCGAAGCTATTTCATCGGTCGGCATCGTGCGCATGTCGACGCCTCTGTTCAATGAAATATTATTGCCGACGGTCGTTCCCGAATTGTATGTCATGCCCGCGTCGTTCGACATCGGAATTCCGTCCATGACGAACGAAACGCCGAGCGATGTAGTCTGGTAATCGCTGTTCGAGGTGCCGATCTCGCGCAGATGAATGTGGTTCGAGGAGGAAAACGAGGGGTCGGAGGCCCGTCCGCCGGGCAGCAGTTCGAGCAGGTCCCCGAAACTCGACGGCTGGATGTGGTTCATCGCGTCCCGGCCGATATGCACGCCCGAGACCGGTCCCCGCACTTGGGTCGCCGTGATTACGACCTCGCGGATCTGCGTGTTGCTTGTCCGGAGCCGGACGGTCCGCAGCATGTCGCTGCCGCTGACGGGCCGTACCTCCATCCGTTGGGAGACATATCCGATATATGAGATATCCGCATTGTAGGTATTCGCGGGCAGGGTGAAACGTGCCCGGCCCTCCTCATCGGTCGTCGTCGCGTAGGCCTTTCCCCCCCCCGACATAGGAGTCAGCGCCACCGTAGCATACGCCAGCGGATTGTGCAGGGAATCGGTAACTTCGAACGTGATCCCGGCGTCGGGCCGGCCGGACTGCCCGTACGTGTACGCAGGCAGCAGGATAAATAGCAAATATTTCAGGAGTAGCCGCATAGTTCTGTTTTCACGGGACAAAAGTATAGCGCCCCGGCATATGCGGCAATCGCCATATCTTGGTAAATTGCATTGCAATCATCACCAATTAATAATGAGTTGCGTTCGTGCGGCATCCCATCATAATGCTATCCGGCCGCGCCAAAACCCCTAAAATCCGGTATTGACGATCCGGTGGGAATGCTGTTTCTTTGCCGTAAACCAAAAACGACGAAATTATGACTGGTATCTTTTTCGGCAGTACGATGGGCACGACCGAGGCCGTGGCTGCGGATATTGCCAAACAATTGGGCGTCGCGGACGCCGATGTACACAATGTGGCCGATACGCCGGCCGGCGAAGTGCAGAAATACGACCTGCTCGTGCTGGGTTCTTCGACGTGGGGCGCAGGCGAATTGCAGGACGACTGGTACGGCTTTTTGGATCAGCTGAAGGCGCAGGATCTGAGCGGTAAAAAGGTGGCGCTTTTCGGCTGCGGCGACAGCGGTTCCTATCCCGATACGTTCTGCGATGCCGTCGGGCTGATTTACGACGGCTTGCAGCAGAGCGGCTGCACGTTCGTCGGAGCCTATGCGCCCGAAGGGTATGACGAAACAGGTTCGCTGGTCTGCCGCGGCGGAAAGTTCGTGGGACTTGCCGTCGATGAAAGCGCGCCCGACAAGACCGCCCGGCGGGTTGCCGCATGGTGCGAACAGATTAAAAACGAGTAACGATGAGCGCCGAGGAGTTCAGCCGTTACGATTCGATGAAGCTGTTCCTGCACCAGATTTACGAGTTCCAGAAAGGTGTACGGAGTCTGGTGCTCTGCACGATGTGCCGCACCTGCGCTTCTCTGCTCTCCGAGCGGCTGGAAAGGCTGGGTATCGCTTACCGGATTCAGTCGGTGACCGACAGCAAGGTGAATCTTTACTTCGGCAACCGCATGTGTCTGGAGACCGTGGCGACATTCATCCACAAGCCGCTCAACGAACTCTCCGCCGAGGAGGATTTCATGCTCGGCGCGATGCTCGGCTACGACATCGCCGGGCAGTGCGAACGTTATTGCAAACGAAAGTCTCCGGGTGTTTCATCAGAACAAGCGGCGGTCAACTGACCGCCGCCTATTCCTTCCTGATCTGCGCCGTGAACGAATCCCCCGCGCCGACACCGTCGGCCACTTCGACGTGCGGCGTGGCGACGTACGACATGCCGTCCGGAGTGAATACATGGCTTCCGACGGCGCCGCAGGTGAGTATCACGGTACGGAGTCCGTATTTTTCGAGCAGGTCGCGGCACTGCGCCTGTATGCCGAACATCCGGCTTACGACGGTCAACTCCTCGTCGTTTGTTTTCAGAATATTGCTGCGGCAGAGCGAGTCGTGGACCACCTCCGACGAATAGAAATGCTGCCGCAGGTTGATGTCGAAGATCTTATAATGTCCCGCTGCGCAAAAAACGGAACCGCGGAAAAGCCACAGTCCCGATTCTTTGCCGTTGCTCTCCGTTATTCTGTTTCGAAATCATGCGACAGCTTATGTCCGTTCTCATCGACACGCAACGATACCAGATGGAGATGCTCTCTGGAAATGTCCTTATGCTTGAAGACGATATAAGGCTGGTTGCCGTAACCCATACGTTCCATGTATTCTTGTGTGATCTCACGGAGCTGTTCGTCGGTCAACTTGTCTTCCGGCGAGGAATTCAGCGAAGCATGGAAAACCGTGCTGGTCGTCCTTCTGTTGGCTTCGAGGTACGGCCGGAAACTCTCCATGCAGGCGTCGATAGTATCGGTCGAACGGTTCGAGTATCTTCTGCCAGAGGAGCACTTCGGCTTCATCCTTATCCACTTTCTCCTTGTTATAATACAACGCTCCACCGGGCGAGGAACCCGATCTTATATTCGCAACCATTCCTTAGCTTGTTTGGCAAGGTTCAGTATCTTGATACTAAAGGCTTTCAATTCCCTCATGCGCTGTTCCAATGCGGCGATCTGATGCGGGATTGCGACGTTGGAAAAGTGCGAATTGACGACCTTTACGACCTGATTATGCAGGCTAAGTACCCGGCGCCTTGTCTTATTTCCAAGATAGGTTTCCCAATACTCGCCTCCGAACCGGACGTACATCTTCCAGCGTATCCGGCTCTCCGCTAATATTGTCAGTCTAAAACGTTCCATGATG
>ERZ838399.1554-NODE-1554-length-20754-cov-7.327407_pt1 | contig 20754 bp, 18 predicted proteins | sample MGYA00519683_ERZ838399 | MGnify/ENA primary metagenome ERZ838399 (study PRJEB31850, sample SAMEA3708833) | human gut metagenome | biome: human gut; feature: human-associated habitat; material: faeces | place: China | collected 2014 ...
ATATTTCTGTCAGGTAACTGACCGCAGACCGGTAGATTTCCAGTGTCTGGCGGACTGGGATATTCTGTTTTCGTAATTCTACGCCATAGCTGGATACGGTCTGCATCTCTTTTCCTCCAACAAATCATTTCTTCTGTCAGGCTTTTTTCTTTTCTTTTTCCTTTTGTCCTTCGATGTAGGCAAGCACCTGGTCTCTGCTCCTGTCACTGACCGTTATGGCACAGTAAGACGGATTCCACAGATGCCCGCCCCACAGTTCCTTTTTTAACTCCGGATGCGCAAGAAACATCTGGCGTGCAAGATTTCCTTTCATGATCTTGATCATATCTGAAATATAAAACTGAGGTTTACAGTCCACAAGCAGATGGATATGATCCGGCATCACCTCCATTGCCAGGATCTGAAATTTATATTCTTCTGCAAGATTCTGTAACATTTCTTTGCATTCTGTATCGATTCCGTTTTTTAAAACCTTTTTTCTGTATTTTGTACACCAGACAAGATGATACTGCAAGGAATAGACATATCCCCTACCATATGAAAGTTTGTTTTTATCTATATTAAATATATCTTTTTCCATATAAATATTATACCATATGTATTGGTTTATGTAAACATTTGTTCTGTTGTTTTGTAAAAAAATTTGCGCGTCTAACTCATCACTGGAAGTAACGAGAATGCGACGCGCAGTTATTCAAGACTTAAAATACGGAAAATATTATCAAGGATACCATCATCGATCCATTTTCGGAATCGGCTATAGACAGTTTTCCATGAACCATAACGTTCAGGAAGATCGCGCCAAGGTGCCCCACTACGTGCAAGCCATACAATTCCATTCATAATGATACGATTGTCTTTTCTTGGACGTCCTTGTTTTCCAGTATTTTCAGGAGGTAATAAAGGTTCAATGCGAAGCCATTCTTCATCAGTCAACTCATATCGTCTCAACATAGTGAACACCCCTTTTTCTTTATTTTATCATGAAAAAGGGAAATAAAACATGCGTTTTGTGCAATTTTTATTTTTCAGACACGCTCTAACTCTATATCAAACAACAGTTAATTTAATTGTACCAAGACGCTAGCGCGTCGGCTAGCCCCAAGTACGTGAATCTACTACTTTTTTCATAAAAAATAGCAGTTTTTGTATTTATGTTGTATTGTTGAATTACCCCTAACTCACAAACACATAATCACACAAACTGCTATGCTTATGTTATCATGGATTTTTAAACTCAACAACCACATATTTAAATTTTGTAGACTTTTTTATCGCCCACCTCCCATGGAATGACTTTTTCTTTTCATTATTATTCTATTTCAGGAGGTCTTATCATGGACGATCATTTAAAACAATACAGGGAAATGATTTCCCTTCGCGGTCTTACTAACCATACGATCAAATCTTACTCTGCTTACATGAAAGTTTATCTGACCTGTCTTTCTGATATCCTGCACAGATCCCCGGAAGATGTTTCCAACAGTCGGATCATGGATGTCACTGATAAAAAAGTGACTTTTTCCGTACGCGGCAGGAAACCTGGTGAACCACGCAGGATCATTACACTGGACAATACTGAATTCATCCGCAGATATCTGATGCATGTACTTCCGGCTGGTTTTCAGAAGATCCGTTACTATGGATTCCTGAATAACCGGAGCAAAAGTAAAAACCTGAAATTGATCTTCACTATTCAGGGATATCAGCGTTTTCGCGCCAGATATACCGGTCTGTCGATGGCAGAACTGATAAAAAAAGAATAAATACTATCCCCATATACGTATTGACTAAGTGTCCGCGTCTTGGTACAATTGGAAAAAATCACATTCAGAGCAGTTCTAATTATTTCAGAACTGCTCTTTTTTTCTGCTCTGAATCTGATACTTTCCTTATAAATTATAGATAGAAAAAAGTATAGATAAATGCGAACTTTTGTTCTACACTTTTTGATAGTTTTCATTCAAGCTTTTACATAATGATGTTGGCGCACAACACAAAAATGCAGGTCTGCCCAAAAGACAAACCTGCACTTATTTCTTATGAAATTGTCCGCCAATATCCCGGCTTTACTCTCGTCCGTCTCCGCCAGGGAAGCGTTCCTATCATCATTTTTTTATTCTCTTATTCCAAAACAAGCAGTGTATACGGGCTGATCGTTACGTGACTGCCCTCCAGTTTACTTTCTTTATCATCTGCACTCTGGAAGAAAACACTCGTGAAATCACCGTAAACCTCTGACGTCTTCAGATCCAGTTCCTTTGTTTCTCCGGTCAGATTTACCAGTACCAACAGGCTCTCGTCCTTGGTCATACGAATGAACGACTCGATTCCCTGATCCCCTGTTTCATATACATCGATATCACCATTTCTGAGTACATCGGAATTCTTTTTCAGATTCAGAATTTCTGTATAATAGTTAAACAGCGGATTTTCTCCTGCTAAAGCTGCATCAACAGTAAGTCCTTCTTTGGCCATCTCCTCTGTCCACGGCATCTTGATCATGCCTTCATCATCCCAGCTCTTGGTGGCTCCCAACTCCTCCTGGAAAAACAGGAATGAATTTCCCGGCATAGTAGCAAGCAGAGAAGCTGCTGTACGGGCATGATCCTGATTGCCCTCCAGCTGAGCCATTACACGCTGCTGGTCATGGTTGGACAGGAACGGACAGTCAATGAATTTTCCGTTGGAAATCTCATTGCAAGTCTCATAATATGCAATCAGATCTTCTGCAATATTCAAATCATTGTTCTCTTCCTCGGTCAGCTTGTCTTCACCCTCTACATACTGATATTCTGTAGACTCATTTTTTGCTGCTGTCAGCATCTTGCTGCTTAAATTGAAATTATAGAGACTGTCCAGATATCCGCCTTCAATAAACGGTGTCATGTGGCTGGCATCTTTGTCCCATACTTCTGCAATCAGATATGTGTCGGGATGCTCTTTATGTACTCCTTCGCTAAATTCTTTCCAGAAGCCCATATTTTTGGCAAAAATCTCATCACTGTAAATATTTGACAGATAATCTCCGAAAATGTGGCGTGCAGCATCCAGTCGGAAACCGTCAAATCCCAGATTCAGCCAGAAATTCGCACAGTCAATAAACTCTTGACGTACTTCCGGATTATCAAAATTCAGATCCGGCACATTATCCTGGAAAATATCGATCCAGGTATAATCAAATTCTTTGCCCTTATAAGGTGAATCATCCGGAAGCTGATCCGTTGTCCACCAAACGGATTCAAATCTTCCGTTGGCATTATCCCCCGAATACGTACCGCCTGTCATCGGGTACTGCTCCTCCCAGCCTTCCAGAGATCCATGTTCCAACTCATATGCATTCCGCTCTTCCTGGATCTCAAGTGCTGTCTTATCTACAAAGTTTGCATCCTTAGGTACGAAATTAAACCAGTCAAAATACTTGTTTTTACTACCATCTTTCAGAACCGGTCCTTCTAACGCAGCCTCAAACCAAGGATTATTGTATGCACAATGGTTGACTACCAGATCCATAATCACCTGGATTCCTCTTTCATGCGCCGCACTTAAAAAGGATTTCAGATCCTGCATCGTTCCAAGATCCGGATTCAGACCGTAATAGTCTATCGTACTGTATGGCGACGAATTTGACTTATTGATCGGCATAACCCAGATTCCTGTGATTCCCAGACTTTCAAGGTAATCCAGCTTCTGCTCAGCTCCACGGAAATCTCCTATTCCGTCTCCGTCACTGTCGCAAAAGCTGCTTACCATCATTTCGTACCAGTTTCCACCTTCCTGCACTTCTGCATTTGTGTTACCGGTAGCTGCAAAAGAGGTAGTTCCCGTTCCCAATGCCATAGCAGCAGCCACCATCGTAACCATGAGTTTTTTTCCTGTGTTTTTGTTCATATAACACATACCCCCTTTATTTATTTGTGTGTATTTTAGCAGTTTAGCACAAATACCTCAATGGAGATGTGTCTTTATTTTAGGATATTATTTTTTATTTCTTATTACAATTTTAAAATTGTTCTCTTATTTTTTATCAATTTTCTAATCCCGCATAATATGCATTTACTTCCTCCTGGATTTTCAGTCCCCCGTTTTCCTTCCATGTATCTACAAACTTGTCAAACGCCTCGATCGGTTCCTTTCCCAGAATTATTTTTGCATATGTCTGTTCTTCCAGATTCTTCAGGAATTTCCACTTTGCCTTCATCGTCTCTGTTGTTCCGGAAAACAGATTATCCACCGGCAAATATTCCTGATCTGCGATCGGCCGTACTCCGTTTATGATCCCATACAGACGGATAAAGCAGGTGTTATTTCCTTCCTGATAATCTTCCATTCCGAAATGATCGTATGGAAACCTGTTTAACAGATTCAGGTTATCCATATCTTCCTGAATCAATTTATGCCCGGAAAAATCACTCGTTTGTTCTTCTCCCTGCATTACCTGATCCAGCTCCTTCCATATATATTCCAGCTCATCTGCGAAATCATACTCCCAGCCAAGAGGATAAGCCAATATGTTTATGTTGTTGTCCTCCTTTCTCAAGCCATATTCCAGATTGATCCCATAATTTAAGATATCGATTACCGCCTCCGGATCCTGGCATTTTTGATGGATGACCAGATACTGATTTACTTTGGGCGGCATCACACAAATATACTGCCCATCCTCATCCAACGGTGCTCCGTATGCCTGCCATTCGCTTTTATTTTCAATGATATCCTTCTCCAGCCGTTCTGCCGCCCACCAGGGGCCGAAGAAAATTCCTGCCTTTCCTTCATTTAACACCTCTAACACATCCTGTCGCAGGAATATTTTCTGATCCAGCACGCCCTCTTTATACAATTCTGCTAAAGTCTTCAAGGCTTCTCTGACTTCCTTTTGCACCGATCCATAAATCAGATTTCCCTCCTCATCCTTCAGCCAATATTTGGGATACGCATGAAAAGCACTAAACAGAGGCGTCAGACCAAAGCAGCACTTGCCAACGGCAGTCAACTCTTCATCGATCCCCGGGCCTAAAATGCCAACGGTTCCTTCTCCTCCCATCTGATGCTCTGTAAACAACTCGCCTGCACGAATTACCTCCTTGATTGTACGCGGAGGCTCCAGTCCCAGTTCGTCCAGCCAGTCTTTCCTGATCCACATAACATTGATTCCACTGGCTGTCAGATTCGGAAAGGGGATCGCCATCATTTCTCCGTCTACCCACACGGCTTCCAGCATTTCTTCGCCTCCGCTTTCCACAAAGGCTTTCGCCTGATCCGAAACCATCTGTTCATATAATTCCGTTACCGGCTGAAGCTGTCCGTATTCCAGCATTTGCAGGTATTGTGCCTCTCCTACCATTAACGCCTCCGGCAAAGCATCGCAGGCGATATGCATGTCTATATTCCGCTCAAATTCCTTTGTCGAATAAATCCAGTCATATACCACACGTATACCCAGGTCCTTCTGGACCCGATCCAGTATCTGATTGTCCTCTACTGTTTCACCCTCCGGAAAAGAAACATTTTCCTCCAATACTGCCCCCAGATGAATCACCTGTTCGCACTCTGCTTCCTGTGCATTACCGGATTTCCAACAACCATACCCACATACGCTCAAGATTGTCAGTATTCCAATTCCTCCTAACCATTTCCTTTTCATTCCTGTTCCTTCTCTCTTTTCCGGTATTCTGCAGGGCTACATTGAAATTTTTCCCGAAAAACACGATTAAAATAGTAAACATCCTCATAGCCACTTTTCCATGCAATCTCCATAATGCCAAGGTTCGTATGCAAAAGCAGCTCATCTGCCTTCTGCATTCTAAGATTCTGAATGAAATCGCCAAATGTGCTTCCCGTATATTTTTTAAACTTTACGCTAAAATAGCTTCTGCTCATCCCGATTTCCGAGGCCACCTCCGTGGCATGAAGGGGTTCTGTATATCGTTGCTCGATCAATTTTACTGCCTTTAATATAGTCGCAAATTCATTACCTGCAAGTTTATCACTGTTCCTGTATTCCGAACGTATCTGATCCACCCAATCCATCATTTCATCTTCTGACTGAAACCAGGGGACATCTGTCTCACTGCGTCCAAGCAAGTTATCCGCCTTTCCAATACATTTCACGATCTGGCGTTCCAGAATCCGCATCTTAGGATGCCATACTTTCGTAAACGCCATCAGATTTTTGTAAAAAATCGTATCAAAAATCCAATACAGACTGTTCCACTGCTCTTTTATTTCTTCCCATTCCTCCCCAGCTCCGTCTTTATTTCGGATGAATCCCTGATTTCGTTCGTCAAACTTTTTTTCAATTCTATCCAGAAGAGAATCGCCGTCTGTAAATTCAAGCGAGGCTTTAGGAATATATTCTAGGCACCCCAGGCGGATTGCTGCCTGGGCATATGAAAATTCTTCATAAAATGTCAGCACGACAAACCGTATCTCTGAATTCTTTGCGCTACACTGCTCCATAAATGTAATCCCGTCCATCTCCGGCATGTCAATATCCACAAAAATCAGGTCTGCTTCCTGTTCATTCAAAAATTTCAACGCCTCTTTGCCATTTTGCACATCTCCGACTACCACCATCTGATGCTTTTCCCAATGAAGCAGGGAGATAATCCCCTTCCGTGCCAGCTTGTCATCATCCACGATCAGAACTTTAATCAATGTTTTTCCTCCCCTATGTTTTCACCAGGTCTGTGCCCTCCGGCACGTTCCCGCAATGGTATCAGTATATTAATTTTTGTCCCTTTGCCTATAGCACTGTTTACATTCAAGATTGCCTTTTCTCCATAAAAGGCCTCCAACATATATCGTACGTAACGAAAACCAATTCCGGCTTTTTGCGGGCTTTCCGGCTCCACGCCAAGGGGACGGCAGATCCTGTCGTACTCCTCCATATTCAGCCCCTCGCCATAATCCCGTACAATAATCGCCGCATAATTTCGAGACGTATCTTCAAAAATCCACACTTCCAGTCTTCCGCTTTCCCCAAGGCCATGCTGAAGGGAATTCTCTATTAACGGCTGCAAAAGCATACGGATGGTCGGTTCATCCAGATACTCACCTTCCTCCACCTCCAGCATAATCTCAAAATCATACCGCTGTTTTTGAATTTCAATGTATTTTCTCGCGATTTCTACCTCTGTGCGCAGCGTACTGACTGCTTTTTCTTTTCCAAGATTATACGACAAAATGACCATCAGATCATGGACAAACCCACGGATTTCCAGATTTCCCTCCTTCTGTGCCATCCATTGTACAGAATACAGGGTATTTAATACGAAATGCGGGTTGATCTGATACATCAGCTTTTCCAACTCTGCCTTTTTGCGTAGCTCGTATCCTGTCCTTTCCTGCTCTTGAAGCTGCTTAATATTTCTGCGCATCTGACTGATGGTTTCCAGCACCTGATCAAACTCCTCTATTCCCATATCACTTTTAATGGCTTCAAAATTTCCTTTTCCTGTCTCTTTTATTTCCTCCCGCAACTTTCTGATCGGTTTTCCAATCATTTGGTAAATCGCCAGGACAATGCTATAGAATAAGGCTAATATGATCAACGAAACAATGATGCTTCTTTTCTGCCAGATATTGGTTTCACGGTTGTAGACCGACAGCGGCAGGCTTAGCGCATAATAAAATCCCATTTGATTCTTCTTTAACAGTAAATAATACCCGTTCCGTTGAAAACCCTCTTCCGTTTTCTCATCTCCCCTTGCAATATCCAGTGTTTCCCCCTCCTGGAAATCTGCACATTCCGAATAGATGATCTTCATGTTCCCGTCCAACTGCAGCAGTTTATAGTCTGCTTTATCCGTATTATCTATCTGAAGTGCCAGGTAGATATCCAGCAGATCATTTTCAAAATATTGTTTTTCTTTTTTCATGGAAATCAGATATTTGGAATGATAAGCATTACTGCTGTTTTCAATTCCATAAAACAGATTGTCTCCCATCTGCTTCAGCTTTTTCGCCTGTTCCGTTGTCTCTCCGTAAACGCTGCCTCCTGAAAACAATACCTCTCCGCTTTCTGAATCCTGATAAGAAATCCGTCTGACATTCAGATTGGTAAATAAAGTATTTGCAATCTGTTCTTCAACGTGCTGCTTTTGTACGCGCTTATCGTAGGTTTCCGGCTGCTCCAGATAAGTGATAACAGCCTCACCGCAGCTTCCCTTTGCCTCAAGGTTCTGCATGATATTCACCAGATTCAAATACCCCTGATCAAAGCAGGAGCAGATCTGATCAAGCGAAAACTGCATTGCACTGTGAATCTGTTCCTTTTCCACGGAAGAGATCGTCATCCGGGATAAAATAAAGCTGACCAGAATACTCACTATCGTGCCAAGCATGATAAGCTGAAATAATCGGTTTTTCAGCGAATTATTTCTTTTCCACAGCTTCTGTATCATTATCTATCTCCCCCCTGCGCTGATTTTAATCGTTCACAAAGAGTATCTCCATCCGGCGACCCTCTGCTGCCCTTTGGATTCTCATTCTTCTTTTCATCTTCATAACTTCCATTGTACCAAGACGCTAGCGCGTCGGCTAGAGCGTGTCTGAAAAACATTTTAAATTGTTTATTTTAACCAAATTAATATAGTACTCCATTGCTGTCAATCCACAGTCTAAGCGCTCATATTCTCTTTGTACCTTCTCAATTTTATCATATAGTTCTAGTACTGTCGAACCCTTTATCATTTTATTTAAATGTCAAACTCCTTAGATTTCAATACTCTGGCTATCCAATGAAAATCCTGCAACCTATGAGTACCGTATACATATAATCCAATTGAAGTTTTCTTTAGATACTGATAATATAGAAGATATAAAAACGAACCAAGCCACGATTAAATAATACATCAATTAAGCTTAATTACTTACATGCAGTTCTTTCAATTTTGAATGCCCCTGTTGTTCTGGAAGCCACATTAAAAACACTGAATATTAATATTCCTGCTACACAAGATGTTTACACAACTCTTGTCCACATGGTAAATGACAACTCACTAGACATAGACAAGATGCTTAATCTACTGGTAGAAAATAATATTGCCAGCGTCAACAAAACTTTAATACTCAATGACTAGTAGTTTCTAAACACAAGAAGGATGCCCTCTTTCAGGGCTCCCTCTTGCTTACCTTTGCTCCCAAATATTTTTCCACCTTCCAGCGAAGATAAGAATATGTATTCCATATATTTGCCCCTAAAGGATATTCCTTTCTATAAACAAATACCGTTTGGTATTCAATAGAATGTAATCTACACCATTCATGTATATCCTTCATATACATCCTGTCTATTCCATTGCTTAACTGTTCCATATACCATATATCCTTATGCGTCATTAATTCCATTATGAACAGTACATTATAGTATTGAATGACACCTACTTTCTTTCGTTCCTCCATTAACCTTTTACACATTAATCTATACTTAATGTTTATGACGTATTTCTTCTCCTCTCCTACGTATCCATTCTAATCTTTATAAACGTCATATATATAATTATAATATAGTACATATAAGCGCCTGCAGCATATCCATAGCCTCTCCGCCCCTGACCTCGCCCACGACGATCCTGTCACCCCGCATTGCAAAAAAAAGAAAGCGAAGTTTTTAAAACCTCACTTTCTTACCATGCGACCCGATCCGGACGCATTCGCAGTGCAGATTTGATCAGGTCACGGATTGTCACGGAAGCTGCACCTTCCATATTTGCCATCTTTGCTTCCAGACGTACCAGATTGTCAATTCCCCGGATGCGAAGCTCTGCATTATCTTCTATGGTGATCAGTCTTTCATCCCTGGGAATATACTCTGACATTGCCGCCAGAAAGGTTGTCTTTCCGCTTCCTGTTCCACCTCCGATGACCATGGAATATCTCGCTTTCACCAGTTTCTGTAAAAACTCTGTACACTCCTGCGTGATACTCCCCAGTGCGATCAGTTTCTCCATGCTGATCGGATGTTCCGGAAAACGGCGGATCGTCAGGATCGGTCCGTTTAATGCCACAGGGTAAATAACCGCATTGACACGGGAACCGTTTTCCAGTCTGGCATCCACGATCGGCATGGATTCATTTACCACACGGTTACATTTGCCGACAATCTGCTGGATCACATCTTCCAGTTTTTCACGGGAAGTAAAGGTTTTATGCCATTTCATCAGTTTTCCGTTTCGTTCCACGAAGATTGTCTCCGGTCCGTTTACCATGATCTCTGTCACTGTCTCATCATCGATCAGTTCCTGAAGCACATCCAGTTTACGCACAGAATAAAATAATTCCTGTCTGAGCTGCACTTTCTCTTTCAGTGCAAGGCGCACTTCTTGCATCTGATTCAGGATCAGTTCATCGATCACATCCAGAATTTCCTTATCCGACAGTTCTCTGGACAGATCCAGTTCTTCCATCAGCATCTGACGCAACATTCGAAATGTCTCTTTGTTCATCCTTCTTTACTTCCCTTCATGCCCTTTTCGTTACCGTTTATGCCGTTTTTATCCCATCATCACAGTTTCCTGTTCTCATGTTTATTCTGTTTCTTTCCGCAGAAGTTCCCGTACATAATCTCCCAGCTCGCTCCACACCATCTGTTCAATACAGGAGGCAGACGGAGCCGATATCATATGAAACGGCGGACTGATCTTTACTGTTTTTTCGAGAATCTGCGGAAAATCCCAGATACGCACCAGATTTTCAAACTGTGCGATCTTACATTGTGAGACAGTATCCGCCAGTACAGGCATGTAAATCCGTTTACACAGGTCAAGTAACTGGAAGTTTTCATCAATCCCACATCCAATATCCAGCACTACCACTTCATAGGAACTGTCATGCATGATCATCTGCAAAAGCCGTTCCCAGTCCTGCCAGGTGATCCCCCGGATGTCTGCCGGCATCTGTACAGGGGGAATGTAATCCAGATTGTTGATGGTCTGTACCATACTGTTCATTTTGTGAAGCAGATTCTGGTTATCCTGTCTCACATAATAAAGAAGATCGCTTAATGTATGCGCAAATCCTTTTCCCAGAAGTTCCTCAAATCCGGAAAATTCCTCCAGATTCAGGTAAAGAACTGCTTTGTTTTTTGCAAGGATCTGCCCCAGCGTCAGGGCAAAGGAGGTCTTGAGACATCGTCCCAGAGGCGAATATACTCCCAGGATTTCCGTGTTCTTTTTTAATACAGGAAAAGTATCCGAAGCAGTCTTTTTTTCTGTCCCATAGTACTCCATAACTTCACGGAGTACATCAGAAGATGACTGATATTTATACACACTGGGATACTGATCAAGGTCCGGAGGATGCACACCCTCCGACAGAATAATGATCTTTCCGATATCCAGTTCCCGGACTTCACGGCACATGGCCCTTCCGGAAATTAACAGCAACTCTATATGTGTGTGTTTCCCATAATCAATCAGATTCTCAACTGCTGTAAATGCCTGTATCTCAAAAGGAATATTCTTCTTTCGATTCAGAAAATCCATAAAATTCAAAGCATACTCTACTTCAAGATCGCACACAGCAAAAACGCTTCTTCTCAATAAATACCTCCCACGTACAACATGACACTCAGAAAAACGGGCACAGTAAAATGAAAATTCTCCGGAGCTGTAATCTCTTTTCTTCGATAGGGTATTATTTCTCCTGCATTTCTACAGTTCTCCATATAAGTGATAAAATACTGGATTCTTTCGCAGAAACTGCGTGTAGTGATCAGAAACAGGACAGAAAAAACTGCTCCCAGAAGAAAAGAAGAAAGAATGCATCGAAAAACTGCTCCGGTGCCCATGACACCTCCCAGTGCACAGAAAAGTTTGATATCTCCGGCACCTAACATCCCGAACAGAAACAGGATAATCAGAAGCAGCGGAAAACTGCTTCCTGTAACAAAAAAACATACCCCGGAAATGCCTTTTTCCCGGATACATATCATCAGTCCCAGAAACATGGAAAATAAGATCCAGCCATTATCAATCTTTGCATTCCGAAGATCCATGATCATGGCAGTTCCGGCAACTATGACAGGAAAAAGGTGAAAAAATACACGGCTTATCACCTCCCGTTCCAAAATCTCAGGATTTAATCAAATCAGGTAAGTCCCTTGCTTCAATTGCGAATATCCGCCTGACTCTGACAGATAATCCTGCATTTCTTTTGTTCCTTATATTTGGTTTTTAATAAAAAATAAAAGTGGAATTTACCGCCGAGCTGGCGGGATTGACTACCAGAAGATCTCTGGTGAATATTATTATAGGACTGGGCAAGGGATTTGTCCAGTCCTGTTTTTTGTCGAAATTCTAAAATATTTATAAACAGTTATTCTCTGTCAGCAGAAACCATACTGCTGCATTTACTATCTTTCTTATACTGTCAGATTACAGTACAACTTCCATTTTGCATCCGGCAGGTGCAAGAACGATTCCTGCATCTGTATCTTCCACTACAGTTCCTCCTGTGACGCCGGATACTGCATGGATATTTCTCAGAAGGTAAGTCATGCCTTTATTCTCTTCTGAAGTTTCGAAGATTACATTGTTTCCGTCTCTTCCGGCTTTTACAACCATTGCTGTCTCACCTGTTCTGGTTACAACTTCGCAGGTTGCTGCTGCCTTTTCTCCCAGTTCATAAACCTGAATCTGAACATCTTTTTCCAGATCATAGTCAACGGTTGTATCGACTGCGCCGATCGGGAGCAGAGTATTTTCTCTTACAAATACAGGCAGTGAGAAGAAATCATAATCTTCTGCATACCATCTGCCGCCTTCTTTGACCTCACCGCTTAACAGATGAGTCCATTTTCCATTCGGCAGATAATATTCTACGTGGCCTTCTTTATTGAAGATCGGTGCAACCAGAATGCTGTCACCTAACATATACTGCATATCCAGATATTTTACAGCCGGATCATCATTGAATTCCATGATCATTGCACGCATGGACGGAATACCTGTCTTATGTGATTTCACAGCCATGGAGTACAGATATGGCAGTAATCTTAATTTCAGTTTTGTAAACTTACGGCAAACGTCTACAGCTTCCTCATCGAACAACCACGGTACACGATAGCTCTTGGAACCGTGCAAACGACTGTGTGTGGAAAGAAGGCCAAACTGTAACCAGCGTTTGTATACATCCGGTGCTGCTGTCAGTTCAAATCCACCCATATCATGGCTCCAGAAGGAGAATCCTGATAATGTGAAGGACAGACCGCCTCTTAAGCTCTCAGCCATGGAAGCATAAGTTGCAGAGCAGTCACCACCCCAGTGAACCGGGAACTGCTGTCCGCCTGCTGTCGCACTTCTTGCGAAAAGAATTGCTTCTCCTTCGCCTTTTACTTCTTTCAGCAGGTTAAATACTGCCTGATTGTAAAGGAAGGTATAGTAGTTGTGCATGGAAACAGGGTCAGAACCGTCGTGATATTTTACATCGATCGGGATTCTTTCACCGAAGTCTGTCTTAAAGCAGTCAACGCCCATATCAAGCAGAGTTTTCAGCTTATTCTGATACCATTTCACTGCATCCGGATTTGTAAAGTCAACCAGACCCATTCCAGGCTGCCAGTTATCGATCTGTTTTACGCCCCTTCCATCTGCGCGCTGTACCAGATATCCATTCTCCATACCTTCTTTGAAGAAGCCTGTTCCCTGTGCGATATAAGGATTGATCCATACGCAGATTTTCAGTCCTTTTTCTTTATAACGTTTCAGCATTCCAGGTACATCCGGGAAAATTCTGGAATCCCATTCAAAATCACACCAGTGAAATTCTTTCATCCAGAAACAGTCAAAGTGGAATACACTTAACGGAATGTCCCTGTCTGCCATTCCCTGGATAAAGGAGTTGGTTGTTTCCTCATCATAGTTGGTTGTGAAAGATGTGGAAAGCCATAATCCAAAGGACCATGCCGGAGGCAGTGCCGGTTTTCCTGTAAGGTCTGTGTAATTCTCGATCACACCTTTGATATCATCGCCATAAATGATGTGATATCTGATCTCTTCGCCTTTTACGGAAAATCCTACATTCTCAACTTTCTCACTGGCAACTTCGAATGAAACATGATCGCTGTGGTCTACGAATACACCGTAATGTTTGCTTGTTACATAGAATGGAATATTTTTGTAGGAAATCTGGGAAGCGGTACCGCCGTCTTCGTTCCAGATATCTACAACCTGTCCGTTTTTCACAAATGCGCTGAATCTCTCACCAAGACCATAGACGCATTCACCCGGTGCAAGAGAAAGCTCAGTTACCATATATGGCTGATACTGTGCTGCCATATAGTTTGGTTCCGGGAATTTGGTCAGGGTTGCTCTGTCATACTGCATGTATCCAAGGTTGCGGAATCCGATGTTTGTCAGAACTTTTCCATCTGCTTCATAAGTAATCTGGAATTCTTTTAAGTTGACCCTTACGGTCATTCTTCCGGCTTTCATCACTGCCTCTGTGTCAGTGATCTCTACTTCTGTTTCCTGCGGGTCTTCGTTCAGGTCATATCTTGGCTCGCCTTTGACATATCCTTCGTAATGATAGCTTCTGACACTGATGATATCTTTGCGTACAGAAGTAAATTCTGTAGTGATGGTTCCTACATCCAGAGCACCGCCTCTGTCATTAATCTCGCGGAACGGAGAAACAATTCTCATTCCTCCCGGAATTGCTTCTGCTGTGAAAGCCTGTGATGCATAAGATGCATTGGCACGTTCATTCTTCTCCCAGTAACCTTCTGTGAACTTCATTCTTGACCCTCCTGTTTTGATCCTGTAGTAGAAACGGATACGATGATCTGTTTCTTTTGCTTCATTGTCCTGCTTTCCTGTTTCATGATGTTGTTCTCATGTGTGTTGGCAGTTACCTGATAAGCTGTCCGTGATCGAGTAATCAACAGCTCTTTTTGTTATTCTCAATATAACCTGTTTTATGTGCATTGTCAACATTTTATTTGTTAATTTTATTGATTTTATTGTAGGTTTTCTTCATAACCTATGATAACCTGTCAAAACCTGAAAAACCGTCTCTCCATTCGTACCAGAATAATGGAAAGACGGTTTCTCCTTATAATTGTTTTATATTTATCTTATTGTTTACATCGTATCGTTTATGTCCTGTTTATCTGTTTTTATCTGTTTTTGTCTGTTCTTATCCGTTTTATTTCTGTTCTTATCCGTTTTATTTCTGTGTATCTTCTACAACTTCGATTTCAAACAGACGCGCACATATCTCTTCTTCCATTCTCACACTCAGAGAACTTTCAGCCGCATTCCATCCAAATGTAACCGGACGATTCTGCGGATAGGCACAGCGGACTTTTACTTCTTTTCCTGCAAGTCTCGTCATCGGAAGGGAAATTCTGTCTTTTCCGCCTCTGCGCCATACTGCCACGTAATGTTTCTTTCCTGCATCCAGAGCAAGGGCAGACCAGTCATCAGAATAACCGGAAGTTCCGATCGGCCAGTATGGATATGCCTGTCTGATATCCCCACGGATGGTTTTGTAATAATCCAGGGCTTCTTTTACCAGATCTTTTTGCACATCCGTAATCTCTGCCAGATGTCCGCTCTGATGAATGCGGAGAAGAATGGCATTTACCATATTGAAAATCGTCTCCTCTTCGCTGGCTCCTGCTTTCGGATAAGACCAGACCGCTGCCTGCTCCATGGCAACAGCCAAAGGTGCATTTGCAGAAATGGTCGCATAATAACGGTAATCTTCCTGATCACTGGTGGACTGAATGCTGTATCTTGACAACATTGCATAGTCCATACGAAGCCCGCCACTGGAACAGTTCTCGATAATCAGGTCCGGATATCTCTGGAAAACGCTGTCCAGCCATGCCAGATAAGCTCTCTCATGTCCAAGCAGTCCTTCACCCGGGCAGGATGCATCTACTTCTGTGCCGATTCCCGGTTCGATATTGTAATCCATCTTGATATAACCGATGCCATATTCCCGCACCAGACGGTCAATGACTTCATTTGCATGTGCAATGACTTCCGGTTGACGGAAATCAAGCTGATATCTGCTTCTGTCATAGATTCTCTTTCCATGTCTCTGGAAAAATGCTTTTTCCGGCATTTTCTCAACCATCGGACTCTTGATTCCCATAACTTCCAGCTCCAGCCAGAGTCCCGGGATCATTCCTTTGGAACGGATATAGTCGATCACTTCTTTGATTCCATTTGGAAAACGTTTCTGAGAAGGTTTCCATTCCCCTACCGCATCCCACCAGAATCCGTCTGCATACCAGCCTGCATCAATGCAGAAATATTCACAGCCTGCTTTTGCCGCAGCATCGATGAGTGGGATTTCTTTCTCTGTGGTCGGATCCGCCCAGAGGCAGTTCATGTAATCATTGAAGATGACGCCCAGTTTTTCATTATCCTGATTCTTTCTGCGAATCGCTCTTCTGTATTTCGTCAGTTCCTTCGCCATCTCTCCCAGTTCTCCGGTAACTGCTCCCACGCCTGCCGGAACTGTGGTAAAAGTATCTCCTGGTTTCAGGTCTTTGAACCAGTGAGACTGCTGTTCTGTCGGTCCGCTGAGCTGCACATACAGATGATTGGTAAAATCGCTGACTTCCCAGTGCCAGGAACCATTATGCTCGATCTGCCAGAACAGTCTGCTTCCTGTTTCTGTGTTTGCCACATATCCCATCGGAATATAACTCTTTGCAGACCAGTTTCCGGTGTTGGTGATCTCAAAAGCTTTGGAAGAACGGACAGGAGCCTTAAACTGGGCAAATTCCATTCCTGCGTCCGGAAGAGAATATTCTTTTACCTGAAGCTCTTTCTGCCATGCATTATGTACCACTCCGATCCGGATTTTTTCGTCCGGTGTCAAAACACCTTCTTTTTCCACGCCGTTCAGATTGAAGGTAGAAACATATTCCAGAGTCTGTGTTTCTGTTCCTGTATTCTTTACTTCGCACCAGCATCTTACCATGGCAATTCCGTCAAAAAACTGAAAGTGATTTATCGCCTGTAATCCGGATTCTTCATCGCCTGTACAGATTTCCAGTTTTCTTCCGGTTTCATTTCTTTCATCTTTATGACTCAGATATTTCATGCGGTATCCCGGCGCAGTTACAATATATTTGGTTCCGTGACGTTCTTCTGGTCTGTCATAGCCTGCTGCCTCCAGTTCCACCAGTCTGCATCCGTTTTCTTCGTAATCATTTTTTATCGTCTTTTCATCAAACGGCAGTGCAGAAAAATGAAGCAGTCGGACGCCTCCGTCCTCTCTGATCTTCCATACCATGTGGATGCCGTTTTCATGAATCTTAAATACTTTCTCCATTACACTTCCCCTTTTCACGTTTATCCTGTATTTTCAGTCTCTTATCCTTTCATGTATGATATTTTTATATCCTGCTGTATCTGATATATACTTGATATCATTCACTGTAAAACCAACTTTTTTCTGCTGTTTTTACCCGTGTTATTTCTGTAACTTCTTTACACTTTCACGTTCTATGAGCTGCACTTTTGTCTTGTGAATATACGGCGTACACGTTTCTCCCTGAATCAGTTTCATCAGGATATCTACCGCCACAGTTGCTTTCTCTTCCACATCAATCTTCATAGTGGTAAGCGTCGGATATACGATGGTGGCAAATACGTCATCATCAATTCCTGCCACTGAAATATCTTCCGGCACCTCTACCTTGTTTCTGTGAAGAAAAGAAATCATCTCCGCCGCATTTCTGTCAGTGGAAAAAAACAGTGCCGTGTCTGTTCCCGTATATTTCAGCAACCCTTCGTACACTTCCTGCCTGCCGTCTGCTTCCACAGGCAGCCACCTCGTCTCCAGCTCACAGCCGGATTTTTCTGCCGTCTCTCTGGCTCCCAGATATCTCCGATAGTCTGCACCATGATCATCATTTGCCAGATACACGATCCGTTTCACTCCCTGAGAGATCAGATATGCACTCATCTCAGCTCCTGCCTTTTCATCTTCTGACGTTACGAAATAGAACTTATCATCCTCTTCCGGAAGCTGCCCCATATCTATGGCAACCATCGGTTTGTCAGAAAGTGCGGAAATCTTTTTGCAGTATACAAGAGGCATGGAAATGGAAATAATCCCGTCTACGTTCCATCCAAGTGTCATCTTCTCAATTTCTTCCACGTTCTTGTCCGAAAAAATCATGATATAATATCCTTTTTTCCGCAGAAGTTCCTCAAGCTTACCGATGATTCTTCCGTAAAAAGGACTTTCATATGCAGACCCTCTGGCAAACGCAGGCGTGTTGATCAGGATGCTGATAATCTTTGAACTCTTATTCGTTAATGCATTCAGCCCCAGCCTTGGAATATAATTGTTTTCTGCAAGCAGTTTCTCTACTTTCTCTATTGTTTCTGCGGAAACCCGGGCTGTTTTTTTGTGCAGCACATTGGACACTGTCGTTGTACTCACTCCCGCCATTTCTGCTATTTCTTTAATTGTGACCATTCTTATCTGTTTCCTTTCTGGTAACTGTTCAGTACCTTCACAGTTATCCTTTCTGTTTTATGAGCAGACATTATTACTACTGCTTTTTCCTGTTCACAGTTCATCACTGCCCATAAAAATATCTCTGGAAACACGCCGTATGAACAGTAAGTAATAACAGTATACTACATGTATACAGAAAATAGCCACATGTATCTTGCATAAACAGGAAAGTTTGTGGTAATATTCTCCAAAAACAAAAATAATACCTTTTTTATTACTATGATATGAACAGTCAGGCGGATAAATCATCCACCACACCATTTGCTCATAATTCAGACAGGAGGAATCATTATGTGTACAGCAGCAACTTATAAGACAAAAGATTTCTATTTTGGCAGAACCCTTGACTATGAATTTTCCTACGGGGATGAAATCACCATCACTCCGAGAAACTATTCATTCCACTTCCGTCATTCAGATAAAGTTCTGAACAGTCACTATGCAATCATTGGCATGGCTCATGTTGCCGGTGACTATCCGCTTTATTATGATGCCATCAATGAAAAAGGGCTTGGAATGGCAGGTCTGAATTTTGTGGGAAATGCAGTCTATGCAGAACCGGTATCAGAGAAAGAAAACGTAGCCCAGTTTGAATTTATTCCGTGGATTCTCAGCCAGTGTGCCACTCTGGAAGAAGCCCGTCAGAAACTTTCCGTTATGAATCTGACCAACACACAGTTCAGTGAAATGTTTCCCTGCGCACAGCTTCACTGGATTCTGGCAGATGCTTCCGAGTGTATTGTAATCGAGTCCATGAAAGACGGACTTCATATTTACGATAACCCGGTCGGAGTTCTGACCAACAACCCACCATTTCCACAGCAGATGTTTCAGTTGAATAATTATCAGGGCTTATCTCCTAAACAACCGAAAAATACCTTTGCCCCGGGCTTGAAGCTTCAGTCTTACAGCCGCGGCATGGGTGCCCTGGGACTTCCGGGAGATCTTTCTTCTGCTTCCCGCTTCGCAAAAGTCGCATTTACCAGAATGAACTCCACCTCCGGAGAATCCGAAGCCGAAAGCGTCAGCCAGTTCTTCCATATCCTCGGCTCTGTAGATCAGCAAAGAGGATGCTGCGAAGTGGCAGATGGAAAATATGAAATCACCATCTACACTTCCTGCTGCAACGCGACAAAAGGAATTTATTACTACACAACCTACGAAAATCATCAGATTTGTGCTGTAAACATGAACCATGAAAACCTGGACACAGACTCTCTGATCCGCTATCCGGTTCTCGCAGAACAGCAGATTCATTTTCAGAACTGATATGCCGTTGCCCAAACAGCGATGTAACAGTTTCGACAAATAATCCTCAATTATAACCATTGCCACTTTTCGGTTCTGTACGGTATAATGAAAATAATTTATTGTTTCAAAAACAGGTAATAACAATAACAAAAGGAGCGTAATTTATGTCTTCATTATTTATCGTAATTCCGGCATACAATGAGTCGGAAAATATAGAACAGACCATCAGGGACTGGTACCCGATTGTAGAAAATCACAACGAAGAAGGGAAGTCCCGTCTGGTGATCATTAATGATGGAAGTAAGGATAATACTCTGCAGCTCGTCAAAGCCCAGATGAAAACTCATCCACTACTCATCGCCCTGGACAAGCCTAACGGAGGTCACGGTTCCACCGTTCTCTACGGTTACCGCTATGCCATTAAAAACCATGCCGATTACATCTTCCAGACAGACTCCGACGGGCAGACCAATCCTGACGAATTTGAACAGTTCTGGCAAAAAAGGAACCATTTCGATGCCATCATCGGAAACCGTGAAGTCCGTGGTGACGGAAAATCCAGAAAGTTTGTAGAAAATACCGTATGCTTCCTGCTTCGCATGATCTTCCATGTAAAAGTTCCGGATGCCAACGCCCCATTCCGCCTGATGCGCACCGACCTTGTAAACAAATATATCCGGCGGCTTCCGAAAAACTACAACCTTCCTAACATCATGCTTACCACTTACTTCGTATACTATAAAGAAAAAGTAACTTTCATCCCTATCACTTTCAAACCAAGACAGGCCGGAACCAATTCCATCAACCTGAAAAAAATCACAAAGATCGGATGGCAGGCAATGAAAGACTTCCGTACCCTGAAAAAATCCATGTGACCCGTTTTAGCAGAATTTCACGCAAAAAAGGCATCCGCCCGGACGACCAGCAAGTTGTCCGGCGGATGCCTCTTTTTATGAACTATAGCAATCCTCGTAAATAATGCATTTAAGACAGTTCAGCAGAGGGTGAAAG
>ERZ838399.1555-NODE-1555-length-20733-cov-3.467647_pt1 | contig 20733 bp, 23 predicted proteins | sample MGYA00519683_ERZ838399 | MGnify/ENA primary metagenome ERZ838399 (study PRJEB31850, sample SAMEA3708833) | human gut metagenome | biome: human gut; feature: human-associated habitat; material: faeces | place: China | collected 2014 ...
TGACTGGTGTGATATAGGTTCTATATATGGTGCTCCGGCAGATTGTATCTGGGGTGGCGGTCGTGCAGGGTATGGCGACGGTGATGCCAGAGAGGTATTTTCACTTATGGCAGAATATGGAATATCGGCAAGACTTACATTCAGTAATTCACTTCTTACGAGGGAACATTTGTCAGATGTAAAGTGTAATAAGTTGTGTGAATTATTAAATGCAGCATCGGAATTACATAGTAGTTATAAGGTTACAGATGATTATTTGGTTACATCTGAATATGCATCTGAAGATTATTCTATAGATAATTCGATAAAAGATAATGCATTTGAAAATGAAATTAACAACAATCAAATTAAAGATGATAAAATAAGAAACGAAAAAATTAAACATAATAAAATTAATAATGAAAATGTAAATGTAAAAAATGGAATTATAGTTCATTCAGATATTTTGCTGGAATACTTGAAAAATAAGTATCCGGAATTATATTTTGTTTCATCTACAACCAAGGTGCTGACAGATTATAATGATTTGCTGGATGAGGTAAACAGGGACGATTTTAATTATGTTGTGCCTGATTTCCGTTTAAATAAATGTTTTGACAAGCTGGATACAATGACACAGGAACAGAAATGTAAGATAGAATTCTTGTGTAATGAGTGCTGCTGGTTTGGCTGTTATGACAGGAAAGCATGTTATGAGGCGGTCAGCCGTATGAATCTTGGTGAGAATTGTCCAGGGCATATATGTGTGTCGCCTGATGCGGGGGAAGGGTATAGATTTTCCAAAGCGATGAGTAATCCTGCATTTATAAGTGTTGATGATATTTGTAATATTTACTTGCCAAAGGGGTTCTCAAACTTTAAAATAGAGGGAAGAGGACTGGGAAGTGCACTTGTTCTTGAATTTCTGCTTTATTATATGACAAAGACAGAATATCAGATTAATGTAAGGGAAGCAATATATCTGGATAATATGCTGGATTTATTCTGATAGAGAATGGGAATAAAGGTATTGACATTCATTAAATATTTGCTCTAATAACACAAGTCGGAAGGTATACAACAGGTGTTATTAATCTTGAATTAATCGTAGTTGATTATTGATATGTGTATGATATTTAAGCGATACAAGTAAGAAATTCCCGGATGGACATATGATTATTATGAGCCAGATAAGACAATTTAAGGTCTTATCTGGCTCTATTTTTTTAGGAGGTATTATGGATTTATTAAAAGATAACTTGAGAAAACTTTATCTTCGTTTTTTAATTCCATCTCTTGGAAGTGCGATGGTAATGTCAATCTATACGCTGACAGATGGTATTGTAATCGGTAAAGGGGTTCTTTCCAGACTTAGTTGATTTAAATTTCATTCAGTAGCAATTTAGCTTTTAATAATTCAAAACTATTACGACCATACATTATTCGTTTGGTTAACTTTATTTTGTTTACGCTACCTTCTGCTAAACCATTATTATACTTATATTTTATTGCATTTTTTACTGCATTAATATCTGACAATAGTCCATTTACATATGTTTCCACTTCATCAATCTGTAATGATAAGGCCTGTGTTATCTATGTATCAAGTTCTTCACTTTTTTTAGAAAAAATTATTCTGTGATATTCACGAATTAGAGAATATAACTGACCTAAAACAGGGTATTTTTTATGGATGCATTATATTGTTCTTTTTATAGATGAATTTTTCAATAATGCAGAGGCTGTTACTGAACTCAGTTTCGTTGATGTATTCATTATTTTATCTAGTAAACGGTTTGTTTTCTTTCCGTTTGGAGCTGCAAAATCAAATCGTTCAGAAAATGTTCTCTGTGTACAATTTTCATTAAGGCAAAACATTTTTCTTGTATTCAATAAAAGAATTGCTTGCTTATCCTGGATTGGAATATCCTGAATTTCTCGCTGATATATGGAATGAATTTTTGATGAAGTCTCTCCACAAAAAGGACACTTAACATCTTTTTCAATATATTCTGCAATTAATATAAACTTCTCTTTTTTAATTTTATATCCAACACATTTTAAGCTCTTGTCTAAATTTTGTATAAATGCTTGCTTCATAATATCACCATCCTCCAATAATTATAAAGCAAAATCACTTTATCATCAACTAAGTCTGGAAAGAACCGTTGGAGCGTTTACAATAAATCTATCATAATATCCATTATTTTCATACGCATATGGACTATTTTTGTCTTTAAATTTTATTTCTGGTATAAAGCATAAAATACTTGTAAAGGATGAAAAGGTGTCGGAGATAGAGGCTGATTATATTGTTTCGATACTTGTCAATATAATTCCGTCAGCAGTAAATGTGAGATATCTTTACGGTAGAAAAGAAGTACAGAGTAGATATACCAGTCGGTAAGCAGGAGTGTTAATATAATTAGTAAGAGGCTTAAAAATGGGTAAAGTTAATCAGGAAGCCGTTAAATTACAGATGTGTCGAAACAATCAAATATAAAAGTTTTCGTTTTGGTGTAATAGTGGAACCAACATTTCATACCTAGATAATCATTTGCAATAACTGATACAGTAGAAGATTTATCATATAATGTAAAACGCATTTCAATCGAACCACGAATTTGCTTATTATTGTCCAGAAATAAAAAAATAGTACCTATATACCATTTCCCAGTCAAAATTTTTCCACAAGGAAAACATTCTTCTGGTTCAAAGTCCCACGCTCCGAAGTCTACTAGGTAGTTATATGCTTCTTTTTCAGCCACATCAAGAAGTTTACATATTCATTATTCGTATTTTCATTAGGCATTTCTATTCGTTTTAAATATATAGAACTAGGATGAATTCTATTCTATACTTATATCTTTAAAAAAATCATCAAAAGAAATATCATATATTTCCTTAAGTGCTATTAATTCTGAAATTTTAATATTATATGTTCCACATTCAATTTGAGCATATATACTTCTAGATATATCGAGATTTTTTAACTGAAGTTTTGCAACAATTTCTTCTTGGGTATATCCATGTGATTTACGAATTTGTCTGAGATTATTTCCAAATGAAGGGGTAAGTCTAATTTTCTGACTCATAGCATACTTCCTTTGCAATATATTTATAACAAGTATGCTCTTGATTCTAATAAAAAATTTTGATAATATTGCAATATATAGATTGCAATGTGTGAAATATAATAAAAAAATTCGCAGAATGTTTTATTCTGCGAAATAAAAAACAATATATATTTATCTAAATTTCTAGATTTAGAATACAACTTATCGTATTTTTTGTCAATGTATTAAATAATATTATGTAATTATTTTGATTAAAATATGTAGCCTATTTTGCGAAAGTGCTTTATATGATATATTTGCCGTCACAATTACAGTCATGAAAGGAAGTAGTTTTATGCCAAGAAAAGGAGAAAATATTTATAAAAGAAAAGATGGTAGATGGGAAGGTAGATTCATTAAAGAACATATAAATGGAAAAGCAAAGTATGGTTATGTGTTTGCAAGATCATATAAAGAAGTTAAGGAAAAGTTGAATGTAGCAAAAGGAACTATCAGTAATAATATCAATGACTATACAGATAGTAAATCTATTGTAGCCCCCTTATTTTCTAAAATTGTAAAAGAATGGTTAAATATAAAGAGTATACAATTAAAAAGATCCAGTTTTGTAAAATATGAAAATATTATTAATAAATACTTATTGCCTCAATTTGGGGAAAAGAACATTAAAGGTATAATAAGAGAAGATATACAATCATTTATTTTAGAATTATTAGAACATGGTGGAAGAAATAATAATGGGCTTGCTCCTAAAACAATCAATTGTATTATTTGTGTGATGAAAAATATTTTTGACTATGCAGTTATTAATAAAGGATATACACTTATCAGTTTTGAAGGTTTATATGTGAAGCAGATTCAGAAACCTATGAGAATTTTCAGTGTTGTTGAACAAGATATTCTAACTAAATTTCTTCTTGAACATCAAGATTATACTAGTCTTGGAATATTGATAAGTTTATATACAGGAATTAGGATAGGAGAATTATGCGCACTTAAATGGGAAGATATATCTTATGAAGATAAATGCATTTACATTCATAATACTATGCAACGATTACAGACAAAGGATAACACAAATAAAAAAACAGAGATTATTATTTCTTCACCTAAAAGTATATGTTCAATTAGAACAGTTCCCATACCTGATGAATTGTTTAGGTTAATGCAGGTGAAAAAAAGAAATCCATCTTCTTATATACTTACTGGAAAAATAAATATATATGTAGAACCCAGAACAATACAGAATCGTTTTAAGTCAATAGTAAAAAAATGTGAAATTGCTGATGCAAATTTTCATTCTTTAAGGCATACTTTTGCAACTAGATGTATAGAACTGGGATTTGATATAAAAAGTTTGAGTGAAATATTAGGTCATGCTTCAGTAAATATTACTCTTAACAAATATGTTCATCCATCAATGGATTTAAAGATGAAAAATATGAATATGTTATCAGAATTTTTAGCCGTCAAATAATTTGCCAATATCAAAACCATTTCTGTGTATAAATGCAGAAATGGTTTTTTTTCGTAGAGTAAAACATTCTGCGAAATGATTAGTTAAATACAGAATTAAGATGGTTTAATTAGAGTAAATTTAAATTAAGATGATTGATGTTTTCTAAAGAGAAAGCATTTATATAGCTATAGAAATCATATTTTGAGTTAAATTGATTTTATAGAATTTGATTTTTATAACTTCATGCATTGGAAAACATACAGTGAATATGTTGATATTCTGTGTGTGATAATACTTTTATAAGGTAGAGGGTAATGTGCTTATGAATATTGAGGAATATTATCAAAAGTTTTATCAAAAAAATTTAGCGAATAATAATGCTATAGATTTTATTGGCATTAATGTTTTGGTAGATACTCGACAACAGTATCTTTTCAAAACATATCAACATATTGGTACAATTATTGAACAATTTGATCCTTTTTTGACTCTTTTAAAGAGTAAAAATATGATAAAAAATTATATTCCAATCATCACTTCAGATAAAAATCGAGTGCAATATGATGTTAGATTGGATAATAGGAACAATGATAATATGTCTGAAGTCTTGGCTTGTCTTTTTGATTACTTGCCGTTGAAAGATAAGTTTTTAGATTTGGCACTTTCTGAGATATATTATCTAACTAAAATGAATATTACAGAGATACCACAATATGATATGTCTGCATTATATTTCCTTGGACTACAATGGAATAAAGGAATATTATCTGCCTTAAAATTACATTTCATTACAAGAAAGGTAAATAATCCAAATCATTTTTCGGATGGATTTTGGTATGATAATGACTATTTTTTGGCGTATTTTAAAGCTTCTAAAAATAAATTATGTAAAAAAATATCAATTATTGTTGAAAACTTTTTAAACCAGTTAGAAGGACAGTTGTGGATGTTTGGTATTGATATTCTGATGGATTCAGATATAAAATATAAAATTTATTTGCAAAATAAAAATGGATTTAACTTGGAAAAAATTTTTCGAATTTTAAATTATTACAGTGAATTTGATAAGGTGTGTGTTCAATTATACAAACTTAATGAATGGTTAGTAAATCATCCGGAATTATTATTGTATGGGTTTGCTATTACAGTTACAACGCAAGAGATTTATGGATTGAATTTGTATTTTATTCCTCCTTTTTGCTTAAGAGGGACAACTTGAGAAAGATAAAAATATATTAATATAGGAGAAAGAAACAATGCAAGAGTATCGTGAATATAAAACATTGATGTTGATTCTTACGGAGAATTGCAATTTGAACTGTGTTTATTGCTATGAACATCATAAAACTTTGGCTGATATGCCATTTGAAATCGCAAAGCGGGCTATTGATGAAGAATTTCGTGATTTGAATCAGTATGAACATGGAGAAATTGAACTATTTGGTGGTGAGCCATTTTTGAATTTTCCTCTTGTGAAGTGTATTTATGAATATGTTATGGAAACATATGGTAAGGAAAATGATATTATTTTTTCTACTACAACTAATGGTACTCTTATTCACGGTGAGATACAGGCGTGGTTACGGGAGCGGAAAGATAATTTTATAGTTACACTTAGTCTTGATGGAACACCAGAGATGCATAATGCTAATCGCCCTTTTCTTGGTGGTCAAGGTAGTTTTGAAAGTATTGATTTGGATTTTTTTAGGGAGTGTTGGCCAAATTGTTGCGCAAAGATGACATTTTCCAATAAAAATATTGCAAATTTTGCAGATGGTATAATTTATGTAGATCAACTTGGATTTGATCCATTGGCTACATTTGCATCAGGTATGGATTGGGGTGGGATGGAAACTAAACAACTTATGACAGACCAAATGCGCAAGTTAGTAGAATATTATGTTGCCCATCCAGAAAAAAAATTATGTCAGATGCTTAATATGAATCTAGCACTAATGTTTTATCCTGTAGATGATGATTTTAGATATTGTGGTGCTGGATTACGGAAGAAGTGTTTTGATATCCAGGGAAACTGGTATCCTTGTCAGGGATTGTCTCCACTCACTGTTGGAAAAGAGGCAGCAAGACAGTTTTGCAATCGGGACTTTTTTGATTTTCAATTATCCTATGATAATCCGTGCAGAAATTGTCGCTGGGTAAGATTGTGCCGTACTTGCTATGCAGCTAATTATTTGGAAACAGGATGCATTGAACATAATTGTCGTGATATGTGTTATATAAATCGTCTGTGTATGCTTGCTTGTTCTAGAATAAAATATGAGCGTATATTAAGAACAAAAAAATTGACAAAAGATGATCAGTTGGAACTACAAGCTATTTTACAGATTCAGCAAAACGTGCTAGAAGATCCAATGCAGAATGTAACGATTTCTTAATTAATACGGGTTCATTTATTGGAGTTGTCTTGTCATGCATGACACTATCAATAATTTATATAAGTGAACTAAATACTACTTATAGAAGGGAGGTAATATTATGAGTTTAACTTTGAATGCCAATGATATGTCAAAATTGCAGAATATGCTGAATAAGGCTGAGATTGAATTCGGTGAAGTACACAGCTACAAACCTGAACATGTTGTCTTTGCATGTACATGTCAGGGTAATTGTGATGGTAGAACTAGTGGTTGTTCATGGGGTTGATATTGTAGTTATGTAAATTATTAACTTTGGCAGACAGGCATCTGTAACTTTTATTTAGTTGCGATTGCCTGCTTTGCTAATTCATAGAAAGGGTGCTTGTATATAATGGGAAATAAAACAATTTGTAGTATATATGAAGAAACACAGCGCCTAAAAACATCAAAGGTGATGAAATATGAACAACAAGATGCTGAGGTATATTTTTTATCTGAATATCTGCGATTAAAGGATAATAAAAATAAAAAAATTCTTTATATTCATACACCTTTTTGCTGTAGTAAGTGTACATATTGTGTGTGTCACAGTAGAGTAGGAGCAGAGGAGGAAATTGACAATTATGCGGAGAAGACTTTGCCAGGTCAACTTCTGCGCTATCAGGATATATTTCATAAGATTATTTTTGATGAGGTATATTTTGGAGGTGGAACTCCATCTATTATAAGTGCAGAGCAATGGGAACGTATTTTTACATTAATTCCTAACTTTGAAAAAATTAAGGTGAAGTCTATGGAGTGCTCTCCTAGTACTATTACAATGGAGCACATTGCAATGTTCAAAAAATATAATTTTACATATATATCTTTAGGGATTCAATCGATGGATCAGAAAATCTGTCGAAAATATAATAGAACTTATGTAAATAGGAATTATATTTTATTCTTGTCAAATCTGTTGCATGAACATCATATATATTTTAATTATGACCTAATTTGCTATATGCAATACGGGGATATTCGTGATCTACCTGGATTTGAGAAGGATTTAGATTTCTTGATGGGACAATGCAAACCATCCTCAATAGTTTGTCATCAGCTGTATCAAACCCATTTTACGTTGGAAAAAACTCTTTATCTGATGAAATTGTTATGTAAAAAAATAATTAAATATTCCGATTATGAGTGTATTAACGCAGAGTTGAAAGATGAGGATACATACCTTGATACAGTTTATCAGGCAGAGTATCGGCTTGTCAGAGAAAATAGAAAATTTCGCAATTATATGTGGAATAAATATCCTGCACTTCCGATGATTGGGTATGATATTTTTGCAGTTGGATATGTACAAAATATGAGTATAAAATCTAATGTAGAAGATTTACTATATTTACCTGTGAAGCGTGAGATTCGAAGAGTTACATTAAACAGCTTGTTTAACAATGACGAATATTATATTAGAAAGAAGAAAGAACTTGATTAATAAAATTATGTATCCGTATATTCATTTGATACCGTTTCAAGATCGTGCAATATTATATTTAAATGGTTCGATGAAATGTATACAGTTATCCACTAAAGAATATATGAATTTTTGTAAAGGAATAATTATACCACAACTGTGTGAATTACTTTGCGAAAATGAACGTATGTATAATCAACACAATGAGTTGCGGTTAGGTGCGGTAGGATTAACACTGAATATTGCAAATAAATGTAATTTGCACTGTTCTTATTGTTATGCCAATGGTGGAAACTATCATTCACGTGATGAGCTGATGCATCCAGATGTTGCTGCTATAGCAATCCGTAAATTTGCAATTCATTTTGGAGAATTGAAAAGAGTTAAGTTTTTTGGAGGAGAACCATTTTTAAATCCTGCTGCAATCCGGGTCGCTTGCGAAACATGTATTAAGCTTACAGGTGAAGGAATATTAAAGCAACTTCCTGATTTTACTGCTGTCACCAATGGAAGTATTCTGACACAGGAATTAATTGATTTGATTAATAAATATAATATTGGTGTTACAGTTAGTTATGATGGAGAGCGAGTTATGCAGGATATACTTCGTCCGGATGCTTTTGGTAAAGGAAGCAACGAAAGAGTCCTTGCAAATGTTCAATGGCTTCAAGTAGCAACAAATTATAAGCAGCCATCCAGTGTTGAGGTTACTTATACACAGCTTCATATGCAAAATGGAGTGTCTGTTGAACAATGTTATAACAATGTGAAAAGGTTTATGAATGTAGAGAATATAAAAATAACTCCTGTTTCTTGTAAGAAAACTGATGTGCATTATTTGCATAAAATTGATTCGTTTCATGCCGCTATTAAATCAGGATATAAAAATAATCCCCCTAATAGACAGATTGTTGAAAAAGCATATCGTTTGTATCAAATTCTGCAGTATCGGAAAAAGAGTGATCGTATATTTTGTGGAGCAGGAATTAACCGCTTTAGTGTCAGTGCAGATGGGAGGGTGTATCCTTGTTACTTATTTACTAATGATGATGAATTTTGCATAGGAAATGTGTTGAGCTTCAAATTTTCATTGAAAGACTATGAAACTGCCAGAATACGATTGATGAAGTACGATCGTTTTGTTTTTAATGAATGTAAGGATTGTTGGGCAAGTAGTTTTTGCTTTGGTTGTCGTGGTAATAACCGTAGATTGACAGGAAATGCAGATGTTCCATCATCGGATTTTTGTGAAATGTTGAAAGAAATTGCAGAAAATCTACTTTGTTGTATGTTGGAGATGGGTGAAATAGGAACGTTGGATGATGTTAAGTTGGGATGAACAGACATGTTATAGTCTTGTAAATCGAATGTTAGAATATTTGAAATATACAGAGAAAATTGAAAAAATCAAGTGGCTTACGCGAGTTGCTTCTACTGATAATGACGAGACCGAAATTCGGTTTGTCGTCAAAATATGTTCAATTAATAATGTTGTTGTGTTAAGAATTAGTTCTAATGAACAAGCTCAAGTGAAGGAACAAATAGATTTTCAGAAACAGTTGCATCAAAGTGGAGTTGCTGTGCCTGAAGTATTTAATATAATTGAGGTTGCATTATCTGAACGACTGATTGTGACGGCATATTTAGAGGAATTTATTGATGGCATTATGCTATCTAAAGATGATTTCTATGGTTATGCTGCATTTTTGGGGAAGCTACACGAGCAATTTAAGCTGATGAATTATCATTTATCTAGAGAGCGCAATCATCTTCTTTATGATACAAAACGAATTATGACAGAAATGAGAGCTTTATTGGATGCAGATTCAACTAATAAGATAGAGGAACTTATTCAAAGGATGATTATATTAATGAGAAAAACGAAAATAAAGATGAGTCAATTGAAACGCTATCCTGTTCATGGAGATTATGCTACCAATAATTTGATAAAAAAAGAAAAAACCCTTTTTCTTGTTGATTTTGAATTGGTAGGATTAGGGTATCTACCTGAAGAGGTAGGAGAAGCATTAGCGGAAATAGTTTGTTCTTGCTTTTGTTTTTGTCATTGGAAAGAGCAATTAGAGCAATTCCTTTTTGTGTATAAAAGCAATACACGTGTATCAGAAAAGGAAATTGAATTGATGAAAGACGTTGCAATAATTGCTCTAGTGATTCGTGTTCTTCATACAGAGCTTGAAAAAAAAACAAAGCTTTTTCTATGTGATGATCTTCTAAAAAGTAATACAAAAAATGAAACAGAGGTAGAGTTATGCTAAATCAATCTTCTATTAATCTATGTGATTATAGTGGAACATATGATTCCTTGGAAATAATGATTAAGAAATATAGGTTATCTTGCAGATATGTGGATACATTATGTATCCATTATAACACGGATGAGGTATGGTTAGGAAGCGAGTTTTGTGAAAATTTATTCTTGCATTGTTCAGTAGACTGTTATCAAAAGAAAATTGATTATTTCAAGACACAAGGACTTAAAGTACAGATTGCGATTCCTGAACTTCATGAAACACATTTTGATAATGTAATGCATATGTTGGAACAGATGGAGAACGTGGATGGTTTTGTTGTGAATGATATAGGAACGGCTGTAACATTACATAGGAAATTTTCACAAAAAAAAATAATTCTTGGACGTGCATTTAATAAATCCGTTCGAGAGGTTAGATTTATGCCATCGGAAATATGTAGTAAGTATGAACGTGAGGTAGTTGATCTTCATATGGGAACAATGGATTCATCTCATTTGAGTTTTTTTAGGAGCATTGGAGCAACTGGAATCACTACAGATAGTGTACCTTTTGTAATGATTACATTTGGTGAACTCAAATTTCCAGTATATTTTCAATATCCAAGAATAGTATTGTCTCAAGCGGCAATTTGTGAATTCAGTCGGGTAGATGGCAATAATCCACTGAGGGGTTGTAAATTTGGTTGTTTTTATTATGCAAAGGGTTATGATTTGTCAGGTATGTCAGTATTAAAAACAGGGAAAATTATTTCGCATAAGGAGGAAAGAACGCTTAACCAGTGTGTATCAGGGAATGTGCGTCTAGTTTATACACTATGAAACAGAAGTATAGAATTCGTTCGGGTATGCCAGTCTTAATTGCACCTATAAAAAGTACAGAAGATATTTTGCCAGTTCTTCATGCAGGGGCAAAGGAAGTGTATGGGGGGATAATAGATTCAAAATGGAACGAAGATTTAGGTCAATATATTGAAATGAATCGTAGAAGTGCTTTTGGTAAATTTGCAAATATGAGTGGCTGTGATGAACTTTGTAAGGCAGTTAGAATTTGTAAAGATAATGGTGCGGAATTTCATTTCACATTGAATGCCTTGCAGATTCCTCAAAGGTATCAATACTATCTGAAAACCATCTTATATCAGTTTGCTGAAGTTGGAGGAAAGAAAGTAATTATTAGTGATCCTACGTTAATTCCCTTGGTTTTGTCATTTGAACTGCAGCCAGTGATTAGTTCCTGTGCTGGTATTGTAAATATTGCAACCGCTAAATTTTATCAAGAACAGAATTGTCAGCGGGTTATATTCCCGAGAGATATGCTATTAGAGGATATGGAACATATCACAGATGCCGTACCTAATATAGAATATGAAGCATTTTTATTGAATGGAGCTTGTAGATTTCATGATGGATGTTGTTTTTGTATGCATGGAACTCAACAGAAGGGTTTATGTGATACTTTAGATTATACAACATATGATTTGATAAATAATTCAACACAATGCATAGCAGAGATTGCAAAACAGCAGCATCAGCAATTTAAACAATCTTATTACCGAGCATGTGGTATTTGTGCATTATTTCGATTAAGTCATTGCGTTGATAGTTTGAAAATTGTTGGGAGAAATGCAAAGCTTAATAGCATTATTTCTGATATTAAGCTTGCAAAACAAAATTTAGAGATTGCATTGGAGTGTTTAAGTGAAGAAGAATTTATGGGAAGAATGCTAAGACCAAAAGATGAAGAAGTTAGGTGTAGAAATCATAATAATTGTTATTATCTGTTGTAGTCAAAAATTGGAACAGAAAAGCTGCATATTGAAGAGCAATATACAAATGATGATGTGGAGCATTGCTACAGAGTAAAAAAATAGCATTTGTTACTCCACAAATTAAAAAGATGGGAGATAATATTTGTGATAAAAAAAGAATTTGATTGTGTAATAATTGGAGGAGGTCCAGCGGGAACTTTTGCGGCTAAATTATTAAGTGAAAAGTCTTTTTCGACATTGATAATTGAAAGACGGTCTAATTATACAGAAAAGGTTTGTGGCGGTTTTATACCTTATAGCGCAATCCAGATTCTTTCACATAATGGAATTGATAGGATGCAACTTTTATGTGCTTGTGGCAATCAGATTTTGGTCACAGATACTAATCAGATGGGAATGAGAGAACTTATTAGATATCCCTCTGGGAAATATGGTATTGGAGTATTTCGTCAGGAATTTGACAAATATCTTGCAGATCTTGCAGTTCAATCTGGGGCTAAAATATTATTTTCCCATTCAATTTTGCTTGAGCAGATTCTATACCGTAATGAGGAAAAAAAGTTTTTAATTATGTTGTCAGATTATATGATTATAAGTAAAAATTTAATTATTGCAACAGGTGCAAGGGGATTATTACCTTGTAGAATGACGGAAGCACAAAAATGTATGCTACAAAAACAAACGTTTGGAATCTCTGAAATTGTAAGTTGCTTTTCCAAACTTCCTAGAGATAGATTATTATTTCACTGTCCTTCTTCTTCGAATCACGATTATTTCTGGATGATTCCGTTGAAAGGGGATGCATGGAATCTTGGTTATTGGATGGAACAGCCTAATTCAACAATTTAAAAAAATTATTATCATTATAAGTCAATTTTTTTTGATCCATTTAGTATTGAACATTCAGTACTTTACCCAGTGAGAGGAGCTTATTTAGGAAATATAGATTTGAGAAGTTTTTATCCTAAAGAAGCCTATGTTATAGGAGATGCGGGTGGAAATAATTCGCAAATTACAGGTGAAGGAATTAAATTTGCCTTTCAATCCGCATTAGAAGTCGTAACAAAAATTATTAGTGAACAATAAAGTAGATTATATATTGTTGTTTGAATATTTTTAAGAAATTTTTTAATAAAATGAAAAGGAGTTTAATTATGCAGAGTAAGAATTTAGAACAGATAAGAACAGTTATAAAAATGTTTTTTAATGAGTATGATATGGAAGATATTTATAATTATATAGATAACAATATATCAATGAATGAAATAAAAATAATAAGTAATAAAAATAGAATCAAATTTTCAATCAGAGAAAGATTAGAATACTCATTTGTTACAGATATTTCATTGGAGCAGCAAATACAGAATTTTAGTGATAAATCAAATGAGTATTTAAATGTTGTAAACAAAATTGTGGAAAATCAGAAGAATGCCATAGAAGTTTATAATAATGAAAAATCAACAGAAGAGGAATTATTGTATATATGTTCAAAATTATTTTTAAATGAGCTGAGTGATGAACAAATAACATTATATAAAGAGTCAATAATTGGAATTGCAATAAATTCTGATGTGGATGATGAATATTATAATGCGTTTTTATTACTATATGATAAATTATACAATAAATATTTTGCAGTTAGAAGCGGAAAAATGAATGGAAAAGTGGTTTATTGTAAAACTCCAAATATGTTAATAGCAGCAGCATTTTATGAGGCAAATGGATATACATTAGAGTCATTTGATGATGATATTATAAGTTATATGAAATTATTAAAGGATATACAGCCAGAAACTAATTTTATAAAAGGATTATTTGGATGGCTGGGATTTGAAAAAAAACAAATGCTTATGGATTACGTTAGTATGAGCGATGATAAATAAAGTATATGTATTGCTTTTTAGATATCGAAATTGTTATAAAAATATGATAAGAAAGCGGACAACATAATATGGTAGGAAATTTTCTAGGATGTTTATTTGTATTGTTTATATTGTTTGGACTGTTGTGTAATTTGACTGGCGATGAAAATAAAGGAATGCAAATAATTAATAATTGCGTTACAGCAATTGTTATATATTCAATGATAATAGTTATTTTCTCAGCAAAAAATTCAGAAATAATCAAGTTAAATATTCCTTTTTGGAATGGTGTTGTTAAATATGGAACATTAAAAAGTTATCTTAAGGCTTCAGCAGGTGGTTTTGCATTAGATTTTGTACAGTTAGTTACATTAGTATTATTAATCAATTGGGTTTCAAATATTATGAGTTTTGATAAGGCAGGATTGGTAGGAATATTGACAAGCAAATTCATTATTGTTTTTATAGGAATTCTTATATATGGATTTATAATGCAGTTTATAGAGAAAAACATATTTTTTAAATTGGCAGTTTATGCGATTGAATGCATTATTACTGGAGGAAGTATAGTAGTTACACCATTATTAATTATAAAAACAATTACAGGAACAAAGCAAGAGGCATATGTGAATGCATACATATTAGATTCATTAAAACAATCAAATTTAGGAAAGGCAATAACAGCTTCTATATCATCGTCTATTGTTATTTTAGTATTTATGTATGCAATGGATTTGCAATATGGTGGGGTTAATAATGTTTTATCAGATGTAATGCAGTCCTTTAGTGGAATAGCTAGCATAATAATTGTGTTAATGGGTATATATTTTATTGTTAAAAGTATAACTACAAAAAGCAAAAAGTAAAGAGGTAAGAGATGAGTGGACCAAAACTAATGCACATAACAAATGATCCTAAAGTTATTGAAAGAATTAATAATAGATTGAATACTATTGGAAAGGAAAATTATTTTTCTAGTCAAATTCAGTCTATAAATATTGATATTCAAAATGAAATGACATGGGTTAAAAATTATGTGAATGAGACAATGAATAATACTAGTATTCAACAGGACAAAGTTGAGTATTTACATAATTCACTTATAAAGATACAAAACAATTATTTGACCAAGTTAAGCTCTATTTTGTTAAGCAATACAATAATAAACGAGAATTCTATTACAGAACTCAATAATCTCATTGTTTCCAGAATAAAAGAATTGCCGAGAGTAAAAAGAGAATTAATGAGAGCTATATTAGATAAAATTGATTCGATTAAAAAAATTATTCAAAAAGAGGAATATGAAAAGCAATTAAAAATTCAGAAGGAAAAAATTGATGAATATAATAGTCAGGAAAGTGCTGCAGAAAATACAAGTAAAATAGTAAGAACCAAGGTATTTGCGTCTATATTGGATGATGTTGATGGCCAGGAGAATATTGAAGAAATTGATTTGTCATCAGAAGATTATGTATTGCTAAATACCATAAAAGAAGGTGTATCAGAAATAAAGGAAATGGATATTTTAACTTCCGAAGATAAAAAATATGTAAAAATGATTTTAGAGGATGTAGATAATATAAATAGAAAAGAAAAATATTCCGTTTCAGCTAGAAAAAATATACTTGTAAGTATTAGTACATATTATCACATTTTAGAGAAAAGTATAGCTTATTCATTGTCAGATAAAATATTGAAAGATACTAAAAAGAAACAGATGTTAGGGCAATATCAATTTTTATGTGAGTATCTTGAAACAGAGCCTCAAAATAATATCGAGAATATGGATAATGACAAGCTTGAAAATATAATAAATGATTTAACAAGACAGGCATCTGATAAAGCATACAAAATATATGTTGAAGACACTATTAGCAATATAATGAAAGAATATGGATATGATAGTGTAACTTCATATAATATAGGTGAAGATAATAAAAATTCAAGGATAGTATTTTCTAACGATAATATTAATATTTGTTCTTCAGTTAGCAAGGATGCGATTATGATTCAGGTTGTTGGAATAGGAGAAGAACAGCCAACAAAAGAAGAGGTTCAGAAACAGGTAGAACAGCAGGGAGCATTATGTTCGTTATATCCTCAAATTAAAGAAAAAATGGAAGAGAATAATATTCATATTGTTAATGAAAGTTGTACACCGGTATCAGAAGATACAGTTATGAATATTTCAATATCTAAAATACATAGTAAACGAAAGAAGAAAATTTATAGTACTGGATTTGGAAGAAATGCTGATATTTCAACGGGCTTTTATGAACAACACGGTCGTAAAGTAATGCATATTGACTCATAAAGTAGGGAGAAAGAAAAATATTATGCAAATTAGAGTATGTGATAAATGTGGTAAGAAAAATCCAGCAAATAGATTTATATGTGTAACTTGTGGAACAGATATTTCATTACTACCAATTAAAATTGAAGATGAAAAGCTAACTAATACTAATATTAGATATTTTAAAATATGTCCAGTATGTAATCATGAGGTGGATATAAAAAATGAAAAAGAAAAAATTCGTCAATGTCCATATTGTGGAAATGATGCTATTAAAAGGTTGACTGAAGATTCTGTTCAGAAACAAGAAATTAATCAAGAGCAAATAGATAATATCGAAAATAAAGGAACAGAGTTAAATATGGGTGAGGTTGAAATATCAGCTTTACAATTAATAAATCAGAGAGATGGAAAAAAGATATTAATTCCTACTGGTAAACATATGATAGGGGCTTATGGAGATATCGAATCAGAGTATTTTTGGAACTTAAATTATGTAAGTGGAAAACATGCAGTGATAGAGGTAACTAATACAGAAGTATATGTAACAGATAATAACAGTAGAAATTTTACATATATAAATGGAAACAGGCTTTTTCCTAATAATAGAAACATACTGGTGGATGGCGATGAGCTTACTTTGGCAGATCAGAAATTTGAGGTAAGTATATGCAGATAGATAGCTTATTATATCCAGTTCATTCATTAGGTCCAGGTGATAGATTGGCTATATGGGTAAGAGGATGTAAAAAAAGATGTTTTAATTGTGCAAATCCTGAGTTGCAGTTATTTAATCCCAACAGTGAAGTTTCTATGACAGTCATAAAAGAGATGATAAGTAAAATTGATAAAAAAATTGATGGAATTACAATTACTGGTGGAGAGCCGTTTTGCCAAGCTAAGGATTTATTTGAAATAATTACATTTATGTTGGAAATAACAGACGATATTTTGATATTTACAGGTTATTCGAAAAAAGAAATATATGATTTGAATAATGATTATGTAATAAAATGTATAGAGAAAGCGACAGTGGTGATATATGGTGAATATGTAGATGAACTTAATGATAATCATACACCGCTTATAGCTTCTTCTAATCAAGTAATAGAGTTTCATAATCCTAAAATAAATAATAAATACATGAATTATATGAACAACGGAAGGACTATAGAAAATTTTTACTATAATAACAATTTAATATCGGTGGGAATACATAATAGCAGGAGGAAAAAAGATGAAAATACCAAAGTGGATAAGAGAAATTGAGTGTTTTTCTAAAATAAAAAGTTGCATTATTTTAGAAGGAAACATATATGATGAATATCCTATCTTTAATGAAAAAAAAACAGAATGTGAAGATTTCTACGATTTAAATTCGTATGTATATGAATATTATAAAAAAAGGGGATATAACATTTGTTATTATGATATGATAAATGGTTTTTATAACAAACAAAAGCAAGCAGAATTGATAGATGTATTTGATAGTATGTACAATCAATATTCTGTTGATACATTTGAAGAACAATATAAAGAATATAAGGATAATCAAGATGAAAAGCGAACAGATGGACAGATAGCAAATTCAATTGCTATTAATTATTTCGATGCTAGTGAAATAATTAAGATGACCTTGATAGAAAGTGATAAACCAACTATATTTTGCGTTAATTACGCATCAAGAATTTTAACAGAACCTAGCCATATGAGTGAACAGGAGAGAGCAGTATTTAGTAATTATCTTTACGCTTCTATGAATGCAAAAAGTAATTATGGGAATGATGGAATTACAAGGCAAAATATATTAATACTTATAGTTGATAAAATTAACGATATTCCGACATGGTTTTATTTGGATAATCCATATGTGAAAAATATAATGATAACATTACCAGATAAACACGTACGAAAATTATATTTGGATTGCTATTATGATTATTTTATAGACAATGAAGAAAACGAAAAAGATATTCAGCAATTTATTGAGATGACTGAAGGAATGAAAATATTAGATTTACGAGGAATTCGTGAGTTTAAAAGGTTAAGGGAAATAACATCAGGACAATTAAATGATGTGATTTCTTTATATAAATATGGGATTAAAGAAAATCCTTGGGATGACATTGAGAGAGAAAAACTCGAAAATAATAAAATTAAAGATAGAATAAAAGGACAAGATGTTGCTGTTGAAAAGAGTATTTCTATTATAAAGAGAGCAAAGACAGGATTTTCAGGGTTGCAACATTCTTCTGCATCTAAGCCTAAAGGAATTTTGTTTTTTGCCGGTCCGACAGGTACTGGAAAAACAGAGTTAGCTAAAGCAATAGCTGAATTATTATTTGGAGATGAAAGTGCTTGTCGAAGATTTGACATGAGTGAGTATTCTGAAAGTCATTCGGCTCAGAAGTTATTTGGAGCACCTCCAGGATATGTTGGATATGAAGCAGGAGGTCAATTAACCAATACTATAAAAGAACACCCATTTTCTTTATTATTATTTGATGAGGTTGAAAAGGCTTCACCAACTATCTGGGATAAATTTTTACAGATACTTGAAGATGGAAGAATGACTGATGGTCAGGGAAATACAGTTTATTTTTCAGAGTGTTTAATTGTATTTACAAGTAACTTAGGTATATATCAAGATGTTGGCGGAGTAAAAAAGCGAGTTGTTGACATGAATATGTCATATAACGAATTAAATAAAGTTGTAACTAAGGGAATACAGGATTATTTCTTTAGTAAAGGAAAACCAGAGGTATTAAATAGAATAGGTAAAAATCTTATAGTGTTTAATTTTATACAACCAGAAGCAGCAAAGGAAATATTATTTTCTCAAATTAATAAAATTTGTAAAGCAATTTACAGTATGAAAAAAATAAGAATTGAATTTGGAAATGATATTGTAAAAGAAAAATTATACAAAAAAGTGCTTACAAATCTTGAGGAAGGCGGTAGAGGTGTAGGAAATATAGTAGAGGAGTATTTCACAACACCGCTCTCAACATATGTTTTTGATAACCGGATTGAAAATGGTCAGACAATAATTATTGAGGACATTACTGGGTTAGATTCAGATGAGTCAGAGTTGGAAATGCCTAAAATTATTGCAAGTCTGGAAAGGAATTAACAATGATAGAATATGTTGCGTTAGTAAATAAAGGACTGGTACATGCTACCTGTGATGATTCAATATTGGTTGAGCATAATATTATTAGTAACGGAAAATTGATGGGGGTTGAAGATAGAGATGAAGGTGTGTTTGCTGTAGCAGATGGTGTAGGTGGTTTGCCCTTTAGTGAGTTAGCTTCCAGGGAGATTTTAAGGAATATTGCAGAATGTAATGCGAGAAATAAAGAAGAAATAATAAATTGTGTGGAAAAAGGTAATGAGAAAATATTATCTATAAGAAATCAAAGAAAGTTATTTCCAAACATTAGTAGTACTTTGTGTATAGTGACTTTACTAGAAGATGAAATAACTACATATAATTTAGGAAATAGCAGAGCATATAGATTTAGAGATGGAGTTTTATTACAGTTAACAAAAGATCAGACTAAAGTACAACAATTGTATGATATGGGTTTAATAAGTGAAAGCCAGATGTATACACATCCAGAAAAAAATATAATTAGTGGTTATGTTGGCTGTGATGAATTTGACTCCAAATGGATCGATGTTATTAATCATAGAGAAAAGTTCCGTAAAAAAGATTTATTGATGTTATGTTCAGATGGAGTTTCAGACTATATTAGTATTGACGAGGTAGAAGATGTATTGATTACGGATAATGAACTGAGTATAAAGGCAGATATTATATTAGATAAAATATATTCAAATGGGGCAGGGGATAATATATCATTAATTCTTGTCAATAGATTATAAGAAAGGAGTGTTTAAAGTGGAAGAAAGAGCAACAGGTACATTGCCGGGAGACAATAGGCAAACTGGAACATTACCAATAGATAGACAAACAGGTACGTTGCCTATAGATAATCAAAGTAATCGAATGACATCAACATTACAAGATGATATAAATTCAAACAAAAACTATTATAATAATGATGAAGATGAATATATATATGATTTAGAGATAGGTGAGGTAATAAAGGGGAATAATAATGATTATACAATTGTTGAATCGTTTAGTTATGGTGGTCAAGCAGAAATATATAAAGT
>ERZ838399.1585-NODE-1585-length-20361-cov-5.902590_pt1 | contig 20361 bp, 19 predicted proteins | sample MGYA00519683_ERZ838399 | MGnify/ENA primary metagenome ERZ838399 (study PRJEB31850, sample SAMEA3708833) | human gut metagenome | biome: human gut; feature: human-associated habitat; material: faeces | place: China | collected 2014 ...
CAGGAAGGAATTGAAGGTTCTGGATATTTAATGAGGAGGAGATGAAAAATGGTCCGGAAACGTGCAAAACGGTTGGCAGGCGCAGTGCTTGCCGCCGGCGTCATTACGGCAATGCCATTTCAGGCATTTGCCCAGAGAAGCCCGGAATTTGCTTATTCAGCAGAAAAATGGGCGACACTCCGCGATAATAAGCTGGAGTTTGATGAGATTTCAGATCTGGTTCATGAGTACAATCCGACTGTGGTCCAGAACGAGATCAGCTACAAGGATTATCTGACCAAGAACCGGGATGATGTGGCCCAGGATTATTACGATAAGGCCAATGAAATCTATTCGAACATCAATTACCCGGATTCCGATGACGCGAACTACGGAAGTGGTGTGGCAGCGGCATTGCGCAATGAGCAGCAGGCAAAGAGCTTAATGGAACAGGGCGATGAAAATACCGATGACCAGGCAACCATGCGAATCCAGTACGACCAGGCAGAGGCAAGACTGGCCAAACAGGCGGAGGGCCTTATGATCACTTACTGGACCCAGTATTACAATCTGGACAGCGCGAAGGCCCGCATCGCGCAGGCTAAGCTTTCCTGCCAGTCTGAACAGAATCGTCTGGCAGCAGGCATGTCTACCAAGGCCAAGGTCTTAAGCGCAAAAGAATCCGTCTCCAATGCAGAGGCGGCGCTGGTGACTGCTGAGAGTAATCTGGCATCCACAAAGGAGAGTCTGTGCCTGATGTTAGGCTGGGGCTACGGCGCAGATGTGGAGATCGCGGAACTGGCCGATCCGGATCAGAGCAAGATCGCGGCCATTGATGTGAGCGCAGATATCCAGACAGCTCTGGAGAACAGCTACGCCTACCGCCTGACCCGGAAACAGCTCACGAACGCCCGCACTGATACTGTGAAGGAGAAGCTGACGGAGACGGAAAAGAATCAAAAGGAAACCATCTCCAACAGTGTGAAATCTGCCTATGATTCCCTGCTTCTTGCTCAGTCCGGTTACGAGCAGGCCCAGTCCGCGCTGGCGCTGCAGGAGGTTTCCATGAAGTCTGCCGATGCAAAGCTGGCAGCGGGAACCATTACAAAAAATACCTATGAGAATCAGAAGGCATCCTACACCACAGCCCAGGTGACAGCCCAGACCCAGAAGCTGTCTCTGTTACAGGCCATGAATGATTATGACTGGGCCGTGAACGGACTGGCATCCGCAGAGTAAGGAAAGGAGGGCAGTGTGATGAGAAAACAGGCAAACAGGAAAGTGCCGCAGAGACGTATGTGCCTGCGGAGTTTGCGAAAAAAGGCAGAGTATGGCAGGGACATATTTGGTTCAGCCTGTGTCAGGGCAGCACTGGTGCTTTCTCTTGCAGCAGGTGCTCTGACGCTGCCGTCCGCTGCGTTTCCGGTGATGGCGGAAACTGCTGCGGATGCTTCTGAAAGCGCTTCTGGCAATGTGGTGGATCAGTCTGATTCATTGGAAACCGCAGTTCAGACTGATGCATCGGTGATATCTGTGGATTATAACAATCTGGAACAGCTGGTGCAGAATAACCGGAACTTAAAAAATGCCCTGGACAATTACACCAGCAATAAGGAAACCTATGAGAGCATGCTGAAAACTCTGGAAGATGAGCGGGACTACATGAAGTTCATGCAGGAAAAATATGAGGACGATGCGGAGACGAAGGCAACCTACAAAATGAACGCTTCCATGCTGAACATGTCTATTTCTCAGATCACCAAACAGCTGGAATCCCAGGAATCCAAAACCCAGACCACCAGTCGCCAGAAGACGATCGACAGCTATGTGTTGACGGCCCAGAGCCTGATGCGCACCTACAACCAGATGAATACTAAGACTCAGGCCGAGGAGAAAAACTATCAGGCAGCTCAGAGCAGTTATCAGGCAGCTTTAAAGAAACAGAGCGCAGGCATAGCCACGGCAGCCGATGTGATGGAGGCTTCCGACACCATGCAGAGCGCAAAAAACCGGTATGAATCCTACCGGCAGCAGGCGGCAAATGCCCGCTTTAACCTGCTTTCTGCCCTGGGCCTGGATACCAGTGCAGATATCACCATCGGAAGCGTGCCGCTTCCGGATCTTTCTGTCATCGATGCTGTGGATTTCAATACGGATGTGGAGCAGGCCATCGGCAACAGCGTCAGCGTGCAGAATACCCGTCACCAGAGTGCGGGAACCGCAACAGAAATATCTGTCAAATCCAATCAGGAAAGTCAGGCCGAGGGAACGGTGCGTTCCCAGATGCAGAGCCTGTATGATCAGTTAAAGGCTGCAAAGCTTCAGTATGAAGGAGCGGAAGATGCCTATGAAAGTGCGTCTGTCACGTACGCATCCCTGCAGAAAAAACAGCAGGCCGGCATGCTGAGCCAGAATGATTACCAGCAGGGCGTGGCGGATTACTATAGTGCGCTGGATGCGAAAGAAACCGCAGTGGTCAATCTGAATCAGGCGTGGGAAACATATAACTGGACCGTAAAAGGCGTGTCCTAGGATGCGATAGCAAGAAATCGAAGGAAAAATTGGATATTGTTTTTCAAAAAGACATATGATATAATGCCGTTAGGCAAAAGGATAAGATGTTCCATTGCGAACAGCAAAACGGAAACCCCAGAAGTCTCGCACACTTCTGGGGTTTTCTATTCCTATTTTGGGAGTGGGAAGGCTTAACCCCACAGGCTAGTTACCGGCTATTTGTCGCCGCTTAACCATTTGATGATGTAGTGGCAAGCTACACCAGCCGCAACGGTGACAATAAAGGATAAGATATATTCCATTCCGAACACCTCCTTTCCGTACCAGTCTGGGAGGCGGTAACAGATTTACTATAGCATATCAAATAGCATATGACCAGAGAATGATTTTGTGTTAAATTACGTGAATTACGCTCAAAAATGGTAAATCATACAGGTGAAAAATTTATCAAAACGAAAATTCTGTGGTTGACGCAAAAAAAATGCTGTAGTATAGTTTAGAAGGAATTTATTGATCGTGCACTTATAAGGAGGTGAGAACATGGACGTCGCGGACAGTTATAAGCGAATGAGCGGCAATGGAAGAGAAAAGAAAACCGGCAGCCTGTCTGAATCCGCTGTCCGTTTTCTCACACGAATTGGTTTTATATTTTAGTCGGAAAGCTGTCTGATCTGGTATGTCTTAAAGGAAGACGCACAGATCAGGCTGTTTCTGCGTGTGTCTGCCATTGCCCGTTTTCAGATGAAACCGGTGATGGCATTTTTTATTTGCGGAAACACGCTGCTGTTTTTTCTTTCTTGTTTTTTGAATCTATTGTTAAGAAAACGTGAAGAATACAGGAGATTTTTCTGGAAAAATACAGCAGGTTTGCGCAGATCAAAAATGCTCCGGTTCCACGGATGACAGCCGTGAGAACAAAACGCTGTGAGAAAGAGAAAGACTTTTTCGCAGACGGAGAAAGGAGCAGGCATGGAAAAGATGAACGAGAACGAGACCAAAGACATGGCAGTTCAGGTTCGTGACTATCAGACTGAGCTGGAGCAGATCATGCGGAGCAATGTATCCCCGCGTGTCTTAAAGGATCGCATTTCCGATTACCATGAGAATGATATCGCATCCTCCTTTGAGGTGCTGACAAGAGATGAGAGGGAGCGGCTGTACCGTATTCTGGATGCGGAGCAGCTTTCCGATATTTTCGAATATCTGGATAACGCAGAGATTTATTTTGAGGAGCTGAATGCAAGAAAAAAGGTTGAAGTCCTTTCCTGCATGGAGGTTGACCAGGCAGCAGCGCTCCTTAAGCGCCTTGCAAAGCCGGAGCGCAACATGCTCATCGACCTCATTGATAACGAATCCAAACGCGATATTGCCATGCTGGAGTCCTTTGATGAAGACGAGATCGGAAGCCGCATGACCACAAATTATATTGTGATCACGGACAAGCTGACCGTGAAACAGGCGATGAGCAGTCTGATCGAACAGGCTGCAAAGAACGATAACATTTCCACGATCTTCGTAGTGACAGAACAGCAGAAATTTTACGGAGCGATTGATCTGAAGGAACTGATCATTGCCAGACGTGATGACCTTCTCGAGAACCTGGTAGTCACATCCTATCCTTATGTGTATGCAGAGGAGAATATTGATGACTGTATCGAAGACCTGAAGGATTATTCCGAGGATTCCATTCCGGTGCTTGATAATGACAATCAGCTTCTCGGCGTAATTACATCCTCAAGTATCATCAATCTGGTTGATGACGAGATGGGTGATGATTATGCGAAGCTGGCCGGTCTGACCGCAGAGGAAGATCTGAAAGAGCCGCTGAAAGAAAGCATGAAAAAACGTCTTCCATGGCTGGTTATTCTGCTTGGACTTGGTATGGTTGTTTCTTCTGTAGTTGGAATTTTTGAGAAGGTAGTTACGGAACTTCCGATCATTATGTGTTTCCAGTCCCTGATCCTGGACATGGCAGGTAATGTAGGTACACAGTCTCTGGCTGTGACCATCCGTGTTCTTATGGATGAATCTCTGACAGGAAAGCAGAAACTGGAACTGGTATGGAAAGAAATGCGGATTGGCTTGTGCAACGGCGGTATTCTGGGATTCTGTTCCTTCGTACTGATCGGACTGTTTATTTATCTGTTTAAAGGAAAAACCTTACTGTTCTCCTATGCAGTATCCGGATGTATTGGTGCGGCACTGCTGCTGGCAATGTTGATTTCCAGTGCGGTAGGTACCTGTATTCCGCTGTTCTTTAAGAAAATCAATGTCGACCCGGCAGTTGCTTCCGGTCCTCTGATCACTACCATCAATGACCTTGTGGCAGTTGTGACATATTACGGACTGAGCTGGGTGCTTTTACTTGAGGTACTGCATATGGCAGGCTGATAAAGAAGAAAGATATCATAGATATCATGTGGAAAAGACAGAAATATAATAGAAAATATAACAGAAAGCATAGTGAAACTATAGCGATCCTCTAAAATAACGCATCTTAATCCAGTCCATCAGAGGGTGAAATCCTGCGTCAGATATCTTTGCCGTGCGTCAGCACGCCTGCAGATATCTTCCTTGTCTTTCACCCTCTGCTGAACTGTCTTAAATGCATTATTTACGAGGATTGCTATAGTGTGAAAAAACAAACAAAATAAACACGATTTAGTGTAAAAAACAAAGAAAAATACATTGATTTTTACATGAATAATTATTAAAATATAGTCAACAATAAAATTACAGGGGCGGAAATCATTCTCGCCCCTGTAATTTTAGTCGAATAAACTGTGAAACAGATATTCGATTATGAGTAAGTAACGAAGCGCACTGTAAATTCTGGAATTGCTATAAGCGGAAAACTGTATATCTGAAGGAGGTTAAAGTAATGTACAGAAAAATCATGGACTTCCTGGAAAACTGGAAAGAAAGTAAACACCGAAAACCACTTATCCTGCAAGGAGCAAGACAGGTAGGAAAGACATATTCTGTTTTGGAATTTGGACGAAAACATTATGAGAATGTAGCATATTTTAATTTTGAAATGACCCCAAGACTGAATGAAACCTTTGAAGAAAACATCAGCCCGGATTATCTGATTCCTATTTTGTCACACATAGCAGGACAGACGATCATAAAAGAAAAGACATTGATCATATTTGATGAAATACAGCTTTGCGAACGGGCACTGACATCATTGAAATATTTTTACGAAGATGCTCCTGAGTATCATATTATTGTAGCTGGCAGTCTCCTTGGCGTAGCAGTAAACAGAACGAAATTTTCATTTCCTGTCGGTAAAGTAGATATGAAAACATTATATCCAATGGATTTAGAAGAATTTATGCTGGCAATGGGAGAAGAAACCCTGGTAAAACAGATCAGGAAAAGCTTTGCGACAGATACACCTCTGCCATCTGCGATTCATGAATCTGCCATGCAGCTTTACAGAAAATATCTTGTTGTGGGAGGCATGCCGGAGTGTGTGAGGAAATATGCAGAGACTCAGGATTACATTCTTGTACGTTATACCCAGGATACAATTCTTGCAAGTTATCTCAATGATATGAACAAATATAATACTCAAAATGAGATTAAGAAGACAAGACTTACTTATGACAATATAACCGTCCAGCTTTCAAAGAAAAATACACGTTTCCAGTACAAACTGATAAAAAAAGGCGGACGTGCATCAGAATTTGAGAACGCTATTGAATGGCTCTGCCTGTCTGGAATCGTTTCACAGGTATACCGGGTAGAACAGATTAAAAAGCCTCTTGAGAATTACCGTGATATTGATTCATTCAAAATTTATGTATCAGATATGGGACTGCTTTGCGCCAAAAAAGATCTGTCACCGGTAGATGTTCTTTATATGGTAGATGAGATTAATGATTTCAAGGGTGGTATGGCAGAGAATTATGTGAATGTCCAGCTTGCTGTTAATGGATACCATACGTATTACTGGGAAACAGACCGGGGAGCAGAGATTGATTTTATCATCCAAAGAGATGGAAAATTAATTCCAATAGAAGTGAAATCAGCAGATAATACCCGGGCTAAAAGCCTGCAGATTTATATGGAGACTTTTAAACCGGATTATGCGATCAGACTCTCTGCAAAGAATTTTGGGTTTGAGGATAATAAGAAGATAGTTCCGCTTTATGCGGCATTTTGCATTTAGTTAAAATAAAAATATTAAAAATACGCCTTTCTGGAAAAAGATTGATTCGGAAAAGCGTATTTTTACATTAAAGAGATCCAACAGATATTTCTTTTTAAAATTATTTTGGTCAGAATCAGGCATTCTGCTCATTTCTGCGTTTATATTCTTCACCCCATGCCCACATCGCAGCCATGATCGGTTTCAGACTATACCCGACCTCTGTCAGAGTATATTCCACCCGCGGCGGCACTTCCGCATAAACCTTACGTGTAAGCAGTCCGGATTCTTCCATCTGGCGAAGCTGGGAAGTGAGAACTTTCTGGCTCACATGCCCGATGGATTTTTTTAATTCACCGAAACGCTTCGTCCCCTGCAGAAGACTCCGGCAACCCGCCATATGAATTCTAAATCATTTATGTTAAGATGAGTATATACATAGAATTGTCGGAACTGTTTTTACAGTGAAGCAATTCGAAAGTATCATACATAGCAGGTGAGAAAAAAATAATTTTAACCTTGGCAAAATCCAGAACATTCATAACGAAAAACTGGACGAAATTTTTGAGAAGAACACCTACATGCAAAGCATCTATCCCGGGGATAGCAGAACCGCTCTGGAAGTATTCCGCATATACGAAGCAGAGGGAGAATTTTTCGATATCAGTGATCCGTCTCATATCGTAAGAGACCATTTCACACTGGGAAATCCGGCAGAAACAAAATCTGGCTATGAGGTCACAGATACCTGCATCGGATGTAAATTATGTTATTCTGTCTGTCCCCAGAAATGTATTGATATTGAAAAAATTCCGGCAGAAATAAACCAGAATCACTATCTGCACTGCGGAAGATGCGAAGAAATCTGCCCGAAACAGGCAATCAGAAAGAGAGGCTGATACGTTATGAATCAAAGTGAAAAACGAATTTATCTGATTCAGGAACTGTTAAAAGAAAGCGATGAATACAGCAGAATTACGATTCCGAAGAAAACAGAAGAACAGAAATTACTGCTTCGCGGCCTGATGAATATCCGTCCGCCGAGAAAAAACAATCCGGATTTTCAGCAGATCCAGGATTCCTATTTAACAGAAGAAACCCGGCAGAAAGGAATCGTAACTTTGGAAGAATTGTCTCCGATCCAGCCAGGAATTTATGTATGGCAGGGCGACATTACAACTTTACAGTGCGATGCCATCGTAAATGCAGCCAACAGCGGAATGACAGGCTGCTATGTTCCAAACCACCGCTGTATTGATAACTGCATTCATACATTTGCCGGTACGCAGCTTCGCCTTGACTGCGCAGAAATGATGCACAGACAGGGGTATGAAGAGCCAACCGGACAGGCGAAGATTACACCGGGGTACAATCTCCCATGCAAATATATTCTTCACACAGTTGGTCCGATTATCCGTGGCAGGTTAACCACAGACGACTGTAAACTGCTTGCATCCTGCTATCGTTCCTGTCTGGAACTTGCTGCAGAAAACAATCTGGAAAGCGTTGCATTCTGCTGTATTTCCACAGGGGAATTTCATTTTCCAAACGACAAAGCAGCGGAGATTGCAGTAACAGAAGTCAGAACATTTTTACAGAAAGAAACAAGCGTAAAGAAGGTAATATTCAATGTTTTCAAAGACCTTGACAAAGAAATCTACGAGAGATTACTCAGTGCAGACTGAGCAGCTAAAAAAGAAAATCAATGATGCAGATGCGGTAGTTATAGGCGCAGGAGCAGGTCTGTCCACATCAGCAGGCTTCACTTATTCGGGAGAAAGATTTACCAGATATTTTTCTGATTTCATAGATAAATACGGATTTCAGGACATGTACTCCGGCGGCTTTTATCCGTTTGATTCACTGGAAGAACACTGGGCGTACTGGAGCAGATACATCTATATCAACCGCTACATGAATGCACCGAAACCAGTTTATTCAAATCTGTACGAACTGGTAAAAGACAAGGACTATTTTGTACTTACTACCAATGTAGATCACTGTTTCCAGAAAGCCGGATTTGACAAACACCGCCTGTTCTATACACAGGGCGATTACGGATTATTCCAGTGCAGCACACCATGCCATCAGGCTGCTTACGATAATGAAGAACTGGTTCGCCGGATGTTAGAAGCACAGGGATTCTGCATTGGCAATGACAAAGCAAAGGAAGAAATCAAAAAGAATGCAAAAGAAGAGGCGAAAGCGCTCCGACTGAATCTACTGCAGGGTTCGGATGATCTGATTCAGACAGATGCTATTTTGAAAATGCAGATTCCATCAGAACTTGTGCCTCACTGTCCGCAATGCGGCCGCCCGATGACCATGAACCTGCGAGCAGACAACACCTTTGTAGAAGATGAAGGATGGCATCAGGCAGCATTTCGATACGAGGATTTTCTTCGCCGCCACAAAAATCTGAACATCCTGTTTCTGGAACTTGGTGTGGGTTACAACACTCCCGGCATCATCAAATATCCTTTCTGGCAGATGACAGATAAATGGGAAAACGCTTCCTATGCCTGCATCAACGCCGGCGATGCAGCCGCCCCGGAAGAAATTAAAAAGAAATCGATCTGCATAAATGGAGATATCGGAGAGGTTATCCTGAACTTATAGTAAATTTTTCAGGCTGTTCCCTGAGTCTGGGTGAGCAGTCTTTTTTTATTTCTGGACAGATTAGTCTTAATGTGTCATACTTGACAAAGAGGCATCAATATAGTATTCTAAATGAAATCATACTAAATAAGTAGGAAAGCAAAAGAATACTGTAAAGGTGAAATATCCACTGTAATAATTCTGATTAGTAATAAAAAATAACAGAGTTAAATAAGAAGAATTGTTAAAGTGAAGGACAAGGAGAAAACAAACATATGAGAAAAAAATTACTCATGGTACTGCTTGCAGGCGTTCTGGCAGCAGGCACAGGTGCAGCAGGTGTGACAGCATTTGCAGCAGAGAACACAGAAGGAACAAAGGCTGAAGGCGGCAATATCACAATCGCCGTAACCTCAGACCCGCAGAACATCAACCCACTTTATGTTGTGGACCAGACAAGTTTTGACATGATGCAGTCTCTTTACTGTCCGTTTTTTGAAATTGTAAACGGCGAAATGTTCTATGGAAACGGCTTATGCGAGAGCGTAACTGCAAATGACGACGCCAGCGAATTCACCCTGAAACTGAAAGACGGACTGAAATGGCACGACGGCGAACCGCTTACCGCAGATGACGTGGTATTTACCATGCAGGTACTGGTAGATGAAAGCCAGAATGTTCCATATTCTTCTTACGGCTATGTAGATGGAAAAGCAGTAGAAGCAGAGAAAGTAGATGATCTGACTGTAAAACTGACACTCGGTTCTTCTTCCGCAGGTTTCCTTGGCGGACTCAGCCAGGTTTACTGTATCCCGAAACACATCTATGAGGGTGTGGATAATATCGGAAGCAGTGAATTAAATGATAATCCGGTAGGAAACGGACCATTCAAATTCGAAGAGTACAAATCAGGAGAATACTATAAAGTTACGAAATTTGATGACTGGTTTGATGACGTAAATCTGGACAGCATCACATTTAAGATCGTAAAAGATTCCAGCTCCGCAAACGCAGCTCTGGCAAGCGGTGATCTGGATGCCCGTCTCATCAGCGCAGACGATTATGATACAGTCAGTGCTTATGACAACGTAAACATCAATACATACAATTCCGGACGTGTCAATGCCATGTTCATGAATGAGCTGAATGAAGACCTTCAGGATGTCAATGTACGTCAGGCAATTGCCTATGCATTAAATAAAGAAGAATTCTGCCAGTTCGCATTTATTTCTGAGGACTATGCAGAACCGGCATACTCCCTGTTTACTCCGGACACTCTTTACTATACAGAACCGGACAACACTTATGACAATGACCCTGCAAAAGCACAGGAACTTCTCTCTGGGGCAGGAAAGACAAACCTTTCCCTGAACCTGATGTATGTTTCCACAGATAAGACTATGGAGAGTGAAGCACTCTACGTACAGTCTGCTCTTGCAAACGCAGGCATCACCATCAATCTTGTTCCGACAGACGAGTCTACATTTAAGAACAAGACAAAAGATCCGGAATGCACAGATTATGATCTGGTATTAAGCTACTACACACTTGGCGAGGAACCAAGCCTTTATGCAGATATGTGTTCTTCTGACAGCCGTTCCAACTACTCCAGAATTTCAGACGCAGATCTGGATGCACTCTGGGAAAAAGGAAACAGCACAGCAGACGAGACAGAACGTGCAGAAGTTTATAAAGAAATCCAGAACACCATCAACGATAATATGTACATCTATCCGATCGCATACTCCAACGGTTTCTATGCAGTAAGCAAGGAGTTCGGCGGATTTGATGAGTGTCTGTTAAAGACCATCTACTATGATTATTCTAAAATTTATGCAGTAGAGTAATTTCCCGAAAAGGAAGTATATAGCAAACGTATAAAAACAGAAATAGCAGAAAAGATGAGAAAAAGGCTGACGCAATTTTTTTTGCGGCAGCCACTTTCCTGTTATGGAGAAGTTTGAGAAGCTTAACCGTTAAAACAATAAAAACAGTTCTTATTAACAGGAAAAAAACTGAAAAAATAAAAAACGAAGCCTGTCAGAGAAAACAATCAGGCTGAATAAGAAAAGGAGAGTAAGAGTTACTGTGAAAAAAATAGTAAACCGTCTGTTACAGTGTATTCTGACACTGTTTATTGTCTCGGTACTCTGTTTCGCACTCACCAAGGCAGCTCCGGGTGATCCGGTCCTGACTTATGTGGAGCCGAACATGAGTGAAGAATACATTCAGAACTTAAGAGAAAGTCTGGGCCTGACGAAGCCTTTATATGAACAATACTTTTTATGGCTGGGAAGGATCATGCATGGAAATTTCGGTAATTCCCTCATGAACAACCGCCCGGTACTGACACAGATGCTGGAGCGTCTGCCTGCCACTGTGATCCTGATGGGAAGCAGTATGGTTCTGGGATTCCTGATCGCAGTAGTTCTGGGACTTTATTCTGGTAAAAACAAAAATGGCATTCTGGATAAGATCACCAGTTTATTCTGCTATGTAGGAGTTTCTATTCCGACTTTCTGGTTCGGAATCATGCTGATCTATCTTCTGAGTGTTCATCTCCATCTTCTTCCAAGTATCGGAATGCACTCGGATGGGAACCGTTCTTTCGGGGATCTGGTACTCCATATGATCATGCCGTGTGCGGTACTGACTTTCGCCAATGCGTCCCAGTACATCCGCTATCTGCGCAGCAGTACGATCACGGAAATGTCCTCTGACTATGTCATGGTGCAGACCGCCTATGGTATGAAAGATTCAGGAATCCTTTTCCACCATGTACTGAAAAACGCCATGCTTCCGATGATCACAGTTCTTGGTATGAGCCTTCAGTCACTGGTTTCCGGTGCGATCATCACAGAGCAGGTTTTTGCATGGCCGGGAATCGGACAGCTTGCAGTAACTGCGGTTATGCAGTATGATTACCCGCTGATTATGGGAATTACCATGTTTACCGCACTTTTGGTTGTTGTCGGAAACCTTCTGGCAGATGTGCTGTATGCAGTCTTTGACCCACGAATCCGTAAGGCCGGAGCATAGGAGGTGACAGAAGAATGAGAGAAAATATCTGGAAAAATATCAAACGTGGATTCAAATCCAATAAACTTGCCATTGTAGGAGCAGCAGCCATCATCCTGCTTGCGCTGATCTCGATTTTTGCCTTTCTGTATCCGGTAGACCCGAATGCGTTGAGTGCAACAGAACGACTTCTGGGACCATCCATGAGCCATCCGTTTGGAACTGATGACATGGGAAGAGATTATCTGGCGAGATGCATTTACGGAGGAAGAGCCTCCCTTCTGGTTGGTTTCCTTTCCATGATCCTGTCTACAGCCATCGGTGTACTGGTTGGTTCTGTCAGCGGATTTATGGGCGGGGCAGTGGATGCAGTTCTGATGCGTCTGGTAGATGCACTGATGAGCCTCCCGACCTTCCTGATCATGATCGTTATGAATGCTTATCTGAAACCGGGACTTCAGAATATCGTCCTGATCATCGGATTCCTGACCTGGATGAACATTGCCAGAATTGTCCGCGGTGAGACAATCTCCCTGAACGAACGGGAATATGTCATCTATGCAAAGATTTCCGGACAGAAAAAGGGAGCAACGATCCTGCATCATATTCTGCCAAACATCATGCCGACGATCATTGTCGCAGCGACCATGAATATCGCAAATGCCATTCTCATGGAATCTGCCCTGAGTTTCTTTGGCCTGGGTATCCAGCCACCGACAGCATCCTGGGGAAGTATGCTCAGCAATGCACAGCGATATATCCAGCAGGCACCGCACCTGGCAGTTTTCCCGGGACTTCTCATCCTGATCACGGTAATCAGCTTTAACTATCTCGGAGAAGTACTCCGTAAAGTGTTTGAACCAAAGTAAAGTAAGGAGGACAAAAGAATGGAAAAATTACTGGAAGTGAAAAACCTGAAAGTGTCTTTCTTTACAGATTTAGGGGAGACACAGGCAGTCAAAGATGCCGGATTTGCGATTGAGAAAGGGGATTTTTTCGGAATCGTAGGAGAATCCGGAAGTGGAAAAAGTGTAACAACCAAGTCAATCCTGAGACTGGGAACTTTAAACTGCAAAGTTCTCGGTGGAGAGATCCTTTTTAAAGGCGAAGATATCCTGAAGAAAAATGCAGCAGAGTTAAGAGAAATCCGCGGAGGCGAGATCGCAATGATCTTTCAGGATTCTCTTTCTGCCTTAAATCCGGTTTATACAGTCGGAAGCAAGATGGTGGAACTGATTCGCCGCCATACGAAAATGTCAAAAGCAGAAGCGAAGAAACGTGCCGTAGAGCTGCTGGCAGCAGTAGGGATCACGGACCCGGAGAAATCCATGAAAAGTTATCCGCATGAACTCTCCGGCGGAATGCGCCAGCGTGTCATGATCGCCATGGCAATGAGCAGCAATCCACAGATTCTGATCGCAGATGAGCCGACAACTGCCCTTGATGTAACCATTCAGGCGCAGATTCTTCACCTTCTTCTTGATCTTCAGAAGAAAAACGGCATGAGCATCATTCTGATCACCCATGACCTGGGCGTTGTGGCACAGACCTGTAAACGGGTGGCAGTTATGTGCGGAGGCTACGTGGTGGAAGAGGGGGCGGTGGAAGACATTTTCCTTCATCCGGGACATCCGTATACCCAGGCACTGATCGCCAGTATGCCGAGAGTGGGCGGAACCTTCGAACAGTTCCTCGAAAGAGATCTTTCAGACAGCAGCGGACTGCTCTGTCCATTCCTGAACCGCTGCAAATATGCAGATGCAGCCTGCGAGAAATGTGTTCCGGACTTTTATGAACCAAAGGCAGGACACAGAATCCGCTGTCACAGAAGGGAGGAGCAGAAATGAGTGAAACACTGATCGAGGTAAAGAATCTGCAGGTACATTTTAAGCGGAAATCATCGAAACTCCTTTCCTTTAAGCCGGAGATTCTCAAAGCAGTAGACAACGTAAACTTTACGATCGAAAAGGGAAAAACATTCGGTTTGGTAGGAGAATCCGGAAGTGGGAAATCTACAATCGGAAAAGCAATCCTGCGTTATCATAAACCGACAGGCGGCGAGATTTTCTATGAGGGAAAAGAAATCGGCTCCATGTCAGAAAAGGAACTTCTGTCATACAGAAAGAAAATGCAGTCCGTATTTCAGGACCCGTATTCTTCCCTGGATCCGAGTCATACGGTACAGGATATCATCTGTGAGCCAATGGAGATCCATAAGATGCACACTGCAGCAGAACGAAAAGAACGTGCCCGTGAACTGATCCGTGTGGTCGGCCTGAAAGAACAGGACCTTCTGAAATATCCTCATGAATTTTCCGGCGGACAGAGACAGAGAATTTCCATTGCCAGAGCACTTTCTGTCAAACCGGAATTTGTAGTCTGTGATGAACCAATTTCTGCACTGGACGTATCTCTTCAGGCGCAGATCGTACAGATGCTTCAGGATTTACAGCAGAAGTATGGTCTGACATATCTGTTTATCAGTCACCAGCTTCAGGTTGTGCAGAAAATCTGTGATGAGATTGGTGTTCTTTATCTTGGAAACCTGATGGAGATTTCCGATGCAGAAAAGCTTTATTCCAATCCTCTGCATCCTTATACAAAGATGCTGATCTCCTCTATTCCGGTGCCGGATCCAAGAATTAAGACTCTGGACAAGATTGTGACAGATACAGGAGTCCAGTCAAGAGGAATCGGCGGATGCAGATTCCACAACAGATGTCCGGGATGCACAGAGAGATGCAGACAGGAAGTTCCTGCACTGAGGGAAGTGGAAGCAGGGCATTTTGTAGCGTGTCATAAATACGAATGAACAGGAGATTTTTGCAATGGTAAGTAATGAAGTATATCAGAATTACATCGGTATTCTGAAAGAAGAAATGATCCCTGCAATGGGATGTACAGAACCCATTGCTCTGGCATATGGAGCTGCCAGAGCCCGTGAAGTTCTGGGAAAAGAACCGGAACGGATCGTGGCACACTGTAGTGGAAACATTGTAAAAAATGTCCGTTGTGTGATCATCCCAAATTCCGGCGGCCTGACAGGAATTGAAGCAGGTGTTGTCCTTGGCGCAGTAGCCGGGGATGCAACCCTGAACATGGAAGTACTGTCAAAAGTAAATGAAGAAGACAGAAAACACTGCCGGGAACTTCTGGAGAAGAAAATCTGTAAAGTAGAACTTCTTGATTCCCCGATTGTACTGCACATCATTATTGAGATGTATGCAGGAGAAGACTCTGTAAGTCTGGAAATCAAATATGATCACATCAATGTCACAAAGATTGTGAAAAATCAGGAAATCCTGCTGGATACAGAAGGAAACGGTGAATCAGGAGAAGTTTCTGACAAAGGACTGACGGCTGACCGGGCAATGTTAAATCTGGAAGATATTAAAGAATTTGCCGACACGGTAAATATCGAAGATGTCAGAGAGATGCTTGAGAATCAGATCCACAGCAATATGCAAATCGCCCATGAGGGAATGACCGGAAAATATGGTCTGGGAATCGGCCGTGTGATCCGTGAAACCTACTCCAATGACATGCTCACCAAAATGCGAAGCCTCACAGCCGCAGCATCCGAAGCCAGAATGGGTGGATGCGATATGCCGGTAGTCATCAACTCTGGAAGTGGAAACCAGGGAATTGCCTGTTCTGTACCGCTGATCGTTTATGCAAGAGAGATGGAACTGCCGGATTATGTTCTTTACCGTGCACTGGTATTTTCCAATCTCTTAACTGTATATCAGAAACAGTACATCGGCAAACTTTCCGCTTTCTGCGGTGCAGTCTCCGCATCCTGTGCAGCCGGTGCCGGAATCACTTATATGGTAGGTGCTGATCTTTCTGTGATCAAAAAGACCATCGAGAACACCCTCGCCAATATCCCGGGAATTATCTGCGACGGAGCCAAAATCTCCTGCGCAGCCAAGATCGCAGCCAGCCTTGATGCAGCATATCTTGCCCATCATCTTGCCATGAACGGCCAGTCCTATGCCCCATACACCGGAATCCTCCAGGAAGAAGCCGGAGAAACCATCAGTTGCGTAGGACAGATCGGGAAAGAGGGAATGAAAGAAACAGATAAAGAAATTCTGCGTATTATGCTGGAAAGTGTATGATAGATAAATTAAGGTCAGGAAGCAAAGAAAGAATATCTGCCTGACCTGAAAACGCAGATTTGCCATAAAAAAATATGCAAAAATAAAAATAGATTATACGGAACAGTTACGAACCGTATAATCTATTTTTTTGTCGCAGAAAATTACCTGATAATACTTTTGCGGTTTAAAAAGTCCTCCGTGCAGGAAGTTTATCCGTCTATCATGGACGTGGCAAAATGCTTCAAAACAACGCATGGAAGCGGGAATGAACGAACACCTGTCGAAGCCGTTAAGTGAAGCAAAGCTGCTGGAAGCTATCGGCCGGTATTTTGGATAGAAACAAAAATGAAATGGATTCTGCCAGAAAATGGACAGAATCTATTTTTGTGATAAAATATAGGCAGAATATCAGAGTTAAAAATGTTCATTTCTGAATGGAACTGGCAAAGGAGGCACTGCACCATGGAAGACAAAAAACTATTTCAGATCGGTGAGGTAGCAAAGATGTTTCAGCTCAGCGTAGGAAGCCTGCGCCACTACGAAAAAGCCGGCCTCCTGAAACCGGAATATACAGACAAGGAAGTTACCCTATGAAGAAGATAAAAGATATATTTATATTTCTGGTCATATGCAGTATGGTGACAGCATTGTTTCTGGGAATAAAAACAGAACTGTCACCACAAAAAGTTTATTATGGAACCGTACACGCAGAAGAAGGTACCTTGGCACAGGAATCGGGAAGCCAGAATGTAGATTATACCTGCCAGATTCCAGACGTCCCCAAGGATACACAATGGGTCATGATGCTCCAGTCCCACTGGACAGATTATGAAATCTATGTAGATGATCAGAGAATATACAGCACACTGGGAAAACGAACAGGAGCATTTCATTTGTTTGATTTACCGGATGGAGAAACACTTCATATCTGATATTTGAATGAAAATGCATCAGCGGTAAATGCAATAGAAAACTCCAAAGTATGGATCGGAGATAAAAGCAGCATCCCGATTTCCGCTGCCATCGGCTATGCCTGGACCGCAGAAAGCCACAAAGACCTGGAGAAACTTCTGCATGAAGCAGACGAATCCATGTATGAAAACAAAAAGAAATTAAAAGCATGCAGGTAAATAACAGAAAATCTGCAGCCAGATAAATTATAATTTTATATGATTCTGTATATTTTATTCTGTACCAAAGTCCAAAATTTTTGTATAATAAAGATATCTAATTATACGAACGGAGGTCATAAACTTATGGGACAGAATAACACAGCAGACAAATGGTGGAAGAAAATCGTAGTATACCAGATCTACCCAAAGAGCTTCCAGGACAGCAATGGTGACGGAATCGGAGATATCAACGGAATCATCAGCCGTCTGGATTACCTGAAAGACCTTGGAATCGGTGCAATCTGGTTATCACCGGTCTTCAAATCTCCACAGGATGACAACGGCTACGATATTTCAGACTACACAGACATCGATCCAATGTTTGGATGCCTCGATGACATGCAGCGTCTCATCGAAGAGGGAAAGAAACGCGGCATCTACATGATCATGGACCTTGTGCTGAATCATTCTTCCGATGAACACAAATGGTTCATAGAGGCAAAGAAAAGCAAAGATAATCCATACCATGATTATTATGTATGGCGTGACGGCGTAGAAGGAGTCCTGCCGAATGATATGAAAGCATCTTTCGGAGGTTCTGCATGGGAGTGGGTTCCGGAACTCGGACAGTACTACTTCCACCAGTTCTCAGTGAAACAGCCGGACCTGAACTGGGACAACCCGAAAGTTAGACAGGAATTATTTGACATGATCTACGGATGGATGGAAAAAGGCGTAGGCGGATTCCGTCTGGACGTAATCGATCAGATCGCAAAAGAGCCGGACAAGAAAATCACAGCCAACGGACCGATGCTTCACAACTACATCCGTGAAATGAGCAAAGCCACATTCCAGAAAGGCGACCTGATCACAGTAGGCGAAACCTGGGGTGCAACCACCGAACTTGCCAAACTCTACAGCAACCCGGACGGCAGCGAATTTTCCATGGTATTCCAGTTTGAACACATTCTCCTTGACCAGCAGGAGGGAAAAGAGAAATGGGATCTTGCACCATTCCCGTTTATGAAATTTAAACAGATTATCAAGAAATGGCAGAAAGAACTCTACAAATGCGGATGGAACAGCCTCTTCTGGAACAACCATGATCTTCCAAGAATCGTCTCCCGCTGGGGCAATGACAAAGAATACCGTGTAGAATCTGCCAAAATGCTTGCAACATTACTTCACGGTTTACAGGGAACTCCATACGTTTACCAGGGTGAAGAACTCGGAATGACCAACGTAAAATTTGACATCGAAGACTACAAAGACATCGAAACCCTGAACTTATACAAAGAACGTCTGGAAAAAGGCTATGCCAAAGAAGATATCATGGAATCTATCTATGTAAAAGGCCGTGACAATGCCAGAACCCCAATGCAGTGGGATGACACAGAAAACGCAGGATTTACCACAGGCACTCCATGGATCAAAGTAAATCCAAACTACAAAACCATCAACGCAAAATCCCAGACCAGCGATAAGAATTCCATTTTCACATACTACAAGAACCTGATCGCATTCCGAAAAGAATACCCGGTATTTGTAGATGGAGACTTCGAAATGCTTCTGGAAGAAAATGAACACCTCTTCGCCTACAAACGAACCACAGAAGACGCAAAACTCTACGTGTTCTGCAACTTCTACGGCGAAACAGAAACCTGCGACATGCTGGAAGAAATGCAAGATAAGAAACTTCTGATCAGCAACTATGCAGAGCAAGAGGATAATATCTTAAAGCCTTATGAAGCAAGAATGTATATAGAACTTTAAATATATGATTTCCATAAGCCTGTCGAAACAAAAACGGCAGGCTTATCGGCGTTATTGGAAATTTATTTTTATATTGGAGTACTATATTTATGAAAGTAATAGGAATTGATATAGGAACAACAACCATCAGCGGAGTTGTTATGGAGAACACCAGTTTACAACTTTATAAATGATAGACTTGTTGATGAATCAGCTGTTTTAAGGCCTTTGTCATGGCATTTGATTTTATATGTGTTTCGATATTTTTCACGAAAGTGGCAAAAAATATCTGACTGCGAATGCCCTGACTTAATTCAAAACGAAACTCCTGTACGCTTTTTGTACGGTACTCAGAAAAATGTTCGTTCTGATAGGGCAGAATCTTCATGGCACAGTAACTGATGTTAATCAGATTGACCAGCATCTCAATCCCTTTGCAGCTTCGCACCATATAGTTACAAAAAGACCAGAACGTTTTCTGTTCATAGTAGCTTGTTTCAATATTCCAGCGTAACGAATATAGCAACAGTGGAATGTATTTCATACGGTCACTTCCGGTCTGGTTCAATGGTGCTTTTTCCTGCCATGCACAGAAAATCTGCAGATCTTCCGGGAAAATGGTACTGAAAAACAGTCGTTTTGTACCATGTTCTTTTTCTGTGGCAGTGACATAGGCAAGGACTTCCCTATTGCCAAAGATCTTAGCGAGAACCCGGCGGACACCGGTATAATAATCACCAATCTTTTCATTGGAAAACGTAAAATCTGTTTCAACAGAAAGGCGTTTGCCATGTTTGGCAGGACGTCCCCGACGACCGGTCTGTGCAGGTGCAAGATCATACATGACAGAATCAATCCTTGCATTGCCAATCAGATCCAGATTCGGATATTCATCAACGATGGATACCAGGTTCTGTTTTGTATACCAGCTGTCACAAAGGATGATGACATGATCTTTGCTGTGAAATTCAGGCATAACCTGCCGGATCATGGAGGCTGCCAGTTCCAGTTTAGACTCTTTTTTCTGCCACATACGATAACCAAGAGGAACGGAAAGATAAGATACTTTATCCCCATTCCAGACAGGTACGCAGAGCATGACACTCACAAAGCAGTGTCCATTCAGATA
>ERZ838399.1595-NODE-1595-length-20257-cov-10.045738_pt1 | contig 20257 bp, 17 predicted proteins | sample MGYA00519683_ERZ838399 | MGnify/ENA primary metagenome ERZ838399 (study PRJEB31850, sample SAMEA3708833) | human gut metagenome | biome: human gut; feature: human-associated habitat; material: faeces | place: China | collected 2014 ...
TACAAAAAAAGAGAGCTGAGTAAAGCATTTTTTTAATGCTACTCAGCTTTTTTTAGTAAGAACTTGAAGAGAGGAATAGAATTAGTATATAATAGAGATGTAAAAAAAAATAATGGAGGCTATAAATATGAGAAAATTAAGTTGCATATTTATTTTACTTTTACTTTCTTTAGCTTCTTTTGGAAAAAATCTTTATTATGGAAGAGTAGTAGGAGTAAATAAGAATACCGATGGAAGTGTTAAATTTATTGAGATGTATTCTGACTATCAAAAAGAATATATTTTTAATATTTCAAATCAAACTTATAGTATAGATAGTGGTAGAAAGATGGCTATACCTTTAGAAAATATCAAAGAAAATGAGGGAGGTTATGTTTTTTATGGAGATATTGCCACAGCTTCTATACCACCACAAAGTCAAGCTTTAGCTATTGTGAGAAATATTCCTCAAGATGCTATGTCAGCTCAATATTTTGTAGTTGAAGATATAATAAAGGATAAAGATGGAGTAAAACTTCAAGTAGGTAATGGAGGATTATTTATTAAATTAGATGAAAAAAAATTATTTCCATATAGAACTAAAAATATTGTAAAGATGAAGGATATAAGAAAAGGGAGTAAGATAATGGTTTGGTATCAGCCATATGCAAGTGTATATCCTGGAAATACTTATGCTACTCATCTTATGTTACTTCCAGAGATAAAATAGAATATTTTATTAAAAACTTACTATTGATAATTAGATTATTGAGGTAAGTTTTTTGAAAATTGTAAAAATAAAAATGGTAGAATTAAATTAAAAGATATAATGAGGAAGAAAATATGTGGAATTATAGAATATTTTTTGAAAATTTAAATTTGATAAATAAAAAATACAAGTTATTAAATTCAAATCAAGAAAATTTTAATATATTTTCTATTTTAAGAAATGAGTATGATGAAGTGAATCTCCATTCTAGATTTTTAGTGGAATTATTAAAAAATAAAAATTATGGGAAGAAAATTCTTGAATTATTTTTAGAAAAATTAGGAATAGAAGGAATTAAAGTTAAAAAATATCAAGTTTTTTCAGAGTATTCAGTTAAACAAAATGGAAGAATAGATATTTTATTAAAATTATATTCAAATGAAAAGAGAAAAATAATTATAATAGAAAATAAAATATATGCTGGAGACCAATATGAACAACTAAAAAGATACTATGATTCTATGAGATTAGAAGGATATCAAGATGATGAGATAGAATTAGTTTACTTAACTCTTTATGGAGAAGAACCAAATGAGTATAGTATAAAAGGATTATCAAAAGAAAAAATTGATGAAATAAAAATAATTTCATATAAAGATGATATTATAAATTGGATTGAAAATTCTATTAAAGAAACTGTAGAGGTTCCAATAATAAGAGAAACACTTGTTCAATATAGAAGTTTATTATTAAAACTAACAGGTAAAGAGGAGAGAAACTTGAGTGAAGAATTGAAAGAGATGATTTTATCAAATAAGGAGTATTTAGATATTTTATATAAACTACCAGATGTATTGGAGAATATAAAAGTAGAATTACAATTAAAATTTTGGGGGAAATTAGAAGAGAGACTGAATAGTTCTTTGGAAAAGAAAGGAATTGTTATAGAAAAGAATTTATTATTTCCAAACCATCATTATTCAAAAGAAAATGTAGAAAAGTTTTATAAAAATACTAGAAAAAATAAGTTTTATGGTTTAATGTATTTTATAAGAGAAATTGAGAATAGAGGTAAGTTATATTTAAGAATAGAAGTTGATAATAATCTTTATTATGGATTTAGAATAATAGATAATAAGGATAACTCTAATTATAATAAAATAGATAATTTTTTAGAAAAAGAACTTTTAGATCTAAATTTTGTGAGAACAGAATGGTGGTTAGGTTGGAAATATATTTATAATCCTAAAAATTTAAATCAGACTTTAAATTTTAAAGAGATGAATAAAGAGCTTGCATTACTTTTAAATAATGATGATGAACTAGAAAATTTAATTTCAAAAATAGAAAAGGAAATTATAGAAAAATTAGAGATACTTTTTGAAGAATAAAATATACAATTTTTTAATTAAGGTTAGTGAAAAGTAAAGAAAAAGGAAAAAATTTACTGAAATGAGCATTGCGTAAGCACCAGCGATTGGAAGTAAACTTTTTTCCTTTTATATTTAAATAACTTAATTTTTAATATTTAATTTTATAATAAATATTTCCAATAGTTTCCCAAAGCCAAAGTTGAAATTTTAAAAGATTATAATATTTAGGTATGTAATAGAAAAAATTCTCTTTTTCTTTAGAAGCTAAAAAATTACAAGGAGCAGGAATAATTTCTACCCCATCTAAATTTTTTTCAAAGATAAACATACTTCTTTTCATATGAAAAGCTGAAGTAATTAGAATAATATTTTTTATCCCATTCTTTTCCAATTCTTGTTTTATAAAAAGAGCATTTTCATTTGTATTTTTGCTATTTTCTTCAACAATAATATCTTCAGAATTGACTCCTAATGAGATTAACTCTCTAGCATAGACAGAGCTTTCACTCTCTTGATTTTGTAGTGGACTTCCACCAGAGATATAGATTTTTTTAGGGTATTTTTTATAATATTCAGCAGTCTTCATAATTCTTACAGCTGGCATAATGCCAGGAATATTTCCCTCTCCAGTAGTAGTGATTATTCCACCACCAAGTAAAACATAGACTTCTCCTTTTTCAAGATTCTTTTCTGAAATAATAGAATAACTATTTTCAAGGTCATAAAGTTTTTTATCAATAAACACTTCACTAGATGCAAGATATAAAAATGTACTAATAAGAATTAAAACTAATCCCGATTTTTTTCTTTTTTTAAAGAGATTTCCTACTCCTACAAACAGTAAGATAATAATTATAGGGAGAGGCGAAAGTAGAGAAAGCGATATAAATTTTTCAATTAAAAACATAGAGTCAACTCCTTCTATTTAGAAAAAAAGCTACCATAAAAGGTAGCTATTAATTTTTAGGTATTATTGGAAAAATTCCAAAGTAATGCCCTAATTATATATTAAATTTTTTAAAAAGTCAAGGAAGGTAATAACTAGAATTCGTCCCAACCTTCAACTGAAGAACTCATATTATAACTTGTAACAGTTCCTTCAAAGAAGTTAGCTTTTACATTCCCCTCTCCTTCTGTATCAGCAAATCTCTCTAAATGTTTATAAGGATTTTTTTCATATCCTTCATATAGAGGTTGTAATCCTATACTTTTTAATCTCTCATTAGCAAGCCACTTAGTGTAACTTTCAGTAGTTTTTTCAGTAATTCCTAAAATATTTCCACCGATTATATGATTAGTCCAAGATATCTCCTGTTCAACAGCTTTTTCAAACATCTCATAAATAATATTTTCATCAAAGAAATTAGGATTTTCATTTTGTACCTCTTTTATCATCTGTTGAAAGATAACAACGTGAGATAACTCATCTCTATTGATAAGTCTGATTATATCAGAAGTTCCCATCATTCTATTTCTACTAGCTAAAAGGTAGAAAAAATTAAATCCATTGTAAAAGTAGATAGATTCTAATAGATAGTCAGCTACTATTACTCTAGCAAAATTTTTGTCATCTGGATTATCTAAAAAGTTTTGATAAATTTCAGCTATATATCTGTTTCTTTCAAATAAAATCTTATCCTCTCTCCACTTATCATAAATATAGTTTCTAGTTTCCTTAGGGAGAATAGACTCTATAATATATTGATAAGATTGTGAGTGTATAGCCTCTTGGAAAGTTTGTATAGATAGTATAAGATTTATCTCTGGAGCTGTAATGTAGTCAGAGATATTAGGAATATTATTTGTTTGGATACTATCTAAGAAGATTAGAAAAGATAGTATTCCATCATAAGCTTCCTTTTCATAATTAGTAAGATTGTTGTAATCAACTCTATCTTGAGTTAAATCGATTTTTTCTGGTATCCAGAAATTTCCCATCATAGTTCTATAAAGGTGGTTAGCCCAACCATATTTTACATTATTAAGATTAAAAATATTTGTACTATTTCCTTTGATAACCTTTCTCTCATTAAGTGAGTCGATACCTGATGGATTAAAAAGTTTTTTTCTATCCACTACAACTTTCACACTCCTCTTTATCCTTAGCTATATTTGTATTTTTCTGAATAGTTCTAATATAGTAAACAGATTTACACCCCTCTTTCCAAGCTGTAAGGAATGTATCATATATATCCTTTGCACGAATATTTTTATTCAAATCAAATAGAAGCTCCATAGAGACTCCTTGAGTAATCCACTTACCAATTCTACTCATCATCTTTACATAGGTTTGAGCATCTACATTTTTAAATTCTGGATAGAACCAAGCTCTATCTTTTAAATATTTTACAACTCTAGGTACAGCTCCCTTTTGATTTTTTTCTATAAAAAATCTAGAGAAGGTTGGATTTACAGAGGCAGTAGCTCCCATAAGTAATGATGTAGAAGTGTTAGGAGCAACTGCTGAAAGCTCTCCATTACGAAGCCCATACTCTTTAACTAAATCAAATACCTCACTCCACTTATCAGCAAATTGAGAGTTTTCTTCATACCAAACTCTATCTTTTTGGAAAAATATTCCTCTATCCCACATAGAGTTTTTAAAGTATGGGTAAGCTCCTCTTTCTTTAGCAAGTAAGGCAGAAGCTTTAACTGTATAAAGAGCAATTTCCTCGTACAATCTATCTATCTCATCTAAAGATTCTTCATATATTATAAACTCTCTAGCCATAAAATCAGCAAGTCCCATAGTTCCCACTCCAATAGTTCTATAATTAGAATTATGTCTATCAGATTCCAGAATAGGAGTTTCAGTTAAATCTATGGTATTATCTAGTATTCTTACAGCTATATCAGTGATATTTTCTAGCTCACCTCTTTCTATTTCAGCTAGATTCATAGATACAAGGTTACAAGTATGTACCATACCTAAATCTACTTTTCTAACTCCACTACCATTATTTTCCTCTTCAGTATAGTTTTTACTAGGAGCAAAGTTAGAAAAACTCTCCATACAAAGATTTCCATTTCCTATCATTCCAATATGATTATTATGATTCATTCTATTAGCACTATCTTTAAAGAAAATATATGGCATACCTGTTTCAATCTGTACTTTCATTATCTCTTTAAATAGCTCTCTAGCTCTGATTCTTTTCTTTAAAGTAAGGGTCTCATCGTTTTCTATCTGGAGATATATCTTTTCAAATTCTACACCATAGAGTTCACAAAGCTCGAGGTTGTACTTCATTCTAATCTCATATGGGTCGACTAAAGTCCACATCTCATCATTTTCTACTCTTCTCATAAAGATATCAGATACCACTACTTGAGGATAGATATCATAAGCTTTTGTTCTTTGGTCACCATTTTCTGTCTGTAACTCTAAAAACTTTTCAATATCTAAGTGCCAAGTATCAAGTGCTACTGTAACAGCTCCAGCACGTCTTCCCTGTTGGTTTACAGCTACAGCTGTGTCATTTATTATTCTTATCCAAGGAACAACTCCCCCACTGGCATTATAATATCCATTTACCATAGAGTTTTTAGCTCTGATACGAGAGATATTTACTCCGACTCCTCCACCATTTTTGCTAATCTTTGCTATTGTATCTATATTATAGAAGATAGATTCTATATTATCATCAATAGCTGTAATAAAACAAGATGAAAGATTTCCTTTAGGAATTCTTAAATTTGCAAGAATAGGTGTAGCTAAAGAGATTTTTTTAAGAGAGAGGGCATCGTAGAATTTTTTTGCTATCTCTACTCTATTTTTTTCATTTATAGCTAAAAGCATAGCTATACACATAAAAACCTCTTGAGGTAATTCATAGGTATTTCCAAGATATTTTATAAGATATCTATTAACCAACATATTAGCCCCAGCATAGTCATACATCATATCTCTATCAGGAACAATATATTTTCCTAACTCTTCAATCTCTTTATCACTATAATCTCCAAGTCTAGAGTCATATATTTTTTTATCTACTAGTTCTCTCACTGTTTGTAAAAACTTTCCATAAGAGAAACCTCTTTTATGAAAAACTTCTCTCTCTGTTTCCATCATAAGAAGCCTTCCAGCTACATATGTCCAATCTGATTCTTCAAAACTTACCATAGCAACAGCCTGTGTTATAAGTGTTTCTTGAATTTTTTTTGTAGTGATTCCCTCTTGATAGATAGCATCTATATGACTTTCTAATTCTATCATATTCACTTCTAAATTATCACAAGCTTTGATTAATTTCTCTCTTATCTTTTTTATATCTAATTCTTCTTTTATTCCAGCTCTATTTACTACCCACTTCATTATAGAACCTCTAAAAATTGTTCCATAGTATAAACTTTATCCTCTTTTTCCACTACAGGAGCAGACATTATTCTAGCTTTGCTTGCTACCATCATAAGAGTTTTTAAATCTTCTATATATTCATAAGCTATTTTTTTTTCATCTAATATATTTTTTAAACTTTGACATCTTCCGCAATTAGTTTTTCCATAAATTTTAATCATAAGATTTTCCTCCTAATACAATATATATTAATTTGCTTTCTTAAAATATACTACATATAGTATTATTACATAAAAAATAGATTTTTTCAAGCATTTTTTATTAAAAAAGTATAGTATAGAATAGAGGCTCTAAAATACCTCTAAAAATGACTTTAGAATATTCTATGATATTTTATATGGTTATTTTAAATAGGTCTATGAGCTTATAAAATAGTGAAATAAAAGAGGGCTTCAAACCCTCTAAAATTAATTATTATAACAGTTGTTATTTTACAATAAAAACTAAAAGTAACTAAATTATGTCAACTTTTTATAAAAATAAAACTATTTCTCATTTAGATATCTCTCTAAAACTTTATTCCACATACCATTCTCTTTCATAAGTTTTTCAAATATCTCTCTAACTGCTCCTCTTCCTCCATTTTTGCTAGCTATGTAATCAACTCTTTCTAAGACTTCAGAAACTGCATCTTTTGGGCAGGCAGAAAATCCAACTTTACTCATTACTCCTAAATCGTTGATATCATCTCCAATGTATGCTACTTCATCTAGTGAAAGAGAGTATTTAACTAGAAGTTTGTTTAACTCTACAACTTTGTTACTAACTCCTTGAGCTAACTCTTGGATATCTAATTCCTCTTTTCTTCTTCTCACTATTTCAGAAGTTTTTCCAGTGATAATAGCAACTAATCCTCCTAATTTTATCCATTGAGCTATTGCAAATCCATCCTTTACATCAAAAGCTTTAAGGCAGTTATCTTTATCATCCATATATAATCTACCATCAGTTAAAGTTCCATCTACATCTAATACTATTAATTTTATCATAATTTTCCTCCTTAAGTCTTTGTAAGAAAAAAGGGTATCCTTTCGGATACCCTTGAAGTACAAATTAAAGTGCGTTTACTTTAGCTGCTAATCTAGCTTTCTTTCTAGATGCTGTATTTTTCTTGATGATTCCTTTAGTAACTGCTTTGTCTAACTCTTTGTAAGCTACTGATAAAGCTGCGTTAGCTGCCTCTACTTCTTTAACCTCTACAGCTGCTAAAACTTTTTTAACCATAGTTTTAACTCTAGATTTTACTGCTTGATTTCTCTCTCTGTTTCTTTCTGCTATTAATACTCTCTTTTTAGCTGATCTTGAATGTGCCAAATTAAAAACCTCCTAAGTTTTAAAAAACAAATTTTTTTATTTTTTCCATAAGATGATAACATAATTTAAACAAAATGTCAATTAGAAAATTGACAGAAGTTCTTTTTAATTTGTTTAAGTTAAGCTACAAAAGAGACACCTTTTCTTGTACAATGGACCAACATTATTATAGCATATTTGTTAGAAAAAATAAAGAAATTTTTTTAAAATATCTCTTTAGTTCAAGCTTGCTATTTTTTAAAAAAAGAGGTATTATATAATATCGAAAATTGTAATTTTTTATGAAAGGATAATTATGGATATAAAGGAGAAAATCTCTTTAGAAGCTAGAGAAATTATGTGCGAAGAGATAAAAAAAGCTCAAGGAAATGAAGTTTTTTTTAGAGGTATTCCAGATGAAAACGGAGTAGTTACACAGGTACAGGTTCTAGCTAGAGGAAATGAGTATTCAGTTCCAGCTATTTTAAAAGCTATGAGAAAGGGAGAGGTAATAATTCACAACCACCCTTCAGGGATATTATACCCTTCTGATGCTGATGTAGAAGTCGCTTCTATCTATTCCAATAGAATGGATGGAGCTTCATATATAGTCAATAATGATTTGACTGATATATGGATAATAGTGGAACTTTTTAAAGATGAGAATATAAAAATAGATATAGCCCCATATTTTGAAAAGACAGGATTATTATCACAAGCTTTTAAAGGTTTTGAATATAGAGATGAACAACTTCATATGGCAACTCATATAGAAAAAGGATTGAATAGTGAAACTCCTGTAATAGTAGAAGCAGGGACAGGAACAGGAAAAACATTAGCTTATCTTATTCCAAGTATTGAGTGGGCAATAAAAAATAAGAAAAGAGTTGTAATCTCTACTAATACTATAAATTTACAGGAGCAACTTTTAAATAAAGATATTCCAATAGCAAAAAGAGTTATACAGGGAGATTTTAAATATATTCTTGTAAAAGGAAGAGGGAACTATCTCTGTAATAGAAAATATCATAATGTAGTTATGGGAGATAAATCTCTTTTAGAAGATCTTACTACTTCTCAAAAAAATCAGTTTGCTGAGATTATAAAATGGGGTAATCAAACAGAAACTGGAGATAAGGCTGAACTTACATTTGAAGCTGATAATACTATATGGGAGTTATTTCAAAGTGAGACAGATATGTGTTCTGGAAATAAGTGTCCATATAAAAATGAGTGTTTCTTTTTAAAATCAAGAGATGAGAAAAAGAAAGCTGATATTCTAATAACAAATCATCATATGTATTTCTCAGATTTGGCTATTAGAAAAGAGATAGGATTTAATACAGAATACTCTATTCTACCAGAATATGGATTAGTAGTTTTTGATGAGGCTCACAATATAGAAAAGGTAGCTAGGGATTATTTTTCTTATGAAGCTTCTAAATATAGCTTTACAAAAACTATGAACCAGATTTTTATAACAGAGGGGAAGAAAAAAAATACAGGAGCCTTAGATTCTGTTTTAAAACATATAAAGAGTGAAGAATTAGATAATCACGGAATTTTAGAAAGAGAGATAGAGGAGATAAAACTTAAACATAAATCTCTTTATATAGCAGGAAGAGAGTATTTCAACCATATTATTGAAGTGTTTTCTAAGGGAGAGATGGGAACATTTACTTTCCGTGCTAGAAAAGAGGAGATGGAAAACTCTCCATTTTTAAATACTCTAAATGATTTTAAGGATAAATTTTTAAGCGAGTATAATTCCTATAATAGAAAAGTAAGAGAGCTAATAAAAGAGTTAAAAGATGAAGAGGATAGGGCTGGGTATATCAATGATTTTTCAAAATATATTGATAGGATAGATGGATTTATAAATAATTTTAGATTTATACACGATTTTTCAGATGAGGAGTTTATCTATTGGATAGAGGTAAATAGCAGAAAAAGTAATTCAAAACTAGTAGCAACACCTTTAAAAATAGATGGAGAGTTGCAAAAGAATCTTTATCTAAATTTAAATCAGATAATTTTTACTTCAGCTACAATAGCAATAGGAAATGATTTTACATATTTTAAAGAGTCAATTGGTTTAGATAAAAATACTTTAGACAAGGTAATACACTCTCCATTTGATTATGATAATCAGATGAAAGTATATATACCAAATGATATTCCAAATCCATCAGATAAAAATTTTATAGATGAGATTTCAGAATATTTAAAAACTCAGCTGATAGTATCAAGAGGAAAAGCCTTTGTACTTTTTACATCTTATCAAACATTAAATTATGTATACTATATGATAAGAGATGAGTTAGAAGCTAATGGGATAGAGTTATTTATTCACGGAATGGCTCCTCGTAGTCAACTTGTAAATATGTATATCAATGGAAAAAATCCTGTATTATTTGGAACAGACTCTTTCTGGGAAGGAGTAGATATTAAGGGGCATCAATTAAGTAATGTAATCTTAATAAAGCTACCTTTCAAAGTTCCTAGCGACCCAGTTACAGAGGCAATAATTGAGCATATAACTGCTCAAGGAAAAAACTCTTTTACTGAATATCAAATTCCAGAGGCAGTTATTAAATTTAAGCAGGGAATAGGAAGACTTATTAGAAGTAAGACAGATTCAGGAACAATAACTATATTAGATAATAGAGTTATTACAAAAAAATATGGAAAATATTTTATGGACTCCATACCTACTAAGAATATAAATATTTTAAGTAGGAGTGAGATATTAAAAGATATCTCTAAGAGTGTGAAAGGAGGAAAATAATGAAAACTATAAATCTCTTTGGTTTGAAACTTCAGTTTGAAATAAAGAGAAATAAATATAGTGATGAAAATATCTATTCTAGTGATTATTCTTTAAGAGAAAAGTTGATATATATTATTTTAATAATGTTCATAGTAGCTTTTTCATCAAAGATATCTCTTATCTCCAATCAAAATAACTACAAGGTAGGAGATATAGTACGAAGTGATATATATGCTCCTAATACAATTATTTTTAAAGATCAAAGTGCAAAAGAAAAAATAATTGAAGAGATGATAAGGGAATCAGGGAAAGAGTATATATATTCAGCTGATGCTGAAAAAGTTTATTTAGAGTACTATGATGAATTTTTTAATAGTATCTATGCAAGTAAAAATAATCATATAGAGGATTTAGAATACAATACAATAGAGAGAAATACCAATAAAAAAATTCCAAATACAATTATTCAAGAGTTATTAGCTTTAAAAACTTCTCAACTGAAAAATTTACAAGGAAGAGTGAGGGAGTTTTTAGTAGAGGCTTATAATGAGGGAATAATAAAGGAAAAAAATGGTGTTTTTTATAAAGAAAAAAGTCAGAAACAGTATAATAAGTTAAGTACTTTAGAAAAAGAAATAGCAGATATATTTACCTCTCCAAACTATGTTTATGATGAGTTAAAGACTAAAAAAAATATTCAAGAAAAAGTTTCTCAAATAAAAGACCAGTATATAGAGATAAAGGCTGGTACATTGATAGGAAAAACAGGAGAGATTTTAAATGAGAGAAGAATAAAAATTTTAGAGGCTTGTGGAGTTTTTTCTTATAAGAAAAGTTTTGCTTTAATTTTTGCAAATGTAATATATTTAGGAATTGTTTCATCACTTTTCTATATATTGTTCTTTAATAATTATAGGAAAAAAATTCTAAATAAAAATTATTATAGGTCATCGCTTTTAATAGTTGCTGGGACTTTGCTTGCTTTTAGAGTTTTCAACAATGATTTGATGTATTTGATACCAGCTGATACAGCTTTTTTCCTATTGATACTATTAGTAGGGAAAAATTATGCCACATCACTGTTTTCATTTATGTTATTTTTCTTGATGCCAATACTGAATTATGACTTGAAGTTTTTTACAATGTATTTTATAGCTATTGCTTTTGCAGCTCAAATAGTTTCTAAGATAACTACTCGTTCTGGAATAATTGCTGCAGGAGTACAGCTTTCAGTATTGAAAGTTGTAATTTATCTACTATTTTCATATTTTTCTGAGATAGGAAGTTTTACAACAGCAATAACTTCAGGAGCAATACTGCTATCTGGACTTATTTCAGGAATGTTGACAATAGCATTTTTACCATACTTTGAAAAAACATTTAATATATTAACAATATTTAAATTATTAGAGCTAGGAGATTTATCTCATCCTTTGCTTAAGAAAATTTCAGTAGAAGCACCTGGAACTTTCCAACACTCTGTAATGGTAGCAACTCTTTCAGAAAATGCAGCTACTTCTATAGGGGCTAATGCTGTATTTTGTAGGGTAGCTTCATACTATCATGACCTTGGAAAAACAAAACGTCCTAAATTTTATGTAGAAAATCAGCAAAATGGAGAGAATCCTCATAATAAAATATCTCCTTTTATGAGTACCTTGATAATCACATCTCATACAAAAGATGGAGCTGAGATGGCAAAAGAGTATCAGATACCTAAAGAGATAAGAGATATTATGTATGAGCACCAAGGAACAACATTTTTAGCTTATTTCTATAATGCTGCTAAGAAAATAGACCCAAATGTTGAAAAAGAAGAGTTTAGATATAGTGGACCAAAACCTAAAACAAAGGAATCAGCTATTATTATGTTAGCAGATTCAATAGAGGCAGCTATAAGGTCATTAGATGAAAAATCTCCAATGGCTATGGAAAATATGATAAGAAAGATAATTAATGGAAAAATAGAAGATAATCAACTATCAGAAGCTGACCTAACTTTTAAAGAGATAGAGATTATAATAAAAACTTTTGTAAAAACTTTGGTAAGTATTCATCATGTAAGAATAAAATACCCAGGACAAAAATAAGAAGGAGGATATGCAGCAAAAAGTTGTTGTATAAAGGAAAATGGATTTAGTATTAGAGATGTCATTAGAAATAGAAGGATTTGATGATTTAGTTAATGAAGAAGAGATAAGGGAGTATGTACAAAAAGTATTAGAGAAAGAGTATGAGAGTGAAGCTCCTGTATATATGTCTTTACTATTTACAGGAAATGATGAGATACAAGTGATAAATAGAGAGTATAGAGATAAGGATCAACCTACTGATGTGATATCATTTGCTTATCATGAAACGGAGGATTTTGATATAGGACCATATGATACGCTTGGAGATATAGTAATCTCTTTAGAAAGAGTAGTAGAGCAAGCAAAAGAGTACAATCACTCTGACAAGAGAGAACTATTTTATGTATTAACCCATGGAATTTTACATCTATTAGGATATGATCACATAGAAGAGGGAGATAAAAAAGAGATGCGTGCTAAGGAAGAGGAGATATTAGGAAGTTTTGGTTACACTAGAGAGATGTGATAGTTGTGAAAGAGAGAAATAAATGGAAAAATATTGGAGTTACAGAAAAATTTAATGTAGCTTTTGAAGGAATATTTGAAACTATTCGTACAGAGAAGCATATGAAATTTCATTGTTTTTGTACAATAGTAATATTTATTTTATCACTATTTTTAGATATTGGAAAATATGAAGCTTTAGCTGTAATTGTAAGTGTATCTCTTATATGGGTAGCTGAGCTTTTTAATACAGCTATTGAAAGTTGTGTGGATATGGTTACAGAAAAATATCATCCTTTGGCAAAAAGAGCTAAAGATATAGCAGCAGGAGCAGTTTTGATAACTGCTCTCAACGCTCTTTTTGTAGGGTATATAGTTTTTGAGAAGAAGATAATTTTAAATATGAGAGATATTTTTTCCATTTTAAAAACTTCATATCAACATACAGTACTTTCAATTTTTATTTTAATTTTGATAACGGTTATTTGTATAAAAGCTATAACAGGAAAAGGGACAGCTTTAAAAGGTGGATTTCCAAGTGGACATAGTGCTCTAGCAACTTCTATCTTAACTTTAATTACCTCTTTAACTGATAACCCTAAAATATTTTTTTTAACACTTATTTTAACAATACTTGTTATTCATTCTAGAATCGAAGGGAAGATACATACCTTTTTTGAAACTATGGTAGGGGCTTTTTTAGGTTGGGCAATAACTTATTTGATATTAGTTTTAGTGGAGTTGTAATGGAGGATAGAAAAGATGATTACAGTGAGAGAATATATTCTTTTAAGTGTTTTATCCTATTGTAACTTTAGTGAAAACGAGTGTAAAAAGACGCTTAAAGAGATATTTGAAGCTACTAAAAATACCCATATTATAACAGGAACCTTTGATGTTTTATTGCCTCAAAATAGGAAGTTATTTTTAGATTATTTTGGAGATGTATTGGGAGAATGGAAAATATATCATATAGATAATAGAACAGCTCATATACTAGGAAAAAATGCATCAGGATTTTATTCTGTTGTATTTGAAAAAAATGGGGAGTTTGTAATAGCATATAGAGGAAGTGAAAAATTTCCACTGGAAGATGCATACAAAGATTTTATAGAAACAGATTTGGCTATTGGTTTAGGAAAGATACCACTTCAATTTTATGAAGGAGTAGAGGTATATTATAATTTAGTAAATAAGCATAAAATCTTGCCTAAAAATATAAGTTTAACAGGGCACTCTTTAGGTGGAGGAATAGCACAATATGTTGCTCTATCTGTGGATAAAAATTCTCAAACTATTCCTTATACTTATACTTGGAATGCAGTTGGAATAAATAGAGATGGAATAGTGTCAGTATTAGACTATATTGATTTAGAAAAAATATTAAAAGAGCAAACTGATTTAACAGTAGAAGAGAGAAATATATTTTTACCATTTAAACAACCATATTTAGAATTTTTATCTAAAGAATTAAAAAAAATAAAAGCTATAAAAGATACAAGAACAACTTTAGTAGATAAATATGATACTGTCTTTTTTGATATAGATGAAAGTTTTATTAAACAGTTATTAAAGACAACAAATTTAGAAAAATGTATGATGAAATTACCTTTACCTAGAAGAAAAAGTTTAATACTTAAACAACATTTCTTCGATAAAATATTTCAACTGACTAATATGGGAGAACTTTTAGAAAAGGCACAAGGATTTATAGAGAGAGTTAGGAATAATAAGGTGTATGAAGAATACATTTTTAACTTTGGTCACTCTCAAGATCTGACTTTTTCATTATTTAAACATTTAGGAGCTTCATATTTGGTAGATGAAAATTTTTCAAAACGTAACAGTGTAAAAAGCTCTTTTTTTAATAATTTTAAGATTTTTACTAAATCTATTCAAGATCATCATTTTGAAGATGTTTTTCTGCCATTTATAGTAACTTATGGAGAGAATAAGGGAAATTTTGCTATGGATCTAAGTCTAGATTTTATGGCAAGTTCTTTAAGGAAGCTTTTTACTATGGAGTATTGTTTAGAGAAAAGATTATTAGCAAATTATTACTCATTAGTAACCATTGATGAAACTAATTTTGAAGAGATAAAAAAAGATATAATCAGTGGCTTGAGTAGCAGTGGTGTAAATATGTTGTATAGAAAACAGATGATAAATCAAATAAGAGAGATGGAAAAAATAGAGTTTAATATTTTATGGGAAAAAGTAAAGAAGAAATTGCCAAGTCCTTATAAAAATTTAGATATTTTTGATATTTTTATATTTTCTGAATAAAATAGATATAAGATTAGGGGAGGAAATAAAAAGTGAAATACCTATTAGGAATACTTTTGTTAATTTTTACAGCTTGTGGTGGAGATAGGAATATAGAGACAAAAAAAGATGAAGTTTTAAAGGTAGCTTTAGCTAATAAACCACGTTCTTTTGATCCACAGAAAAATACTGATAGTTCAACTCTTGCAGTTACTAAGCAAATTTATAATAACCTATTTTCTCTTGGAGAAAATGGAGAAATTATATTAGAGTTAGTGGAAAGTTATGAGATAGAGGAAGATAATTCTATAATTCTTCAGTTAAGAAAAGGTATCTTTTTTCATGATGGGAATGAATTAACATCTGAAGATGTGAAAAAAAGTTTGGAAAGAAATTTAGATATCCCAGTTTCTAGAATTTTAGTGGAATCAATAGAAAAAATTGAGGTGTTGGATAAATATAGATTAAAAATTGTTCAAAAAAACTCTCCATCTATTTTGATTCATAATTTAGCACACTCATCAACTGCAATAGTAAAAGAGATTGAAACAGATAGTGATATAGATTTGATTGGCACAGGAGCATATAAAATAAAAGATTGGAGTTTAAGTGAAAGAATTAGTTTAGAAAGTTTTGATAAATACTATGAAAAAACTCCAAAGATTAAAGAGATAATATTTCAAACTATTCCAGAAAGTTCAAATAGATTAATTGCTCTTGAAACAAAAGAGATAGATATAGCTTACGATATTTCAGCAAATGATATAAAAGGAATAGAAAAAAATCCTAATTTAAAGGTAATAAATAGTATATCACTAGGAAGTGATTTTTTAACTATTAATACTAGAAAAATTAAAGATAAAAGAGTGAGACAAGCTATAGAGTATGCTATTGATAAAAATTCTATAATAAAAACTGTATATGAAGGTTATGGTGAAATCCCTAATTCTATATTGACTCCTAGTGTTTTTGGGTATGATAAAAATGGATATAAGAGAGAGTACAATCTTCAAAAAGCAAAAGAGTTATTAAAAGAAGCAGGAGTAAAAAATTTATCATTAAAACTTTGGATATATGATGAACCATCAAGACAACAAATGGCTCAGATAATACAAGCTAATTTAAAAGAAATAGGAATAGATGTAGAGATAATAGTGGCTGAGGTATCTACATTTTTACAATATACAGGTATGGGGGAGCACGATATTTTGATAGGACTTTGGTATGTAAGTACAGGAGATGCAGATTATGGGTATTATCCTTTACTTCACTCTAAGTCTGTAGGTCCAGTAGGAAATAGAAGTTTTTATGAAAATTCTCAAGTTGATGATTTATTAGACAGAGCTAGAGAAATTTCAGACTTGAAAGAAAGAGAAAGATACTACCAAGATGTTCAAAAAATTATCTATGATGAAGTTCCTCTTTTACCTATTGCATATAAAAATTATACCATAGGCTTACAAAGAAATATTGAAGGATTTGTATTTAAACCGAATGGAAATCATATACTTTCAAAAATAGAAAGAAAATAATTTATTTAATAAAAAGCTTTTTCTTGAGCAAAAAATAAACTCAAAGAAAAAGCTTTTTGTTATATTACAAAATAAAAAAATAAGATCGTAATTTGTATTGTTTATTTTGTAATTATTCGGATATAATTCAATATTTACAAATTTTAAAAATATAAAAATAGAGTATGAAAAAATGTTAAGTTTAAAAAATTACCATTTTTTTATGAAAAACAGTCCATAAATAAAAAAAATAAAATAATATATTGCAATTAAAATCACAATATGATAATATCTAATTATAAGTGAATTTAATAAAGGTTGTTAGGGGACCTTAAATTTAAATTAAATTGAATGGAGGATAAGGTTATGGCAAAAAAAGTAGTTTTAGCAGGTGCATGTCGTACAGCAATAGGTTCAATGGGAGGAGCTTTAAGTAACGTTCCAGCAGCAGAGTTAGGAGCAGTAGTTATTAAAGAAGCTTTAAATAGAGCAGGAATCCCAGCTGAAAAAGTTGACCAAGTACTATTTGGATGTGTAATACAAGCAGGATTAGGACAAAACGTTGCCCGTCAAGCTTCATTAAAAGCAGGATTATCAATCAAAACTCCAGCAGTTACTCTAAACGTAGTTTGTGGTTCAGGATTACATACAGTAAATATGGCTGCTGCAATGATTCAATCAGGACAAGCTGATATCGTAGTAGCAGGAGGAACTGAAAATATGTCTTCAGCTCCATATTTATTAAGAAAAGGACGTTATGGATATCGTTTAGGAAATGCAGAATTAGTAGACGCTATGGTAAATGATGCTCTATGGGATGCATTTAACAACTACCACATGGGAATTACAGCTGAAAATATTTGTGATCAATGGGGATTAACTCGTGAAGAGTTAGATAAATTTGCTGCTGATAGCCAACAAAAAGCAGTAAAAGCTCAAGAAGAAGGAAAATTCAAAGATGAAATTGTTCCAGTAGTAATCAAAGGTAAAAAAGGAGATATCATTGTAGATACAGATGAAGGACCTAGACCAGGAACTACTGCTGAAGGAATTGGAAAATTAAAACCAGCATTCAAAAAAGATGGAATGGTAACAGCAGGAAATGCTTCAAGTATCAACGATGGAGCTGCTGCAATCATAGTTATGTCTGAAGAAAAAGCTAAAGAATTAGGAGTAAAACCAATGGCTACTTGGGTAGATGGAGCATTAGGAGGAGTAGAACCATCTATCATGGGAATTGGACCAGTAGAATCAACAAGAAGAGTTCTTGAAAGAACAGGAATGGAAATAAAAGATTTTGATTTAATAGAAGCAAACGAAGCTTTTGCTGCTCAATCAATTGCAGTAGGAAGAGACTTAGGATTTGATTTAACAAAACTAAATGTAAATGGAGGAGCTATTGCTCTTGGACACCCAGTAGGAGCATCAGGATGCCGTATTCTAGTAACTCTATTACATGAAATGCAAAAACGTAATGCAAAAACTGGATTAGCAACTCTTTGTATCGGTGGTGGAATGGGATGTTCTGCTATCGTTAAGAGAGAAGACTAATTATATAATTTAATGTCAACTCACTTATCTTAATCTATATATTGTTAAGAGCAGAAAATCTGCTCTTAACTTATATAACTAATCTAATAAGGAGGGTTCATAATGAACTTTATTACATATGAGCAAGAAGGATTTGTAGGAGTAATAACTATAAATCGTCCAAAAGCTTTAAATGCTTTAAATAGTGAAGTACTAAAAGAGTTAAATGCTACTTTAGATGCAGTAGATTTAGAAACTACAAGAGCTCTAGTTCTTACAGGAGCTGGAGAAAAATCATTTGTTGCTGGTGCTGACATAGCAGAGATGAGTACTCTTACAAAAGCTGAAGGAGAGGCTTTTGGAAAAATAGGAAACGATGTATTTAGAAAAATAGAAACTTTCCCTATTCCAGTAATAGCAGCTGTAAATGGATTTGCATTAGGTGGAGGTTGTGAAATAGCAATGAGCTGTGATATTAGACTTTGTTCTGATACAGCAATATTCGGACAACCAGAAGTAGGTTTAGGAATTACTCCAGGATTTGGAGGAACTCAAAGATTAGCTCGTTTAATTCCAGTTGGAAAAGCTAAAGAGATAATATATGGAGCTGTAAATATCAAAGCTGATGAAGCATACAGATTAGGATTAGTTAATTCTGTATATCCATTAGAAGAGTTATTACCAGCAGCTAAAAAATTAGCAGCTAAAATAGCTAAAAATGCTCCAATAGCTGTTAGAGCTTGTAAACAAGCTATAAATGAAGGTTTAGATTTAGATATGGATCAAGCTATTGTACTAGAGGAAAAACTTTTTGGAAGTTGTTTTGAAACTGAAGACCAAAGAGAAGGAATGCAAGCTTTCTTAGAAAAAAGAAAAGTTGAAGGATTCAAAAATAGATAAAAATATTTCTTAAATTTACTATAAAGTATAAAAATTAGGAGGCATAACATGAAAGTAGGAGTAATTGGTGCAGGAACTATGGGTTCTGGTATAGCACAAACATTTGCACAAACAGAAGGATACGAAGTATTACTTTGTGATATAAATGAGGAATTTGCAGCTAGAGGAAAAGCTAAAATAGCTAAAGGATTTGAAAAAATGGTAGCAAAAGGAAAAATGGATCAAGCTACTGTAGATGCTGTATTAGCAAAAATAACTACTGGAACAAAAGAAATTTGTGCAGACTGTGACTTAGTAATAGAAGCAGCTCTAGAAAATATGGAAGTTAAAAAACAAACTTTTAAAGAATTAGATGGAATTTGTAAACCAGAAGCAATATTTGCTACAAATACATCTTCTTTATCAATAACTGAAATAGGAGCTGGATTAAATAGACCTGTAATAGGAATGCACTTCTTCAACCCAGTACCAGTTATGAAACTTGTAGAAGTAATAGCTGGATTAAATACTCCAGTTGAAATAGTAGAAACTATCAAAAAAATATCTGAAGAAATAGGAAAAGTACCTGTACAAGTAGAAGAAGCAGCAGGATTTGTTGTAAACAGAGTATTAATCCCTATGATAAACGAAGCAGTTGGAATCTTAGCTGATGGAGTAGCTTCAGCAGAAGGAATAGACAATGCTATGAAACTTGGAGCTAACCATCCAATGGGACCATTAGCTTTAGGAGACTTAATAGGACTAGATGTATGTCTAGCTATTATGGAAGTTCTTTACAATGAATTTGGAGATTCTAAATATAGACCTCATCCATTATTAAGAAAAATGGTTAGAGGTGGAAAACTTGGAAGAAAAACTGGAGAAGGATTCTTCAACTATAATAAATAGTATTTTTGACCATGACCATAATATAAAAAAGGAGCTAGCTTTTATGCTAGCTCTTTTTTATATATAAGGAAATTATAATTTGACTTTTTAAGAGAAAAATAAGGAA
>ERZ838399.1596-NODE-1596-length-20255-cov-15.574950_pt1 | contig 20255 bp, 19 predicted proteins | sample MGYA00519683_ERZ838399 | MGnify/ENA primary metagenome ERZ838399 (study PRJEB31850, sample SAMEA3708833) | human gut metagenome | biome: human gut; feature: human-associated habitat; material: faeces | place: China | collected 2014 ...
TCTGACTCTCCAGAAATATTGGTAAATCTTTGGTAAATTTGAGATCGAAACACAAGAACAGCTATTTATAGAAGTATTTAAGACGATTTGAGACTTTTTATTCTGAACAGTAAATCCTGCCGTGGCAAACGAATAAAACTCTTATCATCACTATCCCCTCTCTTCTGAGCACTTATTTCTCCAGTGCTTTTCCTAACATCTCAAACTCTTTCATCGCCTCAATATCTTTCGCCAGTTCATCTTTGCCATTTGCGGAGTATGGTTTGTAAAACAGAACATCCCATGCCAGATAGTCTGCTATGCAGTCAAACTGGCTCTTGATCAGATCATACTGTTTATCCCCTGCCGGAGCACCGCCAATAACAATGATACCGACTTTTTTCTCTTTCATCTGCATGCCACGGCAATAGCATTTGTCGATAACCTGTTTGATCTGTGCTGTGATTCCCCACCAGTAAACCGGTGTTGCAAAAAGGATCATATCTGCTGCTGCGACCTTGTCGATGGTCGGGTTTGTGTCGTCTTTGTCCAAACAGCCCTTATGACATTGACAGGCGCCGCAGCCTTTGCATGGTGCGATATTCAGTTTGTCCGGATTAATGACTTCAATCTCATTTCCTTCAGATGCCCCTTTGATAAAAGAATTAATTGCTGTTAAAGTATTTCCTTTTCTTGCGCTTCCGTTGATGATTACGATTTTCATAGTTTTTCCTCTTTTCTGACTTTATAAAATTCGTTCCGGTCTGAACCTCAGATAATCTGATGAAACGAGCCGATACATGATTCCATTTACTTCTCCCTTGAAGCTGTCATCATATCTTTCCCTGCCATGGCAGTGAGAATAGATCACCTGCTCTGCGCCGTATTCTTCTGCCATCTGCGTGAAGGGGCTTTCCTGCTCTCCGATGGTCGTCGGGGGGTAATGTAAAAACATGATAAACTTAGAATATCCGTCTGCTTTTGCTTTGTCAAACGATGTCCTCAGCCGCTCCACCTCCCGCTCCCTGATCTTCAGGAAATGTTCTATTGAATCTTTTCCCTCATAACAATATCCCTTGGTTCCGACCAGCGCATAATCTCCGTAATTGTAATAATTATTCTGAAGAAACTGAAGTCGGCCCTCAAAGCTGTCATTTAATCTGGCAGTTTTCTTTGCATCCCAGAACATGTCATGATTTCCACGGAGCAGGATCTTCCGCCCGGGAAGTTTCTCAATAAATTTAAGGTCCGTTTCGCACTCTTCAAGATTCCGTCCCCAGCTATGGTCTCCTGTGATCACGATCGTATCTGTATCCTTCACACATTTTGTGACATACTTCTGGATCTTCTTTTCATGATTCTTCCATATCGGATCAAAGACTTCCATCGGCTTATCCACCGAAAATGCCAGATGAAAATCCCCCATCGCCCACAATGCCATATCCTATTTCCACCCTTTCCATATATCCGGCTGATATCCAAGCGTTGACTGCTTTCCATTTCGAACTACAGGTGTCCTGATCACCTGCGGATTCTCTAGTATCTTTGCCAGCTTGTCCTCATCCGCAATATATTTGATCAATGCAAGCATATCCTTGTCTTTACCTTCCCAGTTGATCATATTTTCCAAACCACCATTTGCCTGTGCAACCGATGTAACTTCACCCTTGCTCATACCTTTTTCTTTCATGTCAACAAATTGATATTTGATGCCGCGCTCCTTGAAAAAGCGCTCTGCTTTTCTGGTATCGCTACATTTTTTGGTTCCAAATATCTGTATGTTCATAAAATTTTCATTCCTTTCTTTTCCATTACTGTAACGTATATTCATTATTTTTTCTGTATTTCAAACTAATCAACTCTAGTGTGCTGCGATCCATCTGAACTCTTTATTCAGATCCAATGTTTTCACACCAATCTTATTCCCGCCCATCATGTAACTTCCATCCGGCGAAATTGCCTCGTCTGTTCTGGCATATAACAGTAGTCCTGAAACTTTCCCGTTGCCTGTCACATCCAGATTCTTTACATAGGTAAAAATCTGATACAGATTTTCAGAATGCAGTATCGCTTTATCATAATGATCTCTCAGGATTTTTTTATAATACTTGGTATCTATGATCAACACCTGATCTCTGTATTTCAGAAAAGTATCCGTCTGCATTACCGGAAGAAAACGAACCATACTTTCCTCTGTCCCCTCAGACAGATTCCACTTCACCTGCGCAGATCGGATTTCTGCAAAATACGAATGATGCTTCTTATAATATTCCAGCACAAAATTTTCGAACAGCCTATGCATATGTTTCTCTGAAAAAGCGGTCATTCTATAATTTCCATTTTCCGTTGTCTGTATCATCCCATCCAAAACAAAATAACATATATTCATAAGCATCTCATATGTTCTGTTATTTCTCTGATACTGCAATCTGTTCCATTGAATACTGTCCGGTTTCACTGTCTCGATTTCATCAAAAAATAACAGGACTTTTTTCAGAACCACTTTACATTTTGGCTTTATTTCTGCGTCCTGTAGTAAAACAACTACTGTCGTTTTGAGGATCTGATTAAAAATATTGTTCACAGACAACTCATCGTACTCACATGCCAGGATCATTTTTCTCTGCATTTGATTTCTGATGGTATCATGAATATTTAACTTTCCTCTCAGCAAAGACAGATTTTCATTTTTTGTGACATATTCCCGATAAAGTCCCTGTTTTAACTGCTGAGAAATCCCCTTTGCTAAAATTGCGGCGAACAGATCCTGAATCGTTTCAAATTCTTCCGCTTCAATTTCTTCATAATTCTTTTGTCGGAGAACCTTAAATGCATACGCCAGCATATAATAGATATTTTTGATAAAAATCCCCTTATCCCTAGTCATCAAAAACTCCACTCAACAAATTTTCCCAATGTTGTACCTTCTGCCTGTCATCAAACCAGTATTCCTGAAGCATCGGGATGATATCATAATAGACAACTGCCTTCATCCATTCTTCCGTACATTCATCCTGTCCACAAAAATAACTGTGTCCTATACAAAATCCATTTCCCAGAGAATCATCCTTCTTTATTTCTCTGTTCAGATCAATGACCATATCTATCAATGCATCAAATGTTTCATTGTGCAGTGACTCCTGATACGCCTTAAAACCATCCGAATAAAATCCCGGTTCCATTTCAAAAAACTTAAATCTCCTGCGCAATGCATAGTCGATCATTGCCAGACTTCGGTCCGCTGTATTCATCATCCCGATCAGATACACATTCTGCGGTACAGAAAAATTTTCCCCGTTATAGGCAAGCCTAACCGATGTTCCTCTGTAATCCTTCTCAATAAGCATCAGCAGTTCGCCAAAAATCCTGCTCATGTTTCCACGATTTATTTCATCAATAATAAAGAAATAATCTTTTTCCGGATCTTCTGCTGCCTTCCTGCAGAATTTATAAAAAATCCCCTCTGTCAGTTTAAATCCATTTCCATCCGGTCTGTATCCCATAACAAAATCTTCATAAGAATAATTCTGATGAAACTGAACAAGTTCTACCCGGGGCGCATCCATTTCACCCATTATGGAATATGCAAGCCTTTTTGCTGCAAATGTTTTGCCTACGCCCGGTGCACCCTGCAGAATGAGGTTCTTGTTATATCGCAATAATGCAGTCAGAACCTCATATTTTTCTTCGGAAATATATACTTCTTCCAGAAAGTCTTCCTTTGTATATAAATGATTTATTATTTGTTCCTGTACTTCTCTATATCTGTAATAGGAAGATAAATCTATGTCCGGCACATATCTGTGCTGCTGCTCCGCCGTCTTGATCTTGATCCACTTGGCTGTGATCTTGCCCGCCAATTCCTCTGTTATAATAATTTCTTTTCCCAGATCTGTAAGTGACCAGATTCCACTCTCAGAATTATCAACCAGGTCCTCATATACCAGATAATTTCTCGCCCAGTCTATGTCATTCAGCACTTGTGGACTTCCTGTTGTATTCACTGTACTAAGTTCTTCATCCGTGATTCCATAATCCTCGATTATTTTCTGATGAACTTCCGAACGCCTGCCGCTTCCTCCCATTTTGTATAACGTTTCAATCACCGGTGCATACCACTTCGAAAATTTCGCATCCGAATGCAGCGATTCAAGCTCCACCGGTCTGTCCTGTTTATAAAATCTGCTTATAAAAAATCCCACATCAACAGTCATTGTTGTCTTCGTAAAATCAGGATAACAATTTTGTTCCAGGGCATTTTTCAACATTGTATCAAGTTCATCGTCTTTTGCGATCACTGCCCTGATCCCATTATAAAATTTAAATCCCCCCGCAATATTTGCCACGCCGGATCCTTTTTTGGGTACAAAATCACTGCATAGTTCTTTCGCCGTTGCACGTACCTCAGAATACTTATAAATAAAATATTTGTCAGGATATCGAAGCCACAGATATGTACTGATTGCATTTGCACTCTGATAATGATGTTTCCAGCTTCCATCATCGTACCTGACTCTCAGATCTTCTGCCATCATTTCAAACTTTTCTATCCGCTCATCCAGATTCCTTGTCTCATCATATAAAACTATAAACATATCCCGCACTGTTTCCGGTTCTTCCTCCGCAAAAGCTCTGATCATCGCACGAGGATAATTATTCATACTCGCCAGAAGATTAAAAGTTTTGTCTGTAGCTTTCATAAACATATCCAGAAAATTCTCTGCCTCTATATCCCAGTTATTCTGGAAATACTGGACAGCTTCCCATTTGTATTTTTCGTCTTTCCAGTGAAGTGGGAAGTATTGTTTGTAGGCGGTAAGGGCCGCCATTAGTTTTTCATTATCAAACATAACTGTAATCCCTTCTATCTCAATATTCAGAGAAATCATCATTGATAAAAATAATCATAGCATGGAAGCTTTTTACAGTAAAGCTATTCACAAAAAACTTCTTTCCCTCCACCGCCTGATATGTTACACTGAATTCTGATTTTACAAATAAAAAGGTATCATCCTCATCGGGATCTGCCTTCACACAGGGAGGAAAAATTGTATTATTTATTACTATCTATCACTTTCAGTGCATTCGTATCAATTACAATGCGTCTTTCAGACAAGCACATCCGAAACAATATGACCATGTTTCTCTCAAATTATGCTGTCTGTATCTTATTAGCCATATTATTTGGCTTACGTGTCAACACATCCGCATTTTCAGAAGGAGTGATTTTTCCAATAGGCATGGGACTCATCAGCGGAATTATGTACCTTGTCAATTTTATTCTGCTTCAGGTCAATATAAACCGAAACGGCATTGTATTATCAACAACATTTATGAAACTTGGCGTTATCGTACCAACCATTATGGCTGTTGTAGTTTTTCATGAAACCCTGACCCTTACCTCCATTGCCGGTATCTGTCTTGCACTGATCTCCGTCGTTATCATTAATCAGAATCCGAACGAAGTCAAAAATCAAAATGTTTCTTACCAGTTTTCTTTGTTATTGATTCTGTTAGCAGCCGGAGGTTTCACGGATTCTCTTGCAAACATCTACGACAAATGTGGTTCTGCATCCCTGAAGGATCTGTACCTGCTTTGTACATTTCTCTTCGCATTCCTGTGCAGCCTGATTATAAAGACTTACAAGAAGCAGCGTTTTACTTTCGCTGATCTCGGATGGGGAGCACTTATCGGTATACCAAATTATTTTTCCGCCAGATTTCTGCTACTGTCACTTTCACAAATGCCGGCAACCATCGTATATCCTGTATATAACATCGGTACCATTGTGTTTGTTACTATTACAGGTATGATCTTTTTTAAGGAACGTTTATCACTTAACAAATGGATCGCAATGGGAATCATTTTTCTGGCACTTTTCCTGCTTAGCATTTAACCAGCATCAGTGCCTCGATATGTAATACAGAAAAAAATATCCGATACAGAACGCTTATGTTTCTATACCGGATATTTTTTATTTCTTCTCTATAAATTGTCTTACAAACTCATCATAGCCACAAGGTCTTCCCCAGAAAAATCCCTGTCCGAAATCTGGTTCAAGCTTCTGGATCTTTGCCCATTCTTCCTGGTTTTCAACACCTTCAATACAAATCTTCAAGCCAAGATTATGGATCATCCTGCAGAACTGTTTCAGCAGATAATACTCTTTTTCATCTGCCACAGCACTCGATGTAAAAGAACGGTCAATTTTGATGATCTCCGGATCAAGTTCACTGAGATAATGGAAATTAGAATAGCCGGTTCCAAAATCATCCAGTGCCAGTTTAATTCCCATACGCTTTAATTCCTTTAGGAAATGCTGCGTATTAATATCTCCCTCCAGCAGATCACTTTCCGTCAGTTCAATATTCATTGCTTCCGGTGAAAGTCCTGCTTTTTCCATCTCGTCTGCAATATCTATGATCACATCTGACTTTGATACCTGTACCTGGGAAATATTTATATTGACTTTAAATCCAGGAATCACTTTTCTGATCTGACTACATTTTTCCATTGCTTCTTTCATCATCCAGCGTCCTACCGGAATGATCAGGCCTGTCTCCTCCAAAATTGGAATAAATTCTACTGGAGATACCATTCCAAACTTTGAAGAAGAAAAACGCATCAATGATTCAGCTCCACTGAGCCTGCCACTTTTAGCTTCGATCACTGGCTGGTAAAATGCCACAAATCCCTGGAATCCATTTCTTGTCGCCTCTCTGAGTTCCTGTGTAATTTCTCCTTTTCGAATAAACCGACTATAGTCTTTTTCATCAAATATATAACAACGATTTCTTCCGCGCTTCTTTGCCTCATTCAATGAAAAATCTGTCAGCTTCATAACTTTTGAATATTCAATATTCTCAGAACTGTGCAGAGCCAGACTTCCTCCTGAAATTGTATACATTACCTCAAAATCATTTTCTTCAACAAACTGATCGATGGACTCCCTGATCTTTATAAAAAGTTTTCCTGCCTCTTTTGTATCATCCGAGGAAACATCCAGAATTAAAAATTCATCTGCCATCAGTTTATATACTCTTTGTTTTTCTGACATACACGAAGAAATACATGCCGCTGTTTCTCTCAGTATAAAGTCTCCATATTCCATACTGAATTTCTCATTAATTTCTTTAAAATGATCAATTCCAACACGCAACAGATATCCCTTCTTCCAGGTCGGAACCGGATTACTTATGTATTCACGGAAACCAGTTTCACCCAAAAACCCGCTGACATTGTCCGCTTTTTGTTTTCCACCAATCTCATTGATGCAGCCAATCATATAAAGAGGCTTCATTTTGGCATCGCGTATCAAATGTCCCTTGCATTTGATCCAGACAGGCCTTTTTTTCAGATCCATCCAGCGATACTCCATATTGTGAGTACAGCGCTCTGTACTTAGCAGATCATCAAATTCTGCTTTCAACTTTGCATAATCAGGCCCATAGACAAAATCTCTGTGATACTCCATTACCTTGTGAAAAGCATTTTTCGGAATACAGAATCGCTCCAGTGCCTGTGGCGCAATATAATAATAATCTGTCCTGAAATCTATAACATACGGATAATTATCGGTGGTAGGACTGATAAGATCAATCATACTGCAAAGCTCATCCAACGGCATATCCTGATATTTTTTCTCGTGGAGGATCACTTCATCAATAATATCTTCTGCAGGATGTTTTTCCATATAGGAAAATGTATTTTCCGTCCCCGTTGTCTTTGCAACTTTTTTCCTGCGTTTCTGGCGATACAGCATCGTATCACTTCGTCTTACTATGTCCTTAAAATCAATATCTGTATTCGGAATATAATATGCATATCCTGTTGAAATACTCAACTGATAACTAAGATCACGTGACGTTTCTTTCAGAGTCCGTTCCAGTACATTTATGCAGCCAGGAATCTGTTCCTTTTCCTCACTATGATACACATATGCAAACTCATCACCGCCAATACGAAAACAGTTTTTTTCATTTTTGAACGCACGCCGGATACACTGGTAGCAAAGCTTCAGTGCTTCGTCTCCCTTTTCATGTCCGAAATTGTCATTGATCTCTTTCAGATTATCTACATCAAGTAATACAACACCTGTCGTCCGCAGCTCAATTTCCTGCTCATCCAGATATTTGATCATGTTTTCGTAGGCATTTCTGTTCATCGCTTCCGTCAGCATATCCATATTTGCCATCTTCTGCAGATATACAATTTTCTGTTTCTGAACATACTGGTCATAATATCTGTATACCTGTATCCAGATCAGCGAAACAATAAATCCCATGGTTCCAAGCGGAAGGAATATGGACGTAGTTTCAAAATTTCTGATATAATACAAAGCAAGTTCTGCCGCACCAGATACCATTATGATATACAATGGATACTTAAACTCCCGTGCTGCTTCATTTTCTATTTTTTCTGCCTCATAATGAATCAGCATCAATGTATAGACAACTGTAACCAGCATTAATATATGCGTCATCGGAAGCATAAGGAAAATATCTATGATTCCTGCACACTGAAGTATGACCTGTACTGCCATATTCAGCAGGAACAAAATTGCCAGGTATAACGCGCCTTTACGATACTTGCTTTTGCAGATATCATATAAAAGAAAAGTAAATGGCACCGGAAATAGCAAAAAGGAAAAAAGATCCACAAAATAAAGAGTTCTTCCATCCGGGATCAGAAACTGCATAAATCCACACTGCTGCAATGACCATATCGCAATCAGCAAAGAAAAGATTCCAAGATTCAATAAAATCTCATTTTTGCCCACTGATTTTGCTCTGTTCTTTTTTCTCATACTCGAAAAGTACAAAATCAGACTGACTGTCCCAGAAAACAAAATCCCACAGCTGATAAGCAATATCCCGAAACTGTCTTTCAGAATTCTCAGGACACAATCGCCCCTCGTTCCAAAAGAAAGTGAAAACTCATTTCCATAGTATTTCGAATATACCGGAAGTATCCGTACCTCCAGTTTTTTCCCTGCACTATTCTCTGGAAGATCTACAATATGCCAGCAGGAACCCGGTGATTTCAGAAATTTAGGTGCATTTTCATCTCTGCCATACTGGTAAATTTCTTCACCGTCAAGAAGAACCTCCACAGCTGTATGCGTGGTTTTAAACAAAAGCGACCGTTGTCCATTAAACTCCTCCGGCAAAACCATGTTCTCTGTCTTGATCTCGCCCTCCACTTCCTGCGTTGCTTCAAATGTCACAGTACCGTCAAAAGACAACTTCTCTCTCGATGTACTCTGATTATATATCCATGTGGAAAAAACAATGGCAAACAATCCGAAAGTAACCAATGCAATCCATAGTCTTTTTTGTATTTTCATATTTCCCCTCATCCATAAATTTAATAATAAGTGTCTGGCATTTTAGTATACACCTTATCCGCTTACCTGACCAGAGATTCCGGGGATTTTTGTTGGATTGTTTCTACATTTCATAGCATTGAGGTAGAACTGCTATTTTAGCTTATCTATAATCCTGCGATATCTCCAGAATTCTTATCCCGTAAAAATTTAATCATATTTCTTTGCAGTTGATGATACCTGGCTTTTGTATCTGGATTTTTTCCACAATACTCTCTGTTCATCTTTTCATTTGATTCATATTTTACTGGAATATCATACAGATCAAACTGCTCACGGGTAAGGTCCACATAATGTCCATCAATTTTATTGAAATAATGCGTTCCTCCACCCTCTACTCTAATTCGATGAATACTTCCGCCAAACATATCATACACCAGCATTGCCGTGATCGCACATTGTCCATAAGACGGATCTGTCGGAATCCATTCACCCTGACAGGATCTATATGCAGTTTCCGCTTTCCAGGATTGTCTTAAAACTGCATACAATTTATGTAATGTATCAATTCCCTGAAATGCAGGCACTTCTTTGCATTCCTTACCTGCCAGTTCCTGCCCCTGGTAATAGAAGCCATCTTCTCCTGCTGGAAATACATTGTCTAAATCTTTTAATGCGCTTTCGATTGCTGTAGTCATGAAATCTCCCCCTTTATAGGACTTACCTCCCAAATCTCATATCCCTGCCGCCTGGCTGAATCATACACCGGCTGCATGTTCTTCTCTAGAATATTATAAAATTCCTCTTTCGTATTGCCCCTGCGGTATAACTCCTGCCCTGCCCAGATGGAATGCAGATTATCCCTATAGCATGCCTCAAAACATTTATGTATGCTCTCATTTTGATGAATCATTCCATACAAAATATATTGATTCCCTGCAAAATCCTTAAAGAATGGGGTCCACTTCGGAAGTCGATTGCTTTTGGAAGAGTTCAGGGACGAATCCATTGGCATAAGGTTCCACAGCTCATCATTCATCACAAAAGACCATGGAATAAAATGATCCACATCATACTGTTTCGGAACAATTTTCTGCCCGGTAAATACATCATGTATCTCGTGCATTTCCAAAACTGCCTCCCACAATTTCCGCACATTAGAAAGCTTCCGCACTTTATCATTCATCGAAACCAGTTTGTAAATAAGCCCCGGAACTTCGGGATTGTTATTCTGGAGCCATTTAACTTTTTCATATTGGATCCATCCAAGAATACTGACCGTATTATCCTGAATCATTTTGATCCAGTCCGGATGAAAATACACTTTTTTCTTTAGTTTGCTTTCCTCGCCCAACACATATGGAAGCGGAGTCACTGTATCATTGATCTTCTTAATATATGTGGTCATACGCCGAACACTACTCCAGGCAGCCCGCTCTTTACTGTGTGCAAAAAATCCTGCCAGTGCCCTGTATGGAACCATATTGGTAAGCTGCTCTTTGAATTTTTTCAGTTCAGGATCATACTCAACGATTGCATTTTTGATTTTCACTTTAGAAGCATTCGCCGGAAGCACACTGAGTTCTGTCAGTCTCAAAATCGCACGTTCCAGACCATCCCGCACCATTCCATCCAATTGCAAACCACTAAGATGAATGTGAAATTCCCGTACGGAATACCACGCATTTGCAATCATTTCATCAATGATCGCATCAAACGTTGTTTCCGTCACACCTTCCGAAATCAAGTCTACAATCGCTTCCAGCCAGTAAAATTTGTAACAGAAAGACGGATCCTTCATCATCTGAGAAAATCCCTCAATATCAAGCGTATTATAATATTGTGCTTTAATATTTAACGCATTTTCCTGCGCAGGATAATATTGAGCCATTTTTCCTCTTCCCTCCCGTCTCTTACATCGCCTGTTATCCACATTTTTTCCATGACCAGTCCGTGAATGCCTTTCACCATTTTGTAGAAACTCTCCTCTGTAAAATCAGAGAAATAACGACCGTTCCGCTCACCTTCAAAATCTCCGTATTTGAAGGATGCGTAAATGATCCCGTCTGGCGTTAGTGCATTGTGCATTCTCTGTAAAATATCCGGCAGCTCGTTTTTTGCCACATGCAAAATAGATGCACACGCCCAGATGCCGTCGTATTTTTCTTTCGCATGTAATTCTTGAAACAGCATCTGGCGAACTTTGATTCCTGTGTGTGTGCTTGCAAGTTTACATAGCATAGGGGAACCGTCTATTGCATCTACTTTGTAGCCTTGCTCAAGAAAATATTTTGTGTCTCTTCCTGAGCCACAGCCGAAATCAAGGATGTTTGCGCCTGGTGGAAGTGTGGACAGGAATTCTTGCTGGATTTGTGAAAAATCTACAGCAACTGTGTTTGCGGCAAAAGATTCTGCATTTACATTATAATGCTGTAACGTTTTGTCACTCATTTATGATTACTCACTTATAATTTTCCCTTAACCTTCTCAATCAGAGTAACATCCGCCGGAAGCCATTCCACATCATCTATAGTTTTTTTATTCACCCATCGAGCTGCCTCATGTTCCTTAAGGACAAGATCACCTTTTACAATCTCACACCAGAAGCAATCCATAGAAAGATGAAATGTCGGATAATCATACTCAATCGTATCAATCAGTTCGCCAACAGAAATCTCTGTATCCAGTTCTTCTTTGATTTCCCTCTTCAATGCATCTTGTGGGGTTTCTCCTTCTTCGATTTTTCCTCCTGGAAATTCCCATCCGTCTTTAAATTCACCATAACCTCTCTGGGTTGCAAAAATAATTGGCTCTCCATCTTTATTTACTGCTTTTATTACTGCCGCTACTACTCGTACTGTTTTCATTTTTAAGCCTCACTTACTATATATTCGTATATATCTTCTCTTACCGGTACATCCAATCTATAATTAATTTCAAAGGCATCATCACCAGTCTTTTCCATCTTAATTGGAATTGGTTCGCCTTGGGCGAATATTTCTCCCAGAAAATAAAATTCTTTTGCTTCTTTATCATCTTTATTCTTTCTTACAAACAATAAAATTTTATTTTCTTTATCCGCTTCCGTCCTTTTAAAGAAATGATCCGCATCACTGGAATTAATTTTTCTTGGATGCTTCGATAATGCAATCAAATTTTCTCTTGTTACAAATCTGTCCTCATATGCAATCGCATCCTCTGCCTTATCATAATTAATAAATACTGGTAAAGTTTTCGTCGTGGTATCATAAAAATACCCGCCAATGTTCTGTGCATTCATATTTCGTTGCCAGTTCAACAGTCGACATACGTCTTCATATGTATACTTCTGATATAGCTGAAATTCTGTATCCTTATAAGACTCCGAATAATTCTCCAAGTAATTTTCAATCCCATATTGAATCAGTTCATTTACCATTTGGAAAAAGTTCTTATCGGTATTCAACATTTTTTCAAACTTATCTTCCAACTCATATCCATCTGAAGATTTTCTGATTAAAACACAATCTTTGTATTTCTCACGATCCTCTTTTTTCAAAAATTCATTAGTAAGATTTCTTACAACCGATTCTTCTGTCTGCAAATTTAATTGCTTATGGTAGATCGTTTCCAATATTTTTTTATAATAAGTAAAGAGTCTTCTTTGCTGTTTCAAAAGCTGATGTAACAGAGCCAGCTCATGAATTCGCTTCATGTTAGTTACTTTTTTCGAAAGAAATTCTATAATATTTTCTTCCTCTGAAGTCAGTCTTACTTCATATTCCTTTGAATAATACTTAATCAAAAATGCATAATATGAACCAAATTTTGAAAAATATTTATTCACATCAATCGAACCATATTCCCGAAAATCAAGCACCGTTGGTATACGTCCAAGACGATATTTCAACTGTTCAAAAGCCTCTCTCAACAGCTTCACATCATTAGTTCTTGCACTGTCAATTGATTGAAAAATTCTCTTTCTGGAAATCTCATCAAAATGAATCGTGGATGCTCCAGGTATAATTCTGGTTCCTTCAGAAACATATCTTCGAATAGAATCTTTGTTATAACTCCTGTCACCGGACAGCGCAATCGGAATCATATAGTTATTCATATAATTCCCAATAAAATCAATAATAACTACATACTCTTTTCCTTCTGCCTTGCGAAGTCCTCGTCCCAACTGCTGAACAAAAATAATCGGTGATTCCGTCGGTCTAAGCATTAAAACCTGGTTAATTTCAGGAATATCAACACCTTCATTAAAGATATCTATTGTAAAAATATAATCCAGAAATGGCATCTCATCTGTATCATTTTTCACATGATTATAGATATTTTTTTCATGTTTTTCAATCTCGTCTTCTGAAATTTCTTTCGTTAAAAGATTGATTGCTTGTTCCCTTTCTTTTTCTGAGGCTGCCCCTGTTAATACAGAAGTATAATAACCACACTCGTTAAATTTTGTTGAAAGTTCTCGTGCTTCATCCTTTCCGCTACAAAAGATCAGTCCCTTTACTCTTTCCCCACTATAACCAAAATAATTTGCCTGTTCCAGAATATAGCGAACTCTTACATCTGAAACTAAATACGAAAAGTTTCTCAGATCAGTCTTATCATCTACTGTCTGACCATCTATTTCTATATCTGTAATACCAAAATAATGAAATGGACAGAGTAAATCTTCTTTTAAAGCATGCTGCAGCCTGATTTCATAAGCAATGTTGTGGTCAAATACATTGAATATATCAAAACCGTCCGTTCTTTCCGGACTAGCAGTCATTCCCAGCCAGAATTGGGGCTGAAAATATTTCATAATTCTTTGATAGCTCTCAGCCCCTGCTCGATGCACTTCATCAATACAGATCCAATCAAATTCTTCTGGCTTATATCTTTCCAGCGTCTCTGGTTTTGCCATCATAGACATCGTTGCAAACAAAATATCTGCATCATACTCTTTTGAATTTCCCGATAATAAAGCTAATTTCTTTGTGTTTCCAAACACCTTCTTATAGCTCTTCAATGCCTGTTTTTCAATCAGTTCTCGATGCACGATAAACAAAGCTTTTTTCGGTTTTTCATTTCTCATTGCAAATGCAGAAGCATATGTTTTTCCGGTCCCTGTCGCACTGATAAGTAATGCTTTTTTTGCCCCTCGTTCAATCAAATCATGTACACTGCAAATAAATTCTTCCTGCATTTTATTTGGCTTTAATTTATATGCATCATAATCAATGATATCTTCCTGCAAAGCAATTTTTTGTTGCTCACGGATTAGCTTATCAATCTGTTTTTTTCTGTTGTATTTCTTTCTGTATGCCTCTATAAACTCATCATAAGGTCTCGCAGCCGCATCTGACCAAAGCGCTTCAAATTCCCTCACAATAGACTGGGCCATTTCACCCTGTTCAGTACTTACAAGCTGTGTATTCCATTCCATATTTGTCGACAAAGCAGTTTGTGTCATATTGGAACTTCCAATAATAATCCTGTAAATTCCATTCGCTTTGAATAAATATCCCTTTGTATGAAATCCTACTCCCGCTTCATCGACATGATACATTTTTAATTCTACATTCTTCAAAGCAGCCAGCCTGTCCAACGCGTATGGATCGCTAAAACACAGATAATCTGTCGTTAGAATACGTCCTTTAATTCCTCGCCGCTCTAACTCTCTAAGAGTTTCTGACAGTTCCACAAAGCCACTCCGGTTAATGAATGCCACACTTATTGAAAACTCGTCGCAATGCATTAGCTGATTCTCTATGTGCGTTAATACTTTAATTCCTCGTTTGTGATCATTGGTGATAAACTGCGGTCTGTAGGCAAGATTGGAGTCTATTGTGCTATCGACAAAAGCTGTTTTTAATCCCATATTAATTTCACTAATAACATTCCTTACCAAACTATATCCTCCCAGTTATTTTCTCACTCCTTCAAATTATTTTATGAATAATACTTCCTACATTCTAAAGTTTCTAAAATCACTCTATTATATTCGCAAATTTATATATCCATAATTCTTATATTTCCACTTACATGTTTTTTATTTTCATTCTCTAATAATAATTTTCCTTTTATATAATATGAATGTGATTTAGATGTATCTCCATTTTTACGAGCTTTATATAAAACTTCAATATCATCATTTTTTGTATCAAATAAAAGAATTCCTATATTATTCTCCCTAAATATATCTACCTTTTTCTTTAAAAGCCTCTTTTTGTCACTTGGCATCACTACATATGTGTATTCTGAAAATGTTTTATACCTTATTGCTTGAAACAAAGCTCTTTTCCAATTATCCAATTTTAATTCAAAAGCATATATTTTCATTTCAGGTATATAATATTTTTCCGATATTTTATAACTACCACATTCATTTTGTATTACTATTTTTTTTCTACATAGATCTAACAACTCTTTTTGCAAAGTATTTTTACTTAGTCCTGTATTTGCTTCCAAATACTCAACTGTATGATACATTTTATTCTTCAAACACGCCAATATTTTTGACTCAGTGGCCCATTTCTCTGCAGAAATTATATCAATAAAATTTCTACATATTTTCTCCTCTTCAACCTGAACCCCTATGTAGTCTGGTATTCCTTGAAATGCCTCTATTTCCTTAAAGAGATTATTAAATTTAAATATATTTTTTTTCTCACTGTTTAAATATTGTTCAAATTTCAAACCCAGCTCATATTCATTCATATTTAAATATCCTTTAGCATTTCTTCAAATCTTTTCAATCCATCATCCCATACCTTCAAATGACTAGATTTTGATTTTGTTTCAAAATATTCTTCTGGAAGTTCTTTATATATCTGGCTTGCTTGAAAAATATATTGACGCATAAAATTAATTTTATCTTTCACTTCAATCTCTTTATCAATCTTATCTATGATTTGCTTTATTGCCGCCCAACGTTCTACACAACTATTAACATCCGTCCAGGCACTTCCTGCTAAATCATTATACATAAAATGATCGTAATCTGTATTTGACAAAATTTCACCCAATTTGCCACTCTGTTTAATCATTTGAATTTCAGGAATTAACAATAACGAATTCATTATTTTATTTGAAAAATATCTTTTATTTGGTCTACGCATAGCACCCTTTTGTTCAAAATTCTTTCGGTCAAATTTTCTTGTATTCTCATACCATCCCGTTGCAATACTATCAATTCCCGTTGCATACATTGGAATTCCTACATAATCTCCATATCCTAAAATGACTTTATACATATTAATAGTTGACAAATTATACAGAAAATACATTATATTTGCCATACTATCCGAATCTATCATATTAGGAGTATTATAGTTATTTCTCTCAATAATAACATAAAAGCCCTCTACCTCAAATAATGTAATAATGTCTAAGAAGTCTTTTACATCTTCAAAATTTGCAAAAGCTGATTCATGAACACATATAGAAATCATAATATTTTCACTTTCCATATATCTAATACTTTCATTTGCTAAAGATAAAGCAATCTGACTCATTCTGCTGTCAAAGCTTTCAAAAAAAATATTAGGTGAAATAATCGTCTTCATATTACACTTTTTTTGATATTCAATATTTCTTTTCACTATATCCTGTATATTACTTGGTATAGATAAATACTTTTTATTAATTATACCTTCTGGGTAAAAATTATATTTGTCTAATTTCCCACACCCAATATCCCCTTCAAACGCACATATATAAAATTGTGGATCAAAATACATCTCCACATTTCGAGCTTGCATTTCAGCTATGTATTCTTCCATACGCTCTGGCATCTCTGCTTTAGGACTAAGAATAATACCTGATAAACTATTATTAGAAAGTCCTATTTCTATTTTTTGTGATTTTCCATATGCATGTTGTGCTAATAATCCCATAATTTTTTACCTCTCCAAAAATTGTCTGAACACATTCATGTTTCTAAAACGTTCACTTGGTCTTTTTCTTAACAGTCTAAATATAATATTTTCAAAATTCAAAGAAATATCCGAACGATAATTCTTAATCGATTCTGGAGTTTCTGTTAAGATTCTCTTAAACACATCATCGCGATTATCCCCTTTTTTTATAAACGGATGTTCACCCGTTATTACTTGATACAGTACTATTCCTAAGCAAAACATATCTGATCTAAAATCCAAATCTCTTTTTTTAGATAAATCAAATTGTTCTGGCGAATAATACCCTATTGTTCCTGGCAAATATCCATATTTAGTCAATGTATCAACTGTTGAGTCAAACACCATTCCTAAATCCAAAAGAACATATCTATCGATTTTCTTATCATACATTATATTTTTCGGTTTTATATCTCTGTGAATTTTGTTATGCGCCCATAATTCTTCAATAGCATATGACAATTCTTTTGCCAATTTTTTTGCATCATCTTCATTTAATACCTTTCCATTTTCTAACACATCACTCAAATCATATCCATCTATCCACTCTTCCGAATAATATATAATATGGCTACTTCCATCACTTACCTCTGTATAAGGAAGCTCACCTAAGTGAATCAAATGTGGAGAGTCGCAAATAGACAACGCCTGTATTTCTCTTTCGCATCTTATTTCACCTTCATCACCAGCTACTTTTGATTTTATAAATTTTAATGCATTAATTTTCCCATTAATTTCACACTTGTATACTTCTTTCTGACCTCCTTTTAATGGCCCGTCCAATATCTGTAAATCCGGTATTTTTTTTATTATTTCATCAATTTGCATTTAACTTCCTCCACCTTTTAACGCAATTCACTTCACTTAATTACTTTCACAGATACAATAGTATTTCTAAAAAACAATTTAATTTTTATACAACTTTATTCTTTCTCAATTTTCATAAAATTCTATGTAAATTATAACATTAACCGATATTCAGCACCACTCTTTTTACTTTTAAGCCATATATTTCTATACAAAAACCGGACCCCTTTCAGAATCCGGCTCACCATACCCTCTTACAACTTATTATATTTCTCTTTCTTCCCCTTCGCCTTACTCACAGGATACTTCTCATCATTGACCTTTATCTTCTCCCGCACGATCTCATCAATATCCAGTCCGCAGGCATCTGCCATGAGGACACAGTAGTTTAATACGTCTGCAAGTTCTTCTTTGATTTTTTCCTGTTTTCCTTCGTTGGATACGTCGGTTCCGCTCCACTGGAATACTTCGAGGAGTTCTGCGGCTTCCAGGGAAATGGAGATTGCCAGGTCTTTGGGATTGTGGAATTGTTTCCAGTCGCGGTCGTCTCTGAATTTTAAAATTTGTTTTATGGTCTCTTCTGTCATTTTTCTTTACTCCTGTTCTGTTGCTTTTTTTAGTGTTTCTCTTAATTGCTCGTCGCATGCATATATGTGCAAGCCATTTACTCCGCGTGTCATGAGGACACGGATTTCGTGTTTCAGTAATTCCTGGGCGAAATTTTTCTTTGAGCCGTCTTCCATGGTTCTGTTCTTTGTTACTTTCCCGTTGCTGGTTTCACTTGGGTCGTAAATAATTTTGCCATCGCGGTATTTTACGGACTTTCCCAGGATCACTCCGGCGTAGTTGAGGTCAAATCCCTGGATCGTATAGGTTGAACCAACTTCTCCGATCGTGTGCGCCTGCTCTGCCCATGCCTGTTCTTTTATCTTCTTTTTCTCGGCTTTATTAAGGTTTTGTTCCAGTTCGTAATTCCATGGTTTATGCCATTTTTTATCTTCAATCCATACTTCCCAATATTTTTTTGATGCATCGTCTGGTCTTTTGCCTTGTTTATAAGTCCAGTCATAATTGGCGATCATACGGGACAGTCTGCTTTTCTCACCGCTGGCTTTTTCCTGGATTTCCAGTTCCAGATCTTTTGGTGAATCAAATATCTTTATTTCGTATTTATTTTCATTCTGAGGTATTTTCAGAACCATCTGCTGTTTTGTAAAAGCATCGATCCATTCGAGCGTTTCCTTATCAGCCTGCATACGAAGCTGTTTAGTCAATGTAATATGATTATTTTGCCTGATTGCCTCATTACGGTATTCTGTACTGCCAGGTTTTATGGTTTATTTTGTTTTGATAATGTTGTCTTGTGCGGGCGAAGATATTGTTGGATTCCCCGACATATACGTCATACTTGCCTGTTTCCGGCCAGTTGTGGATGTATACGGTTGGGAAATTCATGATGATGTTCTTCGTATCTTCTGCTTCGTTTGACTGAGTTTCTTTTTCGAATTCTTCCAGCGCAGTTTCATTGTCTTTTATTTTTTTGATGATTGAGTCTGTGATGTTCGTACTCATATACTTTTGATATTTCCTCTGTAGTTATCATTTTACAGTATTTTCCAGCTTCCATTACGGCTGGTTCCTTTTCTTTTTATTTTTCCTGATTTCTTTAATTTCTGTACATAATATTTTACCCTGCTTACCGACCATCCCAGTGTCTGCGCTAAAAGAGCATTTGTCATATCTGGATATTCCTTTATCATATCCAGCAGTCTTTGTTCCTCTTCTGTCAATAAGGATTGGTCTGATTGGTTTGATCGGTTTATCCGTCCAGAATCCTGACCAAAGTCATATGAATACTCTTCATCCAGCGGAACAACTATTCGGAACACATCGCCCTCTGCTGATTTACATTCTCTTTCATGGTCTTCATCTAATTGTAATTTTCTCAAAAATTCGCTTTTCAAATGAATAACTTCCACACATTTTTTATCGAATATCACTTACTAATATGCTTCATTTGTTTTGCTTCGCAACAGTTCTTACAAATAATTATAGCATCTAAGTAATTCAGGCTCAATTATTGTTTATTCATTTCTTCAATATCCTAAAAAGGTTACTGTTCAAGGGTATGTATAGCCCATTGTAAAAAGTGACGAAATTTATTTTTTTGTTTTGTGGATAACCAGTTCCAGCAGGAAAAATTATGTTTATAGTCTTTCCTGCTGTTTCTTTTTTGAAGAGTTATCCA
>ERZ838399.1599-NODE-1599-length-20235-cov-3.153865_pt1 | contig 20235 bp, 13 predicted proteins | sample MGYA00519683_ERZ838399 | MGnify/ENA primary metagenome ERZ838399 (study PRJEB31850, sample SAMEA3708833) | human gut metagenome | biome: human gut; feature: human-associated habitat; material: faeces | place: China | collected 2014 ...
AATAGAGTCTGATTTGAGAGCTGGTTATGAAACAGGAATGTTAAATCTGTTTTGGTTTACAGAAAATTTTGGCGCAACTATTTTTATACAAACGTTAATTTTTCCGATTGTGGCGGCAGGCAATTATTTTGATGAACGAAAAGGACATTATGATTGGTTGATGCAGATGCGTTCCGGTCAGTTGCGATATTGTTTGGCAAAAATTGTATCGGCTGTATTAGGCGGAATCATATTGTATATGGTAAGTGTGTTACTATTTTTTATTTTATGTGTGGTATGTGTCCCAGCAATAAGACGTGGAAATACAATAGAATCAGTTGAATTATTTTTGGGAACAAAAGAATCTTTGTGGTATCGCATGGCATCTTCTATTGGTTATTATCCAACAGCGATATTATTTGCATTTCAGTATTCTCTTCATATTGGAATTTATGTGCTAATTGGATTGTGTGTTTCTGTATTTTGTACAAATCAATATGTATTTTATGCGATGCCATTTTTGCTTACAAGAGTAGGTACATATATTGGCGGTGTGCTCGCATTAGACGCATATATTCCATATGGAAAAGAACTTTTAGCTGACGGTGGATGGGGAATCTGCCTCACCCGAAATCTCGCCGCATACGCAGTGCTTGGATTTCTTTATTACCGAGAGATGAAATGGAGGGGAATCAATGGATAGCATGAGAAGAATGAACGCCTATGTAAAATTAAATTTTCAGCGCTGTCTGTCTCAGGGAAAAACACTGGTAATTTGTCTTTGTCTGGCCGTCTTTTTCTATCTTTATTTTGGTGATGTGCGTGGTGGTCTGATGGAGTCGGGACAGAAAATTGGCATTATGGAGATGTTTCTTGTTGTGACCAACAATATGTACACGTCGTTTACGATATGGATTGGTTTTGTGCTGATTATATGTGACATTCCATATCGTGATGATGGTGTTTACCAGTATCTGCTGCGTACTTCCCGAAGGAGTTGGCTCTGGGGACAGATCGTGTATATTGTCGCAATTACAGTGATATATTTTGCGTATATATTTTTATTACTGCTGCTTCTTATTGTGCCGCAGGTAACATTTCAGACAGCGTGGACGACAACTTTTGTAAAGATGATAAATGCACCGTTTGGCTATGGAATTTCCAATTATTTTTCATTCCCAGTTTCGGTCATGCGCCAGACAACGGCGCTGCAGCTGTTTGGCAGATGCATTGTTCTTTGCCTGATGATTGGAATGGCAACTGGTTTTCTGACTATGATGCTTCATATGCTGTGGCCGAGTGGTCCTGGTATTGCAATCGGTGGAATCGGAATTGCGATGGACTATTGGGCAACGGTTGTGCGAGTCGGAGTGACAAGTAAATATTTGTTGTTTATCTCTCCATTCAGCATGAGTCGTGTCGGAAACTTAAGCACGACTGCATTTAATCGTGTTAATCCAACGTTTTCTTATGCGTGTCTGTTTTTGGCAGGAATGATTCTTGTGCCGCTTGCTGTCATGAATCTGAAAATAGGCAGATACGATTATAGCTAAAAAGCGAGGTGTGTATATGGAACCTTATATTATATTGGATGGTGTATCAAAAAGCTTCCGGTCGGTTGAGGTGTTAAAGCCGCTTTCAATTGAATTTGAAGAAGGGCTGATTCATGGCATTGTGGGACGAAATGGTTCTGGCAAGACAGTTATGATGAAGCTGATTTTAGGCTTTTTAAAGCCAACACAGGGTACGGTGACTGTAGGAAAAAAACGTGTGGGAAAGGATGTGGATTTTCCACAGGATGTTGGCGCGATCATTGAAAATGTGGATTTTATTCCATATTTAAATGCATATGACAATCTGTATAATCTGGCGGCGATTCGTCACCGGATCACAAAGGAAGATGTGAAACAGGTATTAGAGACTGTTGGATTAGGAGATACCGGAAGAAAAAAGGTGGCGAAGTTTTCACTCGGAATGAGGCAGAGGCTTGCAATCGCACAGGCTATCATGGAAAAGCCAAAGTTAATTATTTTGGACGAGCCGATGAATGGACTGGATAAAAGAGGCGTAGAGGAGATGCGCCAAATCTTTCTGAATTTAAAGGCAGAGGGGACAACGATTCTTCTTGCCAGCCATAACATGGAAGATATTCGCTGCCTGTGTGATAAGGTGTATGAGATGGATGCCGGTGTATTTACTCCAATTGATGGAGTTTCTTGATGGAAGAGGCGCTGTAGGAGCTATCGGGGACATTACGTGTCCCTGGTGGCTCTTTTTATTTTTTTTACATAGATTTGACATATCACTGCTTTCTGATTTTACAAAGAAACAATAATATTAGTGGCGTTAAGAGAAAAATAAAACAAACAAAAATGAGTATGGAATCAGAAAGGAAGTTCTTATTATGAGAAAGATTATTACAGTAGCAATGGCAGCTGCACTTGCAGCTTCAACTTTGACCGCATGTGGTTCTTCTAAGACAACTGATAAGAAGGAGACGACAGCAGCATCTACAGCAGCTACCACAATAACTGAAGCAAAGACTGAGGCAAAGAATACCGAGGCTGCATCTACTGAGGCTAAGGATACATCTGCTGCAGCAGCTGAGTCTAAGGCAGATGCACAGACTCCTGTATCTGGAAGCGTTGCAACTGATGGTTCTACTTCTATGGAGAAGGTAATCGGTGCTCTTGGTGAGGCATTTACAAAGGCAAATCCGGATGCTACCTTTACATACAACCCAACTGGTTCTGGTTCTGGAATCACTGCTGTATCTGAGGGACGCTGCGATATCGGTCTTTCCAGCCGTGCATTAAAGGATGAGGAGAAGAGCCAGGGCTTAGTAGAAACTACACTGGCACTTGATGGTATTGCAATCATTGTTAATAAGGAGAATACAGTAGAGGATCTTTCTCTTGATGATATCGCAAAGATTTACACTGGCGAGATCACAAATTGGAGTGAGGTTGGCGGAGAGGATGCTGATATTGTTCTGATTGGCCGTGAGGCAGGAAGTGGTACAAGAGATGGTTTCGAGTCTATTACAGGTACATCTGATTCCTGCAAGTATCGTCAGGAGCTTACCTCTACAGGTGATGTTATCACAACTGTTTCCAGTAATCCAGGTGCAATCGGATATGCATCTTTAGCAGCAGTAAAGGATACTGTAAAGAAGGTATCAGTAGATGGTGTTGAGGCAACTGAGGAAACAGTAAAGGATGGTTCTTATAAGGTACAGCGTCCATTCGTTCTTGTTACAAAGGATGGTACTGAATTATCAGAGGCAGCACAGGCATTCTTCGATTATGTAACTTCAAAGGATGCAGCAGATATTATTTCGGCAGCAGGTGCTGTTCCGGTAGCAGAATAATCACAATTGGAAGGGTGCGAGGATTTATGAAGAGCAAAGAGAGTCTGTTAGAGACAGTAGTACATGGCATATTTTTGATTCTCGGACTGATTACGGTCGGATGTGTATTGCTAATTACAGTTTATCTTGTAATTTCCGGTGTGCCGGCAATCGCAAAAATTGGTCTGTTTCAGTTTTTATTTGGCACAAAATGGGCATCGACCGCCTCTGAGCCATCATTTGGAATCTTACCGTTTATCATGACAAGTATTTACGGAACAGGAGGTGCAATTTTATTAGGTGTTCCAGTCGGATTTTTCACATCTGTCTACCTGGCAAAGATTGCATCACCAAAGGTAAGAGGTGTTATTGAGACAGCTGTCAGCCTTTTAGCAGGTATTCCGTCTGTTGTTTATGGTCTTGTCGGTATGCTGATTCTTGTGCCTGGTATCCGCAAATTGTTTAATGTGCCAGATGGTGCAAGCCTTTTGGCAGCGATTATAGTACTTGCAATCATGATTTTGCCGTCTATCATTAAGGTTTCACTCAATGCACTTGAGGCAGTGCCAAAGGAATATGAGGATGCATCACTTGCACTTGGTGCGACAGATATTGAGACATATTTTAAGGTGTCAGTTCCAGCTGCAAGAAGTGGTATTGCAGCAGCAGTTGTATTAGGTGTGGGCCGCGCAATTGGCGAGGCAATGGCAGTTATGATGGTTTCAGGAAATGTTCCAAATATGCCGTCATTGTTCCAAAGTGTTCGTTTTTTGACAACTGCTGTTGCCAGTGAGATGTCATATTCAGCAGGACTGCAAAGACAGGCGCTGTTTTCAATTGCGCTGGTGCTGTTTTTGTTTATCATGCTGATCAATGCAACACTGAACTTTTTCTTAAAGCATGAGAAAGCCTGAAAAACGGATTCATAAAAGGAGTGAGTAAGATGACAAAACAGGAAGCAATAGGGGCGTCACAGACAGCAAATGTAAAATCGGTGATGACAGTGCGTGCCGCTGCAAAGAATGGACCGGGAATAAAGCGTAAGCTTTATATAGGTCTGATGAAGTTTTTGATGGGGCTTTCCATAACAATTACATGTGGACTTGTATTGTTTATGATCGGATATGTATTATATAGAGGTGTTCCGAATATAAGCTGGAAACTGGTGTCCACATCTCCAAGTTACCTCGATGACAACATTGGTATTTTGCCTGACATTTTAAATACACTTTATATCGTAATTGCAACGCTTGTAATTGTACTTCCGCTTGGTGTTGGTGCTGCAATATATCTGACTGAGTATGCCGCAAACAAAAAAATAGTTGGCATGATTGAGTACGCAGCAGAGACACTTTCAGGTATTCCTTCTATTATATATGGTCTTGTAGGAATGCTGTTTTTCTGTCAGTTTTTAAGCTTGCAGACATCTCTTTTAGCAGGTGCGCTTACTCTTGTGATCATGAATCTTCCGACAATCATGCGTACAACACAGGAGAGCTTAAAGACAGTTCCACAAAGTTATCGCGAGGGTGCATTTGGACTTGGCGCAGGAAAGTGGAGAGTTATCAGAACGGTTGTACTTCCGGGATGCATTGATGGTGTAGTGACAGGATGTATTCTTTCTGTCGGAAGAATTATCGGTGAGTCAGCAGCGCTTCTTTTCACCGCAGGTCTTGCCCATGCAGTAAATGGAATGATAGATGGTCTTCACAGTGCAGGTGCAACACTTACAGTTGCACTTTACATGTATGCTAAGGAGCAGGGAGAGTTTGGTGTTGCATTCGCGATTGCAGCAATCTTAATGGTATTAACTGTGTTTATCAATTTAACTGCAACTTTGTTAGGTAAGTATTTTCAGAGGAGGAAGAGTCAGTGAGCAGCGTAATTACTGTAAAGGATATGTGTCTGTGGTATGGACAGGTGCAGGCATTAAAAAATATTAATATCAATATTGAGGAGAAGAGTATTACGGCGCTGATTGGTCCTTCTGGCTGTGGTAAATCCACCTTCTTAAAGTCATTAAATAGAATGAATGATCTGGTGCCTGGTGTGAAGATTACAGGCGATCTTCGTTACCGCGGTGAGGACATTTTTGATCCAAAGTTAAATGTCAATGAGCTTCGCAGAAATATCGGAATGGTATTCCAAAAGCCAAATCCATTTCCTATGAGCATCTATGACAATATTGCATACGGACCGCGCACCCATGGAATTACAAGCCGTGCAAAGCTTGATGAGATCGTGGAAAATTCCTTGAAGGGCGCAGCCATCTGGAATGAAGTAAAGGATAACTTGAAAAAATCGGCACTTAGCTTATCAGGAGGACAGCAGCAAAGACTTTGTATTGCACGAGCACTTGCTGTTGAGCCGGATGTACTTTTGATGGATGAGCCAACAAGTGCGCTTGACCCGATTTCTACATCAAAGATAGAAGAGCTGGCAAGCGAATTAAAATCACAGTACACAATTGTTATGGTTACTCATAACATGCAGCAGGCCGTGCGTATTTCTGATTACACCGCATTTTTCCTGCTTGGTGATCTGATAGAGTATGGTGAGACACAGAAGATCTTCGAGCAGCCAAAGGATAAGAGAACTGAGGATTATATCACAGGACGTTTTGGCTAATGGAAACAAAAAAGTGAGGTGAAGACATGAGAAGCAAGTTTGACGAGCAGCTGGCGCTTTTGAATCGTGATCTGACAAAGATGGGATCACTTTGTGAGGAGGCGTTAGCATTGGCGGCAAAGGCACTGGCAAATGCAGATGGAGAGACAGCAGCAAAGATAGCACCGATAGACAGTGAGATTGACCAGATGGAGCGAACTATCGAGTCGCTTTGTTTAAAGCTTTTGCTACAGCAGCAGCCAGTTGCGAGAGATTTAAGACAGATCTCGGCAGCACTTAAGATGATTACAGATATGGAACGTATCGGTGATCAGGCATCCGACATTGCAGAGATTATTGGATTCTTAAATGGAAGAATCGGAACGGATGCACAGTATATTTGTCAGATGGCAGTAGCTGCAATGCGTATGGTGACAGAGAGTGTTGAGGCTTATGTAAAGCGTGATGTGGCAATGGCAGAGGCAACAATTCAGCATGATGATGTAGTCGATGATCTTTTCTTAAAGGTAAAGGATTCGCTTATTCAAATGATCTCAGAAAATCCAAAGGATGGCGAATACGCACTTGATCTTTTGATGATTGCAAAATATTTTGAGAGAATCGGAGATCATGCGACAAATATCGCAGAGTGGGTTGTGTTTTCTGTTACAGGTGTGCATGAGCAGGGATGAATTAAATTAGAGCAAAAAAGGGGCAGATGAAGAGTCTGCCTCTTTTCGTTTTTTTGTAACTATTCAGAGCCATGCAAAATTGCTTTCTGTGAATGCTTGCATTCAGACAGAATAGCAATTTTATATGGCGAGGTAACCACATGAGCAAAATAGAAGCATCGAAGATGCGATTTTGCGAATGGGGTTCTGAATAGTTACGTTTTTTTTATAAACAATCTAAATTTTATATAAATTGTATTGACTGTTCTATTTTGAACGCTATAATAGTTTCTATCTAAAAAGAAGGGAGCAGCAGATAATGGTTAAGTTGTTAAAGAAGCTTACATGGAAAGATTTTATTCTGGCGGCAGTTGCATTTGTGTTTATTATCGTGCAGGTGTGGCTTAGTCTGACAATGCCAGATTATATGTCTGAAATTACAAAGCTTGTCCAGACTAAGGGCAGTAAGATGAATGATATTTTGATAGCAGGAGGCAAGATGCTTGCATGTGCACTTGGAAGTTTACTTGCGGCAGTCTGTACATCAATATGTGCATCAAAAATTTCATCTAATTTTTCTGCCAATTTAAGAGGACAGGTTTTTCATAAGGTGCAGTCTTTTTCAATGGAAGAAATTGGAAATTTCTCTACTGCAAGTTTAATTACACGTTCTACAAATGATATTACACAGGTACAGATGCTGATTGTTATGGGTCTGGAGGTTTTACTTAAGGCTCCTATAATGGCAGTGTGGGCACTGTGCAAGATTTCTACAAAGAACTGGCAGTGGACTGCTTCAACTGGTTTGGCTGTTGTTGTACTGCTTAGCTTTGTTGGTGTTTGCGTGGCTGTTGCGCTTCCAAAGTTTAAAAAGCTGCAGAGTCTGACAGATAATTTAAACCGTGTCACTAGAGAAAATTTGACAGGCTTAAATGTAGTTCGTGCTTACAATGCAGAAGGTTATCAGCAGAAGAAATTTAATGATGCAAATGATGAGCTGACGAAAACGCAGCTGTTTGCAAACCGCACTATGGGAACTATGATGCCGGGAATCCAGATGGTAATGAATGGATTGATGTTAGCAATTTACTGGATCGGCGCTTATTTGATCAGCAATGCTCAGATGTTTGATAAGCTGACTATCTTCTCAGATATGATCGTATTTACTCAGTATGCTATGCAGGTCGTTATGTCCTTTATGATGCTTGTCATGATTTTCGTGCTTCTTCCGTGTGCAAGCGTATCAGCAAAGCGTATTAATGAAGTGCTTGATATGCCGCTCTCGATTAAGGATGGCACAAAAGAGAATGGAATTGACGGCAAAAAGGGTGAAGTTGAGTTTCGCAATGTATCTTTTTGTTATCCAGATGCAGAGAAGGATGTCATTGAGGACATTTCCTTTACTGCTCATAAGGGTGAGACAATTGCCTTTATTGGTTCAACTGGCTGTGGAAAGAGTACTGTGATCAACATGATTCCGCGTTTTTACGATGCGACAAAGGGAGAGGTGCTTGTCGATGGCGTTAACGTAAAGGAATATACACAGAAGGCACTTAGAAGTAAGATTGGATATGTTTCACAGAAGGCTGTTTTATTTACAGGAAGCATTAAAAGCAACGTTGCCTATGGAGATAATGGTACAAAAGGCTTTACTGATGATGTTGTTAAGCAGGCAATTAAGACTGCGCAGGCAAAAGAGTTTGTTGATAAGACAGATGGCGGCGTAGATGCTTTTGTGGCACAGGGAGGATCTAATTTCTCAGGAGGACAAAAGCAGCGTCTGTCAATTGCACGTGCGATATGCCGTCACCCGGAGATTTTAATTTTTGATGATTCATTTTCAGCACTTGACTACAAGACAGATCGTGTTCTTCGCGATACATTAAGAAAAACTTGTGCAGATGCAACGCGTTTCATTGTGGCACAGCGAATTGGTACTATACGCGATGCGGACAAGATTATTGTGCTTGATGATGGAAAGATTGCCGGAATGGGCAAGCACAATGAGCTGATGGAAACTTGCGAGGTATACCGTCAGATCGCATATTCACAGCTGTCAAAGGAGGAGCTTGCATAATGGAAAATAAAGAATATACCCCTGGACAGAACCGCCCGGGCAGAAGAGGCGGTATGCGTGGACCTGGCATGGGAAGAGGTCCTGCTGAGAAGGCATCTGATTTTAAGGGAACATGGTCAAAGCTGATTTCGTATTGCAAAAGCTATCTTCCGGTTGTGATCATTGCACTTATCTGCGCGGCAGGAGGCACGGTTTTGACGCTTCTTGGACCAGATAAGCTGTCAGAGATGACAAAGGAAATTGGAAAAGGTCTTGTAACAGGCGTTGATATGGACGCAGTTTCTAAAATTGGATTTACATTAATTGCATTTTATGTGTGTGGTGCTTTGCTGTCATTTGGTCAGCAGTGGATTATGGCAACAGTGACACAAAATATTTCAAAAAAGCTTAGAGGTGATATTTCAGGAAAAATTAACCGTCTGCCGATGAGCTATTACAGCCGCTCTACGACAGGTGATATCCTCTCACGTGTCACAAATGATGTTGATACGATATCACAGTCTATGAACCAAAGCATAGGAAATCTTGTCTCCGCAGTTACGCTTTTTGTCGGTTCACTTTTTATGATGTTTAAAACAGATGTGATCATGACAATTACTGCAATTGTGGCAACATTGATTGGCTTTGTTCTTATGACAGTTATTGCAAAGCACTCCAGTAAATATTTCGTGCGCCAGCAGCGCTGCCTTGGTGAAATCAACGGTCACATTGAGGAAATTTACACGGGTCATACAGTTGTAAAGGCATATAATGGAGAAGCGCAGGCAGCAGCTGAATTTGAGCGCATGAACAATAATTTAAGAGAAAGTGCATTTCGTGCACAGTGCCTTGCCGGGCTCATGCCGCCTATTATGACATTTATCGGAAACTTAGGCTACGTGGCAGTCTGTGTGGCAGGTGCAGTGCTGACTATGAAGGGAACTATTGGCTTTGAAGTAATCGTTGCATTTATGATGTATGTGCGCTATTTTACACAGCCATTATCTCAGATCGCGCAGGCGGCACAGTCTTTACAGTCAGCGGCAGCAGCAGGTGAGCGTGTCTTTGAGTTTCTTGAGGCAAAGGAGATGGATGACGAGAGCAATAAGACAAAGACGCTTGACAATGTAAAGGGTGACGTATCATTTGAGCATGTAAAGTTTGGCTATGATGAAGATCGCGTGATTATTCATGATTTTTCTGCAAAGGCAAAGGCAGGACAAAAAATTGCCATTGTCGGTCCGACGGGAGCAGGAAAGACAACACTTGTCAATCTGCTTATGCGTTTTTATGAGATTCAGGGCGGAAAAATCTGCATTGATGGCATTCCGACTAATCAAGTAAAACGTGAAATGGTGCATTCTCAGTTTTGTATGGTTCTTCAGGATACATGGCTGTTTGAGGGTACTGTTAGAGAAAATCTTGTATATTGTACGCCAAATGTCTCTGATGAGCGTATGAAGGAGGCATGCCGCGCTGTTGGTCTTGACCATTTTGTAAGAACACTGCAGCATGGCTATGATACAGTGCTTAACGATCAGGTTAATCTGTCACAAGGTCAGAAGCAGCAGTTAACAATTGCCCGTGCAATGATTGCTGATAAGCCTATGCTAATTCTAGATGAGGCAACAAGCTCTGTCGATACAAGAACAGAACTTCAAATGGACGAGCTGATGAAGAATCGTACTTCTTTTGTTATTGCACATCGTCTTTCCACAATCAAAAATGCCGATCTTATCCTTGTGTTAAAGGATGGAGATGTAATTGAAAGCGGAACGCACGAAGAGCTTTTGGCAAAGAAGGGCTTTTACGCTGATCTGTACAACAGCCAGTTTGATCAGGCATCGTAAGAGATTCTTAAGAGATGTAAGGACATTGAAAGTACTTATTTGACATAATATCTGGTAATATAAACTTAGAAAAGAGTTATTACCGGAGTATTTATGGGAGCCGGTTAAAAACCGGCTCTTTTTGTTTAAGAGAAAGGAAGGGAACACTATGAAAAGATCATGGAAGAAGAAGGCGTCCGTATGGACGATGGCTGCTGCGATGACCGTTTCTTACATACCGCAGTATTCATTTGCAGAGGAAAATACTGAAATTATTAAACAGGAAACGCAGACACAGACAATAGAAGAGCAGACTATATTGGAGAGTCCGACATCAGAGGCTTTAGCGACTATACCAGAGACGACTATAGAAGCACCGACAGAGAGTGTTCCAGAGACGTCCTTGCAGGTACCAACTGAAAGCTCATCAGAAAGTGTACCGGAAACGTCTTCCCAGGCACCTAGTGAAAGTATAACACCGACATCATCACAGGAAGAATCTTCTACGCAGGAAAGCACACCACAAAGTAGTGCAGAGGCTAGCACCGAGGAAAAAACTAGTGAGGAAGAGAGTACAAAGGAAACTACCGAGGAAACTACAGAAGAAACTACACCAGAGGAGACGACAACGGAAGAACCAGAGTGGTCTGAGCAGGCACCTAATGAAGATACAAAGGGACTGACATTCAGCTTTAGCGAGGATGGACAGACTGTCAGCATTACAGGATTTGACGGTTCAAGAAGTGTTGTTGAGATTCCAGAAACTTATGGCGGTGCAAAAGTTACTTCCATAGCAGCAGGTGCATTTCGCGGACAGACCATGATTACTGACGTGGTGATTCCAGAGGGCGTTACTTATATAGGAAGAGAAGCATTTGCAGGATGCAGCGCTCTTGTTCGCGTAAAGATTCCGACAAGCGTTACGCAGGTAGGTGCCAATTTGTTTGAGGGCACACCATATGATTCAACACTGACTGGAGAGCTTGTATATATTAACAGTATCCTCTATCGCTGTCAGAGCGATGCGGTAACTGTTTCTATCAGGCAGGGAACAACTGTTATTGCTGAGGAAGCTTTTATTAATCGTGTTAATCTGGCAGCTATAGTTGTGCCGGATGGTGTAAGTTATATTGGATCGAATGCATTTAAAAATTGCAGTGCTTTAAGTCAGATTGAGATTCCAAAGAGTGTGCGAGATATTGTGGCAAACGCATTTGACGGAACAAAATGGTATGAAGATCGAAAGCATGGGATGATTTACATCAATGATTTGCTGTACCGTGTGCCGGCTGAGATTATCGTGCAGTCAGAGCAGCCGACTGGATCTTTAAGTGACAAGGATGCAGCCGAGATGGCAAAATCAGGTGTGGCAACACAGATTATTCCTTATACAGATGTTATTGTTCAGGGAGAAACTACAACGATCTGTACACTTGCATTTGCTAATACACCAGTTCAGACAGTACAGTTGCCATCAACACTTACGACGATTCGCTATGGTGCATTCCAAAATTGTACTGCATTAAAACAGATTACACTTCCAAAGAGCATGACATTTATTGAGGGCGGCGCATTCCAAAATTGCAGCGTACTTTCTTCAATTTTGGTTCCGCAGAATGTAACATATCTTGGTGCAAGTGCATTTTCTGGCTGTACAAGCCTTACATCTGCGACATTGCCGGAGGCAATTACAAGAATTAGTTCTGGTTTATTTGAAAACTGCAGTTCACTCACAACAGTACAGGCTTCTAGTGCGCTTACGTCAATTGGAAGCCGTGCATTTGCAGAAACATCTGCACTTTCTTCATTTACATTTCCGCAGACACTGACAGCAGTTGGAGCAGAGAGCTTTACAGGCTCTGGTATTGTAACTGCTAACTTACCGCAGAGCGTAACTTATCTTGGAGCAGGAGCATTTGCTGATTGTACAAAGTTAGTCTATGCACAGGTGCCGGCGGCGATTCAGGCTATAAGAGAGCGTACCTTCCGCAACTGTACAGAGTTGAAGAATGTATCGATCCCAGAGGGTATTCGTTACATTGGAGCGGCTGCATTCCAAAATGACGTATCACTTCAGACAGTTGATTTTGCACAGTCACTTCTTACGATCTGCGACAATGCATTTGAGGGAAGCGGCGTTGGCGAGGGTCTTGTGCTTCCACCAGCACTTCGTACAATAGGAAGTCGTGCATTTGCAGGCTGTATGCGTCTTACATCACTTACTATCCCGGCAGATATTAGAAAAATGGGAAGTCAGGCATTTGCAGATGGATCATCACCATCAATTGTGTGTGCATTTAGCCGTACAACATATATGAGTAAGCTGGCTTCTGGATGGGTATCTGATTGGGGCAGCGGCCTTGGAGCACTTACATTTACAGGCGGTGCTGTAAATGATGAGCAAAAGGCAGTGTTTTTACAGATGATCTGTAAGCTTGTTCCAGATTTTAATGCATCAGAGGCAAACAACACTCTGTATTCTGGCATCATTGGACGTCTTGGAGTTAGTGCAAAGGCAGGCGGTGAGGCAGCCAGCATGCTTGGCATTGTGTCAGAACAGGCTAAAGAAGGATGGATTCGTATACCTGAGCTTAGCACAAGAAGAGCTATCTTGAATCTTACAGGTCTTTGGATGCAGGATTACTGCCCGGCTAATACAGGCGTTGAGGATGTTTATTATGCAGATGGATGGTATTACATTAATGAAGTTTCATTTGCAGAAACACTTACAAAGGGCTATCTTCCAAAGGGACAAAACGGAAGCGGCTATTCCTTCTTTGATTCCTATGATGCTCCAACAGGCATGATGGACGGCGCTGTGACTGTACTTCTTAGTGAATCTGATAATGACTATGGAATTGCAGCGCAGGTTCGATCTAGTGAAAAGATTACAGATGGACGCTATATAAATGTATATGAGAGCGTAGAGGAGCGTGAGCTTTCAGAATCAATCACAGATATCTGGACAACAGAAAGTGCTTCATATCAGTTTGATAACTACAGCAGAATCTTAACTGTTCAGTCACTTGTATCACCAGATGCAGGACTTGAGACTCATTTTCGCTACAGCTGCAAGCCGGGTGAGGATGATGGTACCTTTACGATGGAGTGGAATGGAATGGATGAGGCAAATATTGACCAGGTTCGTACCTTTACTGTAAGTGTAGATAAAGAAACTCAGGCAATGAAGCTGACTGATGCGCAGACACAAGAGGAAATTACACTCGATTCACTTGCACAACAGGCTAACCAGCCAACAATGTCTGGACAATAATGGCATTAAATCTTTAAGGTTTACTTAAATTTCTCAAAAAATTTACATTACCTATTGACACTATTAAAAAAAAGGACTAGTATAGCAATTGTCAGCAGAAGTGGTAAGAGGAGATCACTTTTGCAGCAAATGACATTAACTGTTAAGCATATTTAATAGTTATAAATAGGAGGAACAAAAATCATGAGAAAGTTTATTACATCTATCGCAGTAATCGCTATGGCAGCAGCAATGATGACTGGATGCGGAAGCGCTGATAAGAAGACTACTACCGCAGCTAGCACAAAGGCAGAGGTACAGACTGAGGCTAAGACCGAAGCTAAGACTGAGAAGGCTACCGAGAAGGCAACTGAAAAGGCTACCGAGAAGGCAACTGAGGCTAAGACCGAGGCTAAGTCTGAGGCAGCTTCCAGCGAGGCAGCATCTGAGGAGGCATCTTCTGAGGCTGAGAGCGCAAGCGCAGCAAACTAATTTTTGATTACTACAGATAAAAAATAATGAAAAAGGCAGTTTTGGGAATATTTCCTGAAACTGCCTTTTTTGCACAAATTTAATTAAAAATGTTGATGCTTTCGTGAGAATGTGGTATGGTTTATTAAGTCTATTATAAGGAAAGGAAATAGTGAGCCATGCAGACATTTCAGATTAACACAAAGGAAAAAAGAGAAGCAACAGGCGATCTTTTCGGCATTTTTTTTGAAGACATTAATCATGCGGCAGATGGCGGACTTTATGCAGAGCTGGTCCAGAACCGTGCATTTGAATTTGATCCGATTGACAATAAAAAGTATCATGCACTGTATGCGTGGATGCCTTGTCAGTTAGATGAAAAAAATGGACAGACAGACGCAGCTGATGTTTCACTTACCATTCTGACAGATAGTCCTTATACGAAGAAGAACCCACACTATCTTCGTATAACGGCAAATTCGGCAGCAGCAGGTGTAAAAAACCTTGGCTTTAACAGTGGAATTGCACTTGAAGGTGGGGAAACATATCATTTTTCCTGCTATTTAAGAAAAATAGACGAGCCAGTGACAGTTAAGGCCTGTCTGATTGGAAAAGAAGGACAAATCTATGCATCATGTGAGCTTACAGCAGATGCTTCTGATTGGAAAAAGTATACGGCAGATCTTAAAATTGCAGAAGGCACAAGCTGCACAGATGCAAATCTGGCGCTTGTCTGCATGACACCGGGCAGTGTGGAAGTGGATTTTGTATCACTATTTCCAGCGCACACATATAAGAACCGCCCAAATGGTCTTAGAAAAGATTTATGCGAGATGCTCGAAGCAATGCATCCGAAGTTCATACGTTTTCCGGGAGGCTGTCTTGTGCATGACGGACAGCTTGATGAGAATGCAAGAGATTCGATGTATCGCTGGAAAAATACGATTGGACCAGTGGAGGAGCGCCCAGCGAGACGAAATAACTGGGGATATAATCAGACACTTGGTCTTGGCTATTATGAATATTTCCAGCTGGCAGAGGATATAGGTGCAGAGCCGCTTCCAGTACTTCCGGCAGCATACGATCCGCATCATCAAAGAAAGGTTCCACTTGATGAACTTGGTCCTTGGATTGACGATGCACTTGATCTTATTGAGTTTGCAAATGGCGATGAGACAACTGTTTGGGGAAAGAAGCGTGCCGATATGGGTCATCCAAAGCCATTTGGATTACATTATCTGGCAATTGGAAATGAGGAGGTTGGCGAGGGCTTTACCGAGCGCTATCCATATTTTCATAAGGCAATCCGTGAAAAATATCCTGATATTAAGCTGATTGGTTCAGCAAGTCCATTTGCCGCAGGCGGTGAGTATGAGCGCGGATGGGCAAGTGCAAGAGAATGCGGCTGTGATCTGATCGATGAGCATTACTATATGAATACCGACTGGATGATAGCAAATGTAGATCGCTATGACAATTTCCTATCATCTGATCCTAAGGTATTTTTGGGCGAGTATGCATCATGGGGCAATCAGTGGGAGAATGGTCTTTTTGAGGCTGCTTTTATGACAGGACTTGAGAAAAATGTGCATGCAGTTGGACTGGCATGCTATGCTCCGATGTTTGCAAATGTGGACTATGTAAATTGGCGTCCTGATATGATATGGTTTGATAATCATCAGGTGTATGGCTCTGTTAATTATTATGTTCAGAGTATGTTTATGCGCCATCAGGGAACTCATCGCTTAGATTTTACTGTTACAGAGCCAGAACTTGAGCAGACAGCGCGCCTTTTGGCAGAACAAAAAATCCGCGAAAGCGCAAAGACTATCAGCGGTCCAATTCGTTTGTTAGTCAACGAAGGACAGGGTGTGTTTTTTGAGGTGACAGTGAAAAATCATGATACAGGAAAGCTGCATCGTTTTACAGATTGTGTATGCGGAACTGAGAGTGAAAATCGTGCTGTTTCTTATGAAAATGCAGTCGAGGTTGGTGTAATTCCAAAGGATTGGACAAATTATACGCTTACCATGAAGGCAAAAGAGACAGAGGGCAAAAAGGGATTTCTTGTTTATCTTGGAGAAGAATCTGATCATATGCTCTGGACGCTTGGCGGCTGGCAGAATCTGGATATAAGCATGGAGCATTTTAAAAACGGCAAGGGAGCATGCTTAAGTGAGGCAATGTTCTCGGCAGAGAAGGATCATGAGTATGAGCTGATGCTTGTTGTAAAGGATCGCACGATGAAGATATATGTGGATGGCGAGGAATACCTTGATACAATTGACAAGATTCCTGTGCCAAAGCCACTGTATGTATCTGCAGCGCTTGATGAGGCAACTGGTGATGTGATTGTAAAGGCGGTAAACATTACTGGAAATTCACAGACAGCGCAGCTTGCACTTGATGGTGTAAATGGTACACATAACGTGCTTGTAGAGAAGATGGCTGCAGCATTGTCTGATGAAAATACAATGGAAAATAAAAAATGTGTCGTTCCGGCTGTGAGCGAGGAAACTATTCCAGACGGCACATTTACGCGCACGTTTGAGCCATATTCATTGACCATTCTTAGAATCCGCCAATAATAAAAACAGACGTTGTGCAGGAAAGGTTTTGCAATGTTATACATGATTAATCATGGTGCCGTCTCCTACGGGGCGAACACCATCTTAACGAATATTAATTTTGAAATCAACGCCGGACAGAAAATTGCCGTCGTTGGAAGAAACGGCTGCGGAAAGACAACTCTTTTAAAGCTGATTGAGGGTGAGGTTGCACTTGAGAAGCGAGACAGCGATGAGGATATTTATATCGCAAAGAGCGGAAATCCGGTGATCGGTTATTTAAAGCAGATCGCGTTTGCAGATGAGACAATTTCTATGGAGACTGAGGTGCGAAAGGTGTTTGAGCCGTACCGCGAAAAGCAGCGTGAGCTAGAAGCACAGCGCCAGATCATGGAATCAGATCCATCTGAGTTAAATATCAGAATCTATACCCAGATGCAGGAGCAGTTTACTGATATGGGCGGCTACTACTATGAAAAAGAGTATGAGACGATGCTTCGCAAATTTGGTTTTACTGAAGCTGACAAGAAAAAGCCGCTTAGAGAATTTTCAGGTGGACAGCAGACAAAGCTTGGATTTATCAAGATGCTTCTTTCAAAGCCGGATATTCTTCTTTTGGACGAGCCGACTAACCACCTTGATATCGAGACAATTGAATGGCTTGAGAATTATTTAAAGGCGTATAATAGGGCTGTTGTTATCGTATCTCATGATAGATTATTTTTGGATCGTATTGTCGATACAGTATATGAGATTGAGTATGGAATCACACACCGCTACAGTGGAAATTATACCTCTTTTGTGGAGCAGAAAAAAGCAGCATGGGATAAGCAGGAAAAGGATTATCAGGCACAGCAAAAAGAAATTGCGCGTCTGATGGAGATTGTAGAAAAATTTAAAAATAAGCCTACAAAGGTTGCAATGACACGCTCAAAGCTAAAACAGATTGAGCATATGGAAAAGATTGCACCTCCGCAGCGCTATGATCTAAAGGCATTTCATGCCAATTTCCAGCCTGAGGTTGAGACAGGAAAGGAAGTATTTACTGCAAGAAATCTTCAGATTGGATATGACCGTGTTCTTTCAGAGGTGAATCTTACACTTGAGAGAGGTCAAAAGCTTGGTATTGTTGGAGGAAATGGTCTTGGTAAGTCTACGTTTTTAAAGACAATGATGGGGATGATCAAGCCTCTTGGCGGCGAGTATCAGTATGGCATTCGTGTGCAGATTGGATATTTCGATCAGCAGATGGCACATTATACTAGTGATGCCACTGTCATGGATGACTACTGGGCAGAATATCCGAACCTGACGCAGACAGAGGTGCGAAATGCTCTTGGTGCATTCCTTTTTACTGGTGATGATGTGTTTAAGCAGGTCAGCATGCTTTCAGGAGGAGAGCGCGTGAGACTGGCACTTTGTAAGATCTTAAAGAAAAAACCAAATCTTTTGATCCTCGATGAGCCGACAAACCATATGGATATTGTCGGAAAAGAAGCACTAGAGCAGATGCTAAAGGGCTATCAGGGAACACTTGTATTCGTATCCCATGACCGTTATTTTGTTCGTCAGGTGGCAGATAAGATTTTAAGCTTTGACGGCGGTGTAACGACATATTATCCGTTTGGCTATGAGCAGTACGAGGAGGCGACAGCTGACAAGGACGATCAGGTAAGCTTTGGCAAATATGCAGCTGTTTCACCGGCAGCAAAGCTTGCTATAGAGCAGGAAAAAAATAAGACAGCTGCATCTGCGTCACCAAAGACTCTTTATGCTAATCCAGGAAAGGAGCGCTCACGTTTATCTGCAAAGGTCAAAAAGGCCGAGACAGCAGTTGAAGTTTGTGAGGAGGCACTTTCAAAGTTACAGGATGAATTAAATGATCCTGCAATTGCAGCAAGCTACAGTAAGCTGCAGGAGGCACAAAAGAAGGTCGACGCTAAAGAAGAGGAGCTGATGGGACTGATGGATGTGTGGGAGCAGGCTAGTGCCGAGCTCGATGCATTCGAGGAGTCTCTGAAGGGGTAAGATGTACCGTCTGTAGATATCTTACAGACTGTAACATAAATAGGCTGTCGAAAAATTCGATGGCGAAAAAAGAAGGGAAGGTACTTGGTATGAGTGAACAATCACAAGGAACCAAGGGAATTCGGGACGCCAGAACGCTCGGAATCCCGAAAATGCTGCTGCTTGGAATACAGCACATGTTTGCAATGTTTGGAGCAACGATTCTTGTTCCGATCCTAACAAATGTTTATTTTGAGGGAGAGGGACTTTCAGTTCAGGTAACGCTGATTTGTGCAGGTCTTGGAACGCTGTTTTTCCATCTGTGCTCCAAAATGAAGGTTCCTGCATTTTTAGGTTCGTCGTTTGCATTTTTAGGTGGATTTTCAGCTGTTGCAGCGCTTGATACAGGCATTTTTGCTGACATGACGATGGGTGAGAAGCTTCCGTATGCGTGTGGAGGAATTGTTGTTGCAGGACTTTTATATTTAATCCTGGCACTGATTGTAAAGATCGTCGGTGTAAAAAAAGTAATGAGATTTTTGCCGCCTGTTGTGACAGGACCAATGATCATTTTAATTGGTCTTTCACTGGCAGGAAGTGCTGTTACTAACGCATCACAGAACTGGCTTTTAGCAATTGTTGCACTTGCAATTATTATTATCGCAAACATCTGGGGTAAGGGAATGATTAAGATCATTCCGATTCTTCTAGGTGTAGTTGGATCTTACATTTTTGCATTGATCTTAAATGCATTTGGTGTGAAGAATCCAGATGGCTCTGCAATCCTTACCTTCACTGAGGTATCTAAGGCTTCATGGGTAGGTCTGCCGCCATTTCAGTTATGCAAATTTGACCTGACTGCTATTCTTGTAATGGCACCAATTGCAATTGCATCTATGATGGAGCATATCGGTGATATGTCTGCTATTTCTGCAACTGTTGGAGAAAACTTTATCGAAGATCCAGGTCTGCACCGCACTCTTATAGGAGATGGTCTTGCAACATCTCTTTCTGCACTTGTAGGAGGTCCGGCTAACACAACCTATGGTGAGAACACTGGTGTACTGGAGCTTTCCAAGGTATATGATCCGCGCGTTATCCGTATTGCAGCTATTTTTGCAGTAATCTTAAGCTTTATCCCGAAGGTATCAGAGATTATTGCATCCATCCCATCTGCGATTATCGGTGGAGTTTCATTTATGCTGTATGGTATGATTTCCGCAATAGGTGTCAGAAATGTTGTTGAAAATAAAGTAGACCTTACAAAGTCAAGAAATTTGATTATCGCAGCTGTGATTTTAGTAAGTGGACTGGGCTTTTCAAGTGGACTTACATTTACAATCGGTGGAGCTTCCATTACGCTGACAGGTCTTGCAATTGCAGCAATCGCAGGTATTGTTCTGAATGCAATTCTTCCAGGCAATGATTATGAGTTTGGAATGAATG
>ERZ838399.1608-NODE-1608-length-20116-cov-7.454115_pt1 | contig 20116 bp, 21 predicted proteins | sample MGYA00519683_ERZ838399 | MGnify/ENA primary metagenome ERZ838399 (study PRJEB31850, sample SAMEA3708833) | human gut metagenome | biome: human gut; feature: human-associated habitat; material: faeces | place: China | collected 2014 ...
CGACAGTCGCACCCGGGTGAATATCTATGCCTGTTGTGCTGTGAGCATATTCCGTCATTATTCTCGGAATCATAGGCACGCCCAAAAGCCACAATTCGTGAGCAATTCTGTAAACAGTGATTGCAAACACTCCCGGATAACAGAAAATTATTTCATCTGTGCTGTATGCCGCAGGGTCACCGTCATACGCAGCTTGAATGTCTGTATTTAAGTATTCTCTTATTTTCGGTATTTTCTTTAAAAATTCAAAAACAACTTCTTCCGCTTTTTCCTCTGCCTGTGCCTTACTGCACTCTCTGCATACATCTTGATTTGCAAACGCGTTTGATACCTGTTTCTTCAAATGATACTGTATAAATTCCAGTCTTTCACCGACAAGAAACTTTAAGTATTCACTTCTGACCTTGTTGTTGTCAAAAAAGCCCGGAAAAAGCACTTTTCTTATTTCATATAATTTCTATAAGAATATCCTTGTTAAGCATATTCTCTTCGTCAATTCTCGCTGTAATGTCACATTCATTGTAGCTGTCTAAAATCACATTGACTAAATCTTCTACTTTATTCGCCATATGTAAACCTCCTTATGTACTATTTTATGTACTATTTTATGCACTGTTCCTATAGTCTATCACACATATCGAAAATTGTAAACTAAATTTCAGGTTTTGTCACCGCGTCGGGATTAACCTTATGTTCGCCGATAAATTTCTCCATCCAAATCATATCGTACCACTTGTCGAACTTGTAACCGCACTTTTTGAATGTGCCGATAAGTCTGAAACCCATATGCTCGTGGAACTGCATACTGTTGTTTGTCAAATGCCCATCTTCATTGTCCGTATACGCAATACAAGCATACATATTAAGAATCTTTCTTCAAGTTCAAGATACAACTTCTTGCCGTATCCGCCACCTTTTTTGTCCTCTCTTACATATATAGTCGTTTCAACGCTCCAGTCATACGCCTTACGTCCTTTGAACGTTCCCGCATATGCATAACCGACAATTTCATCGTCCTCAACCATAACAATGTAAGGATACTTTTTTGAAATATTTTCAATACGACTTCTAAACTCGTCTACAGACGGAGTTTCATATTCAAACGATATTGTTGTATTTTCGACATACGGACGGTATATTTCAACCAACACTTCCGCGTCGGATAATTCAACATTTCTTATATAACTCATTTTCATTTCTCCTCTAATCTCATAAACTACTAAAATTATATCACACAGTCATTTTACCGTCAATCCATTCTAAAATAAATTAATCGAGTTATTCCAACATATCCCTGTAAAAATAAAAAAACATCGTTTGCTTTGGAGAAATGCAAAAACCGATGTTTTTTCGATTGAAATATATAAAATTTTAATGAATCTGATGTAGTAATATTATCTCAAAAATAAAAAAAAGTAAACAGTTTACGACTAAGTGGTAGCTTAATCCGGAAACTTGGTAGCAATTATTGGAAATGGCATATTTTAAATAAAAAACATCATTGTCTATATTTCTATAAACAATGATGTTTTAATTTTTACTTATCCAACGGTTTCATTGTTGGGAACAGAAGAACGTCGCGGATGGCTGGGGAATCGGTAAGGAGCATACACATACGGTCGATACCGAAACCTATACCACCTGTCGGTGGCATACCGATTTCAAGTGCGCGCATAAAGTCTTCATCTGTTGTATTAGCCTCTTCATCGCCCTGTGCAAGAAGTTCTTCCTGTGCTTTAAAACGTTCTCTTTGGTCGATTGGGTCATTAAGCTCAGAATAAGCGTTTGCCATTTCCCAACCGTTCATAAAGAACTCAAAACGTTCAACGTAATCAGGGTTTTCAGGCTTTTTCTTTGTAAGCGGTGAAATTTCAACAGGGTGATCCATAACGAAAGTCGGTTGAATAAGGTGTTCCTCTGCATATTCTTCAAAGAACAAGTTAAGAATATCGCCCTTCTTATGCCTGTCCTCATATTCAACGTGATGTTCATCGGCAACCTTACGAGCCTCTTCAAGTGTATTAATTTCGTTAAAGTCAACGCCTGCGTACTTTTTAACCGCATCAACCATTGTTATACGTTCAAACGGCTTACCCAAATCCATTTCTATACCGTTATACACGATTGTAGTTGTGCCAAGCACTTCCTTAGCAACGTGGCGGTAAAGATTTTCTGTAAGATCCATCATTCCGTTGTAATCTGTATATGCCTGATATAACTCCATCAGAGTGAATTCCGGATTATGTCTTGTGTCAAGACCTTCGTTACGGAATACACGTCCGATCTCGTAAACTCTCTCAAGTCCACCAACAATCAGTCTCTTTAAGTAAAGTTCCAGAGAAATACGAAGCTTCAGATCCTCATTCAGTGCATTAAAATGAGTCTCAAAAGGTCTTGCTGCAGCTCCACCGGCATTTGCAACCAGCATCGGAGTCTCAACTTCCATAAATCCCTGTCCGTCCAGATAACGGCGAACTGCACTGATAATTCTGGAACGTTTAATAAATGTGTCACGAACCTCCGGGTTCACAATCAGATCTACATATCTCTGGCGGTAACGTGTATCTGTGTTTGTCAGTCCGTGGAACTTCTCTGGAAGAATCTGCAGACTCTTAGACAGAAGTTTTACTGCAGACGCATGAATAGAAATCTCACCAGTCTTAGTCTTGAATACTTCACCTTCAATACCGATGATATCTCCGATATCCAGTTTCTTGAAATCCTTATATGACTCTTCTCCGATACTGTCTCTTGCAACATAAGACTGAATATTTCCGCTGAGGTCTAAAATGTTACAGAAAGAAGCTTTTCCCATAACACGCTTCTGCATCACACGTCCTGCTACGGATACGTGTTTTCCTTCCATCTCCTCAAAATTTTCTTTAATATCTGTTGCATGACAAGTCACATCATACTTTGTGATCTCAAATGGATTCTTTCCGTTTGCCTGTAAATCTGCAAGTTTCTCACGACGAACCTTTCTAAGCTGATTTACGTCAGGTTCCTGTGTATTCTTCTGCTGATCTCCCACTGCGATTCTCCTCTCTTCCTTTTCTTATACTGTACGTGTAATATCCAGTACTTTGTACTGCATAACTCCAGCCTGTGTCTCCACTTCTACAACATCTCCAATCGTCTTGCCGATCAGGGCATGTCCAACTGGTGACTCGTTTGAAATCTTTCCTTCCAGACTGTTAGCCTCTGTTGAACCTACCAATTTGAATTCGATCTCTTCGTCAAATGTGATGTCATATGCCTTTACTGTACATCCTACGTTAATCTTATCAAAATCAACTTCATCTTCTACAACGACTTCAGCGTTCTTGAGAATTGCTTCCAGCTCCTCGATACGAGCCTCAATATCACGCTGCTCATCTTTTGCAGCATCATACTCCGCATTCTCTGATAAATCTCCCTGTTCTCTAGCTTCTTTTATCTTTGCAGCAACTTCCTTACGCTTAACAACTTTCAGATTCTCTAACTCCTCTTCAAGTGCTTTTAATCCTGCATAAGTAAGTAATTTCTTCTTTGCTTCCATGGTATTCTTTTGCTCCCTTTCTTGAAAATAAAGATACTTTCACAATTTCATTATTATACAAAACCAGCCGACTATTGTCAATCATTTTGCACGATAAAGTATACGCAGTCTATCGGCTTTTTATGAGGCTTTTTATGATGGGCTTTTTATGATGTTCCAATTACAAATTCTTTCTATTTTATCAACATTTCCAACAATTCTTCCAGCTCTTCGTAAGATTCCACCTGATTGATCTGTGCGCGGAACTTCGCTGCACCTTTCATTCCTTTTACATACCATGCCACATGCTTACGCATTTCCCGGATTCCAAGGTACTCTCCTTTGAATTCCAACTGCATTCTTGCATGCCGAAGCATCATATTCCGAATTTCTTCTTGTGTCGGTCTTGGTGGAATTGTTCCGGTTCTGTCATACTCAGCCAGCTCTCGGAAAATCCATGGATTTCCCTGAACACCACGTCCTATCATCACGCCGTCACAGCCTGTGATCTTCCGCATTTTTGCTGCTTTTTCGGCAGACGTCACATCTCCATTTCCAATAACCGGAATATGCACTGCCTCTTTCACCTGACGGATAATATCCCAATCCGCCTCGCCGGAATAATACTGTTCTCTTGTTCTTCCATGAACTGCAACCGCTGATGCCCCAGCTTCCTCTGCAATCTTCGCGATTTCCACCGCATTTATATGATCATCATCAAAACCTTTTCGAATCTTAACCGTCACTGGTTTTTCAATCGCTTTCACAAGCTGTGATACGATTTCAAACACCAGCTTCGGATTCTTCATGAGCGCAGACCCCTCTCCATTCTTCACGACTTTTGGGACCGGACACCCCATATTAATGTCCAGAATCTGAAACGGCAGGTCTTCAATTCTCTTCGCCTGCTCGCTGATAATCTTAGGATCTGAACCAAATAACTGTAATGATACCGGATACTCCTGCGGGTGGATCGCAAGTAGCACTTTTGTATTTTTATTCTTATATTGCAGTGCTTTCGCACTGATCATTTCCATACATAAAAGCCCCGCCCCCTGTTCTTTACAGAGCAAACGAAAAGGCAGGTCTGTCACGCCTGCCATAGGAGCCAGAATGTACGGATTCTCTAATTTTAAATTTCCTATTTCCAATTTGAGACACCTCTTTAATTAATTAGGGACACCCTTTTACTAATTGGGGACGTAGTACTTTGGCATTTTACTACGTCCCCCGTTATTATTTTAACGTTTATTTTTATCGTAAATCATCCGTAATCCTTTTAATGTAAGCTGTGGATCGTATACGTCGATGATATCTGTCTCATTTGCAATGATCTTACCGAGACCGCCGCTTGCTACAACTTTTGCATCTACATATCCAGACTCTTCTTTTATCTTCTTGACGATATACTCTGTCTGCCCAATCTGTCCGAATACAATTCCGGCCTGCATACAGGAAATGGTCTCTTTTGCTAAAATTGATTCTGGTTTCTTAATCTCGACTGCCGGGAGCATTGCTGCCTGATTCCACATTGCCTGTGCAGAGGTGCGGATTCCCGGAGCGATAACTGCTGCCTCAAATGTTCCATCCGCTCCTACTACATCGTAAGTTGTAGCAGTTCCATAATCAATCACGATGACTGGTCCGCCGTGAAGTGTATATGCTGCCACTGCATCAACAATACGGTCTGCTCCGACCTGTTTTGGATTTTCAGTCTTTATCTTCAGCCCGGTCTTGATTCCGGCGGAAACTACGATTGGCTTGATTCCGAAATATTTGATCATGGCACTTCCAAGAGAATGCATAATGTCCGGCACAACTGATGCTACAATACAGGCATCAATATCTGACTTTTCAAATCCTTGATGCCAGATCAGTTCATTTAACGCAATTCCATACTCATCAGAGGTCCTCTGTATCTTCGTAGTCATGCGAAATGTTGCTGACAAATTCTCACCGTTAAATACTCCTAATGTAATGTTTGTATTTCCAACATCGATAACTAACAGCATCTATTCAATCTCCTCTCCCAGAAAAAATACTCGGTAATACAACTGCAGTGCTTCTAACAGGTCCTGCTTTTCTCTCTGGATCTGCTTGATTTTCAGATGGCTTCCGATATCATCAAATGTTGGATCAAAGTCCTCGGAAGTCACTTCGAAACACAATTCTCCGTCTTCTTCAAATACGAGTGTCAGAATCCCGCCTACATCATTTACATACAGTACGCACATGATCTTCAGCTCATCCTTTACATGATCCGGAAGTCTGTCAAAATCCGGGTTCAGATAATATTTTTCTTCATATGAATTCGCGCCACAAAGCACGACCTTATCCTGATACATAAACTACTCCTTTTTTATAATTTCTAAGCCGTGTAACACCAGGCAAAATCCTGTCAGGCTTCTCACGTCACACAAGCTTATGTCCTGGGATTATACGTACCCATAAATCCCTCTTACAGATACTTCTCCTGCAAATATATGTTTTTCTTCGCCTTTTTGTGTGCGTACGATTAATTCTCCTGTCTCGTTGATTCCATATGCATGGGCATTATATTCATTTCCCGGCTCCAGAATCCGTACTTCTTTTCCCCGGTTTACAAGCATCTCATTATAACTCTCCTGTAATCCGGACAAATCACCATTTTCCATAAAAAGTGCATAATTTTTTTCAAAATGCTTCATGACAGCTGCAATCAGTGCGGAACGCTTTACCGGTGCCCCTGTTTCAATCATAAGGGAGGTGGCTTTCTCTTTCAGTTCCTCGTCAAATACTTTCTGATTGACATTGATTCCTACACCGATGACCACATAGTTGATATAATCAATCTCCGTGCTCATCTCTGTCAAAATTCCGCAGACCTTCTTTTTATTCATAACAATATCGTTCGGCCATTTGATTCCAGTCTCCATGCCGGTCACTTCCCGGATACCTTCTGCCACACTCTGTGCCATAACTAATGTCAGCATCGGTGCCTTTGTCGGTATCAGATCTGGTCGGAGCAGAATTGTCATATAAATGCTGATTCCTTTTGGGGATTCCCACACACGGCCTCTTCTCCCTTTTCCAGCCACCTGACGATCTGCCACAAAAAGTGTTCCATGAGCACCGTCTTTCTCACCCAGCTCTTTTGCCCGATTATTCGTAGAATCAATCTCATCAAAATAAACGATATTCTTTCCTGCCCATTCTGTATCCATAAGGCTTCGGATCTCCGCCTCCGACATAATATCCGGACTTTCGAGAAGGCGGTACCCTCTATTGCGCACCGCCTCTATCTCGTAACCTTCTTTTTTTAATTGTTCTATCGCTTTCCAGACAGCCGTTCTGGACACATGGAATCTGTCGCACATCTGCTGCCCGGAGATGTAATCATCACTTTCTTTTAATAAGCGTAATATTTCTGATTTCATCTTTTATCTCTTCTTATCTTTTTCTATATTCAGACATTTCTCGAATGCCTTGTCATTTCATTGATCTTATGCTTATCTCTCGCCGAGTGTCGCTACCATAACTGCTTTGATCGTATGCATACGGTTCTCTGCCTCATCAAATACTTTTGACTGGGAAGACTCGAATACTTCGTCTGTAACTTCCATATCTGTCAGACCATATTTCTCGTAAATCTGTTTGCCGATCTTTGTCTTCAGATCATGGAATGCCGGCAGGCAGTGAAGGAAGATTGCTTTCTCTCCTGCATTCTCCATAACTTTCTTTGTTACTTTATATGGTGACAACTCGCGGATACGCTCCTCCCAGACTTCGTCAGGCTCTCCCATAGATACCCATACATCTGTGTAGATAACATCTGCGTCTTTTGTTCCGCTCTCTACATCTTCTGTCAGAGTGATGGTTGCTCCGCTTTCCTTTGCATATCCCTGGCAAGTTTCAACAAGCTCTGCATTTGGAAAATAATTCTTAGAGGTACATGCTACAAAATGCATTCCCAGTTTCGCACATGCGATCATAAGAGAGTTACCCATATTGTATCTTGCATCACCCATGTACACCAGTTTTATTCCTTTTAAATGTCCGAAATGCTCACGGATCGTCAACATATCTGCCAGCATCTGTGTCGGATGATACTCATTTGTCAGTCCGTTCCATACTGGAACGCCTGCATATTTTGCAAGGTCTTCTACAATCTCCTGACCAAATCCACGGTACTCAATTCCATCGAACATTCTTCCGAGAACTCTTGCTGTGTCTTCAATACTTTCTTTCTTGCCGATCTGTGATCCTGTCGGATCAAGATAAGTTGTTCCCATGCCCATGTCATGTGCTGCCACTTCAAATGCACAACGTGTTCTTGTACTTGTCTTTTCAAAAATCAGCGCTACATTCATGCCTCTGTATTTATCGACCGGAATACCTTTTTTCTTCTTATCCTTGAGATCTGCCGCAAGATCCAGCATGTATGTGATCTCCTCTGGTGTAAAATCTTTCAGTGTCAGAAAATTTCTTCCCTTTAAATCCATCTCTCTTATGTCCTTCTTTCTGTATATTTACAAGCCGTCTCTTATCCAGCTTGCTGTCATTCTGTCATATTTATTATTTCTGTGTATCATCAACTGCGACTTCTTTGATGCTCTTCACCAGTCCTGCGATTCCCTGGATCTCAGATGGAATAATAATCTTTGTAGCCTTTCCATCTGCAGCTTTTTCAAATGCTTCCAGGCTCTTTATTGTAAGAACAGCCTCGTCTGCTCCTGCTTCTTTCAGGAAGCGGATACCGTCTGCATTTGCCTGCTGTACTTTCATAATCGCCTCAGCCTGACCTTCTGCCTCACGGATCATAGCCTCTTTCTGCGCCTCTGCACGTAAGATTGCAGCTTGCTTCTCAGCCTCAGCATCCAGAATTGCAGATTCTTTATGTCCCTCTGCAACAAGAATCGTAGATTTTTTCTCTCCCTCTGCACGTAAGATTGCTTCACGTCTCTCGCGCTCTGCTTTCATCTGCTTTTCCATGGCATCCTGGATAGCTGCTGGAGGAATGATATTCTTAAGCTCTACACGGTTCACTTTGATTCCCCATGGATCTGTTGCCACATCCAGAGATGCACGCATCTTCGTATTGATCGTTTCACGGGAAGTCAGTGTCTGATCCAGCTCCAGATCTCCGATAATATTACGAAGAGTTGTCGCTGTCAGGTTCTCGATCGCCATGATCGGATTCGCCACTCCATAACAGAACATCTTCGGATCTGTAATCTGGTAAAATACAACGGTATCGATTCTCATTGTTACATTATCTTTTGTGATAACCGGCTGTGGCGCAAAATCTACAACCTGCTCTTTCATATCCACTCTTCTTGCAACACGATCCACGATCGGAAGTTTAAAGTGAAGTCCGGTTCCCCACGTTGCCTGGTATGCTCCCAGTCTCTCAATCACAAGTGCCTGCGCCTGTCTTACGATCTTCACACAGGAAATCAGTAATACCATAACAATAATTAAAATAATCACTAAAAATGTTCCCATTACTGCTGCCATCATATCTTCGTCTCCTCTCCATTCCTTACAATCAGTTTCACTCCCTGAATACCTTCAACTACTACAATTGCATTCTTTGGGATCTTTCCTTCCGGGGCATCTGTCTTCGCAGCCCACTCCTGCCCGCGCACCTCCACACGTCCTTTTGACGAAAGTGTGTCAATCTCTTCAATTACAAGTGCTTTCTGTCCGATCAGAAGCTCTGCTCCGGTCTTTTGTCTCTCCTGGTTAAAGTACTTCATGGCAAGCGGTCTTGTCACTGCCAGAAGTGCCAAAGATACAATTGCAAATATTATGATCTGCACTCCTAGTCCCAACCCCAGTACTGCCACAAGAAATGCAACTAATGCTCCTCCTGCGAACCAGATAGTCGTAAGCCCCATCGTAATGATCTCGATAACCAGAAACAGTACAAATAAGCTTAACCAGATAACCGTCGTCTGCATAATCTGACCCTCCTTCATTCAAAATTCACAGCACATAGTACTGACACAAATCCTTCTATCACTCTATGCTTTCCAAAGCTGTCCTTTTCCATATCATTTTCCATGTCATTTTGAGGAAAATCCCAGCTTAACGGCTTAGTATCATATTACTATACTTTGCATAATAAAGCAACGAATCCCTCTCGGCATTCGTTGCTTTTTTCTCATCATTTATTTATCTTATCGTCTCTGTCTTGCTGCCTCGAATGTCAGAATTGCCGTAGCCACTGCCGCATTCAGAGACTCTACCTGTCCCTTCATCGGAATACGGATATACACCTGTGCCTGATCTGCCACCTCATCGCGGAGACCATTTCCTTCATTTCCTATCAGAAATGCACTGGCTTTGCGATAATCTTCTTCATCGTAGGAATTTTTCCCTCCCAAATGGGCCGCATATGTGCAGATTCCTGCTTCTTTCATCTGCTTTACTTCCTCTGCCAGATCATCCACATAGCAGAATGGTACACGATAAGCCGCCCCCATCGTAGAACGGACTACCTTCGGATTGTACATATCTACACAGTCCTGACTCATTACAATCCCCGTCACTCCTGCGCCCTCTGCTGTCCGTACAATGGTTCCCAGATTTCCAGGATCCTGAATCTGATCCAATACAAGAAGAAGTGGTAATTCCCCACCTTTTTCCTTCACAATCTCAGTGATGCTGTATTGTTTCTGACGCACCAGGCAAAGAATCCCCTGCGGCGTCTTCGTGTCAGACACATATTCAAAAACAAAATCTGCCAGAATCTCCGGCTGCACTTTCGTTCCTGCCAATACCTGTTCTACAGCCTTACGCTCCCGATTCCAGAACTCTTCCGATGCATAGGCTTCCACCAGACGGTCTTTTGGCACTTCCCGGAACATGCGGATACCTTCTACAAGGAAGACACCTTCTTCATCTCTGAGCTTTTTCTTCTTTTTTAAATTCACCAGTCGTTTGACTTTCGCATTCGACGTACTCGTAATCATATCATTTTCCTCTTAATTCAGAATACTCTGAACCGCTTCATCATTCAGATTCTGCTTTGTTACCCACACATATCCTGTATTGACAAATGCTTCATTTCCCATATTCAGCGCTGCTCTTGCAGAAGCAATCGTTGCCGCATACCCCATACCGAACGGATTCTGTACAACAAGTCCGTCAATCTTTCCTGCTTTCAATGCTTCCATCGAATCATCATTCACATCATATCCGACTATGAATGGTGATACATTCTTTCTCTCCATCTCATCGAGCACCAGTTCCATAGCGTCACTGTTACTTGCAAAACATCCCTTTACATTCGGGTGTTTTTCAAACAAATAATCAATCACTTCCTCTTCCGTAATATCCGCTGCCTGCTTGTCCGTTGCTAACTCCTGTATCATCTGGTTTTTGTAAGTGTCAATCTGATCCATATGGTATGTCTCTACAATCGTGATATTCGGATATGCGCTCTGAATCTGGCTTACAAATGCATTTTCCCTTGTCTGGGCTACCTGCGATTTCGAGTCCTGCAAAAAAAGCATGACTTCTCCGGATTCCCCCATTGCCTCCGCCAGTCGGTTTGCTGCTTCTGTTGCACTTGCGCTGTTATCTGTTGAGACAAATGCACTGATTCCCGGATAATCACTGCTTGAATCAAATGTTACAATTGGTGTCCCATTCCAACCGGCTTGATCGAACTGCACTTCACATGCTTTGGCGTCTGCAATAGAAATTGCCAAAGCTGCCGGATAACGGGATAACTCCTCATCCAGAATATTAACCTGCTCATCCACATTGTCCTTATCAGATGGACCGCTATACACGACCTTGACTGCTTTTTTCCCTTTGTAGCCAAGCTGCTCATTGATATCTTTACCTGCCTGCTCGGCACCTTTTTTTACCTGCACCCAGAAATCGTCATTTGTCCCTTTTCCAATAATGGAAATGTAAGCGCCTTCTTCAAGCGATAATCCTCTGGCATCTCTGTATGCAGAAGGTTCGATCATGTCCAGCTTTGCCTGATATTCCTTCGTCTTTTCTGTCTCCGTATCATCTTGTGCCGCATCTTTTGAAGTATCCTGCGTCTTTGTATCATTTGCCTTATTGCTATCTGTGTCTGATGTATTTTTCGCACATGCAGTCAGCACCATAGCTGCACTAAGCAGTGCGATGATCATCTTGCATCTTTTCTTCATAATACCAATCCCCTTAACAATTGTCATGCATCTTATTTTCCACTTAAACACTATACACCATATTCGTGAAAAAAGCTTGAATTTTTTTTTAAAGAATTTCTTAAATATTTCTCTCACATGTCTTATTGATTATTTTTTTCACAATATACTGCTTGTATAATTGATTTTTTTGTATTATGATAGTAGCAGACAAAAATGTCTATGTCTATTCAACATATTTATTAAAAAGGAGGTAATTACCCATGGCACACGTAATTGGAGACGATTGTATTTCATGTGGAAGCTGCGAAGCAGAATGTCCAGTAAGCGCTATTTCTGAAGGAGATGGCAAATACGAGATCAACGCTGATGCTTGTATCGACTGTGGTGCATGTGCAGCACAGTGCCCAGTAGGAGCAATTTCCGAGGCATAAGATTCCACACATATAAGATTTAAACACAAAAAAGAATGTTCCGGTTCAGGAACATTCTTTTTTCTTGCCCCACGTTTTGACTTTTTTTGCACTTTTCATATGCTATTCTTGGGACAGGCAAAGGGAATCTATCCTTTTGCAAAGAAATCTTAATTGAATAAGGGGGTTTTATTATGGGCAATGCTCTGGAACAACTAAGAAAAGAGACCCGGGACGATGCCAGGCTTTACGGCTGTATTAGAGAACTCTATGAACAAGGAGTCCCTTTTGAAGAACTAAAAGCCGTCATTCCTGATATCCGGCGCACTCGTGAGCAGTTACATATGAAAAGAATGCTGGAAAACAATAACGAAGTCCTGATGCAGATGTTCAGTCGGGAAATGTCTTTTCTGTTGGATGCAAAGGAACGGCAGGAGGAAGAACAGTTCAAAAAAATAGACCAGCTCATCAGACAACAGCAATCCTATCGGAAAGCTGCAGCTGACGCTGGTCCAATCGGCAAATTAAAACGGCTATTCCTGCCTGCTTAAATTTGCAAACTTCGTATATTCACCAAGCCAAGCCAGATTAACGGTCCCTACCGGACCGTTTCTCTGTTTTGCTATAATAATCTCGGCCTGTTTCTTAAATTCGGAATCTTTATTATAATACTCATCACGATAAATAAACATTACAACGTCGGCGTCCTGCTCGATAGCTCCGGACTCACGGAGGTCAGAAAGCATTGGACGCTTATCCGGTCTCGACTCTACCGCACGGCTGAGCTGTGACAATGCAATGACCGGTACATTTAACTCTCTTGCAAGAGCTTTTAGTGAACGGGAGATTTCAGAAATCTCCTGCTGTCTGGACTCGGATTTTCCACCTACACTTCCACTCATCAACTGCAAGTAGTCAATGATGACAAGCTGAAGATCCTGCTCCAGTTTATATTTCCTACATTTTGAACGAAGTTCGGATACGGAAATACCTGGTGTATCGTCAATCACAAGGTGTGACTTTCCGATAATTCCGGCTCCTTCGATCAGCTTCTCCCACTCAGAATCTTTTAGATTACCGGTTCTGAGTGCCTGTGCGTCTACCTGAGATTCCAGAGAAAACATACGGTTCACCAACTGTTCCTTTGACATCTCAAGACTGAAAATGGCAACACCTTTATTTTTCTTAAATGCAACATACTGCGCAATATTCAGTACGAACGCTGTCTTACCCATAGACGGACGGGCCGCTACAAGAACAAGATCTGACGGCTGAAGGCCGGATAATTTGTAATCCAGATCAATAAATCCTGTCGGGATTCCTGTAACAGTTCCTTTATTCTTTGAAGCTTTCTCGATTCGTTCCAGCGCATTTAATACAACATCTTTGATTGGAACATAATCTCCGGTATTGCGATGCTGTAATAATTCAAATACCGATTTCTCCGTCTGTTCCATAATTACCGGAAGAGATTCTTTCCCGACATAACAAGTATTTGCAATTGACTCGGTCAGCTTGATAAGTTTTCGCATCATTGCCTTATCTGCCACGATCTCCGCATAATATTTTACATTTGCAGAGGTCGGTACTGCATTGACCAGATCCCTTACAAATTCCAGACTGGAAATCTCCGGCGGTACATCTTTTTCTTTTAGACGTTCCTGAAGTGTGACCAGATCGACCGGCTTTCCTTCGTTAAAAAGTTCCACCATGGAATCAAATACCACTCCGTAAGATGTCTGATAAAAATCCTGACCACTGATGATCTCTGATGCAGTTATAATCGCATCCTTGTCCATCAGCATCGCTCCGACTACTGACTGTTCCGCTTCGACACTGTGGGGCATGACCCGCTTAATGAGTGCCTCTTCCATGTACGGTTTCCTCCTAAGCTTCCTCTGTAACTACAACTTTCAGCTCTGTAGTTACTTTTGGATGTAATTTAATCGGCACATTGTGTGTTCCAAGAGATTTGATCGGATCTTTTAACTGCACTTTCTTTTTATCTACTTCCAGCCCAAGCTGAGATTTTACCTCTGCTGCAATTTCTTTGGAGGATACAGAGCCAAATACTTTTCCGCCTTCTCCGGTTTTGATGGAAACCTGGATCTTACCTGCCTCGATCTTCTTTCCTAATTCTACAGCAGCCTCATAGTGTTCCTGTGCTACTTTATCATCATTCGCCTTCTTAAGTTTCAAATCATTTAAATTCTTACCGTTAGCTTCTACACCTTTTCCTGTCTTCAGGATAAAGTTTCTTGCGTATCCGTCACTTACCTCTACTACATCCCCTTTTTTCCCAAGGGCTTTTACGTCTTCTTTCAAAATAACCTTCATGTCTATATATCTCCTTCTTTTATCATATTATCCAGAACCTGCTTCAGACATGCAACAGCCTCGTCCATATCCGTATGATTGAACTGCGCTCCCGAAGCATTCATATGACCGCCGCCGCCTAACTTTTCCATAATGACCTGAACATTGACCTCATCGATAGAACGGGCACTCACATAAATCTTTCCATTATATTCTGTCAATACAAAGGACGCTTTAATCTCACTGATATCCAGAAGTTCATTTGCCGCCTGTGCTCCGATGATCGTCGGACTCTCCACCTGAAGATCTGTACCTGTCGCAATGGCAAATTTTTTCTGATATACCTCTGCGTTGCTAATAATTGCAGCTTTTGCGCGGTATCCTTCCATGTCATCCCTGAACATCTTACGCACAAGTGTGATATCTGCTCCGGATCTTCTGAGAAATGCTGCCGCTTCAAATGTACGCACTCCGGTACGATTCATAAAACTGTTCGTATCGATCATGATACCGGCATACATACTGCTTGCCTCCAGATTCGGAATCTGAATATCATCTACAATGTACTGCAGGATCTCAGATACCATCTCACATGCTGACGAAGCATAAGGTTCAATATAAGACAATAATGCATTATCAATACTATCACTGCTCTGACGGTGATGATCCAGTACGACAATCGTCTTTGCCAGATACAAAAGTTCTTCACATTCTACCATCTTCGGGCGGTTCGTATCCACAACTACGACCATGGAATTCTCATCCGCCAGGTTCAATGCCTGTTCTGATGTCAGGAACAGATTGTCCGGGTAAGACGGATTATCAATATACATATTATAGAGTGGTCTAAGAGATGCTGACACCTCATTGATCACCACATTTGCCTTTTTTCCAAGAGCATTTGCCGCTCTGCAGATACCGATAGCTGCACCAAAAGAATCTACATCTGTCAGTGTATGTCCCATGACAAATATCTTGTCATTGACTGTAATATACTCTCGCAATGCTTCTGCTTTAACACGGGCTTTGACACGCGTGTTCTTTGCAGTCATCTCACGCTTGCCGCCATAATATGTAATACCATGGCAGTCTTTGATAACAGCCTGATCGCCGCCTCTGGCAAGAGCCAGATCAATGGCAACACGGGCATAATTATAACTTTGGGAATAATTACCCGCACTGAGTCCCAGACCAATACTCAGTGTCAATGGAATCTGATTACCGATATTGACTGTTTTTACATCCTCGAGAAGAGAGAATTTGTCATCCTCCAATCTCTTGAACTCTTGCTTCTTCAAAGCAATAAAATATTTGTCCGTCTCGGTTTTCTTTACAATTCCATCTGCTTTTGCAATATACTGATTGATCTTGCGATCCACCAGCGCAACTAAAAGTGACTGTCTGACTTCTTCTACACTATTCATGACTTCATCATAATTATCAATATAGATCAAGCCTGCAACCAACCGCTGCTCTTCATTTTCCTTAATATACCGGTTCAGTTCCGTCACATCCTGAAGGTGAACCGCAATAAAATACTCTCGCTCTGCCGGCAATTCCAGAAGCTGCTCTGTCTCGCTGAATCCTTCCACAGACACACGTCTTAATTCCGCCTTATACTCACGGTCCTCATAGTAGACATCCATCTCTACCACGTCATTTTCTTCTTTTGGGAAAATGCTCCGGTTCAGCTCTGGTATATATCTGCTCAGATACTTATCTTTCTGCGCTGTATCTCCAAACAACCGTTCAAACTGATCATTCATCCACAAAAGCTGCCCGTCCTCCAGAAGAATTGCATATGGAACAGACAATTCCTTTAGAAGCGTATTCTGTACAACACCATACTGAGCTGCAAATTCAATCAGATCTTTCATGATCAGTGATCGGCTATATACATACAGAATCCCAATGCCGACTATATAAATCAGCATAAATATCAACATGACTGTACCGGCTTTGATATCAATGCAATAGATCCACAAATTCAATAGGAGAAGCATAATCGCCATCGCGATCGGCCAACGCATGTAGTTCTTCAGTCTGCCACTGATATGCGCCCCTCGCTTCTTGCTCAAGCCTTCATCCATAGTCTTTATCCTCTATAACCCTCCGGGTTCTGTGACTGCCAGCGCCATGCATCTTCGCACATCTGTTCCAGACCTCTCTCAGCCTTCCAGCCAAGTACTTTCGCAGCTTTCGAAGGATCCGCATAGCACATTGCAATATCTCCTTCACGTCTCGGTTTGATCTCATATGGAATTTCTTTTCCACATGCCTTGCTAAATGCTTTTACCATATCCAATACAGAATAACCAACACCTGTTCCCAGATTGATGATATCCAGTCCCGGATTCGAGAAAATGTATTTGATTGCTTTTACATGACCAACTGCCAGATCCACAACATGAATGTAATCACGTACTCCTGTGCCGTCCGGTGTATCATAGTCATCACCAAATACTCCTAATTTTTCAAGTTTTCCAACTGCCACCTGAGAAATGTATGGCATCAGATTGTTCGGGATTCCTTTCGGATCTTCCCCGATCCGTCCGCTCTCATGTGCTCCGACCGGATTAAAGTAACGGAGTAATACTACATTCCATTCCGGATTAGCAGCCTGAACGTCTGTCATGATCTGCTCCATCATAGATTTTGTCCAGCCATATGGATTCGTACACTGTCCTTTCGGGCAGTCCTCTGTAATCGGCATTGTCTCCGGATTACCATATACAGTTGCAGAAGAACTAAATACAATATTCTTCACGCCAACTTCGCGCATGACTTTCATAAGTGTCAGTGTTCCTGTAATATTATTTTGATAATATTCCAGAGGCTTTCTTACAGATTCTCCGACTGCTTTAAGCGCTGCACAGTGAATAACTGCATCTACCTGTTCTTTTTCAAACATGGCTTTTAAAGTTTCAGCGTTCAGAATATCTCCCTCGTAAAATGTGATTGTCTTACCTGTAAGCTCTTCTACGCGCTTCATAGACTCCTGGGAGGAGTTGCAGAGATTATCATATACAACTACCTCGTAACCCTCCTTCAAAAGTTCCAATGCAGTATGACTTCCAATATATCCTGCTCCACCTGTAATTAATATTTTTGCCATCTTAATCTCCTCCATATAAGAATTGATATCTTACCTTCCATTACTTTGTAATGATTTTTCCACTCAATATCAATTTCTGCTTTCTGAACTGATATCAAGAAGTTTCATTTTTGTCTTATTATAGCACTTCCCAATTGCTTCGGCAACTTTACATATTTTAAGCCGGGTACAGTCCTTCTTCTTCCATCTTGCGGATTGCTTCCATAACAACCGGTTTGTCTTCTTTGTATGTAACTCCATACCATTTGTCTGCTGATTTCAGAACTGCAACTGTCGCACGATTCTCTCCTAACAGGTCGCTGACTACTCCCGGCAGATAATATTCACATTTCATAGGGTTCTCTTTCAGTCCCTTCTCAAGGAATGCCGGGAATCCTTTCTCGATCTCATCAAGAATACTTTTTGAGAATCCCCACATATTCATAGAAACCGTTGTGTCATCGTCTAGATGTGTCCATGTAGCACCGTCATCTTCTGTAAATGCTATTCCGTTCTCATGATGCTCAATACGTGTTCTTTCACGAATTCCGATCAGTTCCCCAGCCTCGTTCATCTCACACACACCACGGGATACATATCCATTTTCTGTAACAGTGTTGCAAAGCTTGTAGCCTACCATAGTGTAACGGAACTTATCATCATCTTCATGGCTATTCAGATAATCATAAATGAGCTGGAATGCCTCTCTTCCATAATAATCATCTGCATTGATAACTGCAAACGGGCCATCGATCATGTCCTTACAGCTATAAACTGCGTGTGCTGTTCCCCATGGTTTCACACGTCCTTCCGGCACCTGAAAACCTGCCGGAATATTATTGATTTCCTGATATGCATAAGACACTTCCATGTATTCTGACACGCGGTCACCAACTGCCTCGCGGAATAAGTCTTCCTGCTCTTTCTTAATGATAAAAATTACCTTCTCAAATCCAGCGCGTTTTGCATCAAAGATGGAAAAATCCATAATAATGCGTCCTTTCGCATCCACCGGATCAATCTGTTTCAGTCCACCGTAACGGCTTCCCATTCCTGCCGCCATAATTACTAATACTGGTTTCTTCATAATTTATTACATACCTCCTGTTTGAACTTTCGTAATTACGATATTCTTTTTGACATAACAATACCCACTTACAGAAATCATACCATACTTTTGAAGTCACGTCTATTTGTATATATTTCTGTCAGAAGCTTTTTGTATAATACTTTTTTGCATAGTAAAAATTTTCTACCATAATCGAGTAGGAGGGAAATCTGAGTGATTTCCCGACCTCTCACACCACCGTGCGTACCGTTCGGTACACGGCGGTTCAATCAACTTAACAAGTAACACACCTTTCGGTGTAGTAATCTAACATTGAGACTAATCCAAAACGGGTTAGTCTTTCTTTTGTAACGGCTACATTCATGGCACCGCCTTGACAGCAGTGTGCGATTCTCGCACCATTATAAGCCGTTGAGTACGCTAGTTTCTTATATACCCCTAGCTTTATTAAGTTCTTCGCGCGATTCTGTGGAGTTTTCCAATGTTTCCATATACACATGCGCAATCGAAATCTTATGTTTTGGTCGAGCGTGGCACATAACACCTTCATACTACCTATTTTAAAGTAGTTAATCCACCCTCTGATAAGCTGATTAAGTTTCTCAACCTTATAGCTGTTACTAACGCCCCAGCTACGACAAGTGAGTTCTTTCATTCGCCTCTTGAACTTTGCTACTGATTTTGCATGTGGTTTTGCCTTAAATTGGTGTGCTCTTGTATCGAAGTAGAATCCGAAACCCAGATATTTCAATCCTCTTGGTCTATCTACTTTGCTCTTGGTCATGTTAACTTTGAGTCCTAGTTTCTCTTCAATAAAACGAGATATGTTTCTCATTACACGATTGGCAGACATTTCGCTTCCGACCATAATAATACAGTCATCCGCGTATCGTACAAAGTTAAGCCCTCTCTTTTCCATTTCCTTATCAAGTTCATTCAGCATGATATTTGCCAGTAATGGTGAAAGATTTCCTCCTTGTGGTGTTCCCACAATAGAATCCTCATACTCATCATCAATCATGATTCCACTGACAAGATATTTCCTAATGATAGAGATAACATCTCCATCTTTTATAGTTCTGCCTATGATGGTCATAAGCTTGTCATGGTTTACTGTATCAAAGAACTTTTCCAAGTCAATGTCTACAATCCAGTCGTTGCCCTCGTTCATCATATCAAGTGCTGTCAGGATGGCCTGCTGTGCACATCTGTTCGGTCTAAATCCATAACTGTGGTCATGAAACTGTTCCTCATAGATTGGCGTTAAAACCTGTGCAATGGCTTGTTGTATAAATCTGTCTGTTACTGTTGGTACTCCTAGATTTCTGACACCACCATCTGGTTTTGGTATCTCCACTCTTCGTACTGGCTGAGGTTTATATTTTCTTGTCCTCAACTGTTCCTTGATGTTTTCGCCGTTCTTTGCAAGATGTTCTTTGAGTTCTGTGTACTTCATTCCGTCCACTCCCTCTGCACCTTTGTTTCGTACGACTTGCAGATATGCCCTGTTGAGGTTATCGCTAGATAATATCTGCTCCATTAGACTACTTGTGTCCATGCGTTCTTTCCTTTCCG
>ERZ838399.1630-NODE-1630-length-19870-cov-5.342367_pt1 | contig 19870 bp, 15 predicted proteins | sample MGYA00519683_ERZ838399 | MGnify/ENA primary metagenome ERZ838399 (study PRJEB31850, sample SAMEA3708833) | human gut metagenome | biome: human gut; feature: human-associated habitat; material: faeces | place: China | collected 2014 ...
ACTTTTAAAACCCCTTCCGGTAACGGAAAGGTCTTTGCTGGAGGCAAAAGTCCCTCCGGTAAAGCGTAGAACCTCATGTGTTTATGCAGATCTGAAAGAACTTCATTTACAAATGGAAATCTTAAAGGCAGCATAAATGCAGGCAGATATACAGCGGACTACCTGCAATGTGGGAACCTGCCATATCTGGCATGGAAAAATGCGCATAACTGCGCTGGCCTAAGTTACAGGCGTATCCGCCGATATTTAGTCTGACGCCTAAAGCGTCTGGAAGCACGCGACTTCAGTCGTGTGAGGATAAAGTTTTTAATTCACGTTCTGATGGAAAAAGGAAAGCCCAAACTGGCGATTCGTTATGCGAAACGCTTGATAAAAGATGGTCAGGGAAAAACTCCAACAGAAATAGCACCAGGAACGAAAGTATATGAACTGGTTGAGGAACTGGCGAAGTATCTGCCTGACGAGAAGAAAATAAATTTTATATAAGATGTTCTAAGCATTGTGGGAAAAAAGACTTGCCGGATTTCTGATCGCGGTATCTGCACTTTGCATTGGAACGAGGCTTGGAACTGTTCAGACAATTTGCGGATTATAAAAAGACAGGATTTCTGGATACCAATACTGAGAACCTTTTCGTAAATACCAAATGCACGGAGAATTACAATAAGAACGGATATATAAGATTTGTGTACAATTTTTCCTGGCATGGATGTGGTTCTGAGGAATGCAACAGAACAACTGTGATCTATCGTTTGAAAGATGGCAAAAAAGTAACAAAGATTCCGATTTCCACAACAGATGCCAAAGCACTGAATCTCATTAAAGGCACCTGGTATACAGCTGAATCGGAGAATTATCCTCAGAAAGTTACCATTTCAGGTAAAACGATCAGATATTATTTCTCAGCTTCATCAGATTCAGACTGGACGGGTGAAATTGATGAAATTACCCGGACAAATTATGGGTACTATTTCAAAATAGACTTCGGATATAACTGTTATCTGGGCTACCAGCTTCGCCTTACAGATAAGAATACTCTGGTGAGTGTAGGAAACGGAGATCCATACAGCTCCGCAGGACTGGTCAAAAGCTCCAGCCTGTCCAGACAGAAATAAGTAAAAAAGAATCTTGCAGAATGCATACTCCAGACAGAAGAGAACTCTGTCTGGAGTATTTTTTGTGGGCTGAAAAATTTTTTCGAAAAAAAATAAAAAAATTTCAAAAATATAAAACCTTTTTCAAGTTTCACTTGTCAGTATAGTGAAAGGAATAAAAAAACTATTAAAAACAGCAAAAGGAGAGATGCAAAATGAAGAAAAAAAGATACTGGACAATTTTTAAGGTGTGGTTCTATCATCCGATCAGGACTTTCATAATGGGAATGGAAATGGGATTATTACTGTTGCTGATCACTCCTGATATTGCAGGAAACCCGGACTATATGGAACAGTTCCTAGTTGTATCAATGATTCTTGGAACATTTGTGCAGAGGAATATCTATGAATCACGTTATCAGAAAAAAGGTGAGGCCTGGCTGCAAAGAGACAAGAAGAAATCAGAAAAACGCAGAAAATTTGCATATGATATTTTCTGTGGAAGTAAATCACCGGTAAATATGTCACGCTATGAGCCACAGCTCTACAGAAGCCTTTACAACTGGTTCCAGGGCGGTTCCCCGGAAGAACTTGCAGCCAGACAAAAACGATACGAACAGTATAAGAAAGATGAGAAAGAAGCAATTTTCAGAGAAAATTATGCAGATAAACTCAATCACAAAGATTACAATTCCTATGATGCCTACACCGCAAGATATCAGGCACAGGCAGCGAGAAATAAGGCAAATAAATCAAGATATTACTGGTAAAATTCTTCCTGGCTATATATATGGAAAATTTTTCTCAGAAAAAAATAAAAAAAATTTCCAAAAATATAAAACCTTTTTTTCAGTTTCACTTGTCAGTATAGTGAAAGGGGAAAAATACCTTAAAAATATAGGACATTTTTCCTCTGTACAGTCTTGATTATAGATAAGTTAAAATCTATAATAGAAGTAAAAAAATATGTCTGCAAAGGAGGCTTTGGGAGAAAAGAAGAACAGAAAAAAATAAATCGAAAAAATTTTAAAAATCTTAAAACTTTTTCGAAACTCACATTGTCTATATAGTGAAACCAATAAAAAACACATAAAGGAGAAGAAAGATTATGAAAAAACAGAAAGTATTATCACTGTTTTTGGCAACTGCGTTATGTGTCAGCACACCGGGATCTGCTATGGCAGCAGATTTTACCAGCGGACCAGAAGACAGCGCAGTACAGGTAACAACAGAAGCTACTACAGAGGATGTGTTTACAGACAGTGTAGACACCACAGAAAAAATTACAGAAAATGCAGAAGTAACAGAATTTGCTCCAGAAGTTGAAGATGGGGAAGAAGATGCAACACGGAATGCAGAGGCTGGAAGTGATATTGAGAGTGCAACAGAGATTTCCTTAAATACACGTTATACAGGAGCGATTTCTGATAATAATGTGGCAGATTTTTATGAAATCAAATTGAATTCCGCTGGTTTATTGAGCGTCAGTGGAACTATTAAAGGAACTTCAATAGTATGGACTCTTTATGATGATATGGGAGTTGAAATAATTAATGAGGGAAGTTATGGACCAGACACAACAGGAATTGGTTCTTTTGCGCCAGATGTAAATTTAACAAAAGGAACATATTATCTTTCAGTTAGTCGATACCGTTATTGGCAGAGTTATTATGAGGGGAAATCATCTGGTACTTATGCTTTTAAAGTAGGTTTGAAAAGCGCAAATGAAACAATTCCAGAGGAACAGGGTGGATCAAATGATACCATAGATGATGCCGATGATATTTCTTTAAATAAAACTTATAAAGGTCAGATTGCTTATAATGAAGATAATGACTATTATAAATTTACAGTTCCAAAAGATGAGAAAGTTAAGGCAATATGGAAGGGAAATGACCATAATGCTGACAGATACGTTTACTATTTGTATGATTCATTAGGAAATTGTATGGATTGGGCATATATGTCTAATACAACAAGAGAATGGACATTGGAAGCAGGAGATTATTATATTAGAGTAAATGGTAGTGGTTATACTGGAAATTATCAATTCACACTCCAGACACACTCTCACAAATGGAAAAACGAAATCACTAAAGCCACACTCACACAAAACGGTACAATCATTCAAAAATGTGCCTGCGGTGAAACTGGAAGAATTACAACAATCTACAGACCAAAAACAGTCCGTTTATCCAAAACAAGATATAAATACAATGGATACGCACAGAAACCAACTGTAAAAGTAATCGGCAGTGACGGAAAAGTAATCAGCCCATCTTATTATAAAGTAACTTACAGCAGAGGCTTAACAGTGAAAGGAACATATACCGTAAAGGTTACTTTTAAGGGCAGATATTCCGGAAGTATTAAGAAATACTTCAAAATTGTTTGATCAGGAAAAAAATTAAAAAATCTTAAAACTTTTTCGAAACTCACATTGTCTATATAGTGAAACCAATAAAAAACACATAAAGGAGAAAAGAGATTATGAAAAAACAGAAAGTATTATCACTGGTTTTAGCAGCTGCATTATGTGTCAGCACACCAGCATCCGCCATGGCAGCAGAATTTAGCAGCGGATCTGAAAACGATGCAGTACAGGTAACGACAGAAGTTGCTGCGGAGGATGCGTTTACAGACAGTACAGATGTTACAGAAGAAACAACAGAAAATGCAGAAGTTATAGAATTTGCTCCGGAAGTTGAAGATGGGGAGGAAGACGCAACACTTAATGCAGAGGCCGGAAATGATATTGATAATGCTACATCTATTTCATTAAATACAAAATATACAGGAGCATTATCAGACAATAATGATGCTGATTTCTATAAAATTACATTAAATGAGGCTGGGCTGTTTAATATTAAAGGTATTTTTAGAACGAGATATGTCAGATGGAGAATATATGATGATTTTGGAAAAGAATTAACTCGGGAAGCATGGGGTATTGACAAATTGAGTCAAAGAGGTTCTTTTGAATATTCGCGGAATTTAACTAGAGGAACTTATTATATTTCAATAGATCGTTATGGAGAGGGTACAACTGGAGCATATTCTTTTGCATTAACACATAAAAGCGCAAATGAATCATTTGTAGAAGATCAAGGTGGTTCTGATAATAATTCAGATGATGCAAATCAAATTGCATTAAATAAAACATATAAAGGTCAGCTTGCGCTTAATGATGAAGAGGACTGGTATAAATTTACAGTTCCGAAAAAAGAGACTGTTAAAGTGATAGGAAGAGCACAAGAAGATGTCAGGTGGAAAATATATGAAGAAGCAGATGGCATTATGACTTCAGTTTGGGATAGGTGGAACGATTCATTGGAATCGGATATAGATTTAAATGCTGGTGATTATTATTTAGTAGTATACAAAGGAAATTCTGCAAACTATCAGTTCAAGCTCCAGACTCACACCCACAGCTGGAAAAATGAAATCACCAAAGCTACACTCACAGAAAACGGTACAATTATTCCGAGATGCGCCTGCGGCGAGACTGGAACAATTAAAACAATTTACTGCCCGAAAACCATCCGCTTATCCAAAACAAGATACAAATACAATGGCTACGCACAGAAACCAACCGTAAAAGTAATCGGCAGTGACGGCAAAGTGATCAGTCCTTCCTATTATAAAGTAACTTACAGCAGAGGTTTAACAGCAAAAGGTAAATACACAGTAAAAATTACTTTCAAAGGCAGATATTCAGGCAGCGTTAAGAAATATTTTAAAATCGTATAACTGATTTTTAATCCCGTCCCCACAGACTGATTTTTCTGTGGTCTGTGGGGACGGCAATAATTTTTTTGAATCTATATAGATGTTACAACATTTATATACTTCACAAAAAACAACATAGAAACTATAAGATCACAGTAAAACCAAAAAACATCATATATAACAAAAAAATTACACAGACAGGAGAGAAAAGCTATGAAGAAAAAAACATGGAAAAAAGTAATTGCTTTATTTGCCGCATTTGTGATGTTGCTCACAGCAATTCCGACATATGCAAAAAAACAGATGCCATTTTCGGTAGAACTTTCCAAAAATCTGATTCTTCCATTTCAGCCACCTTTTAATCACAGCAATAAACTGCTGATTGGAACTGTTTATGCAATGAGTCCAGATAAAGTAACGGTTAAATCCAGCAATCCTAAAATTGCAATTATAGAAAAAGAAGACAAGACAGGAAATGACACAACTCTTTCTGCGACACCGGTAAAACCAGGAAAAGCCACTTTTTATGTAACTCCGAAAGGAAAAAAGACTTATACCGTTAAAGTAACCGTTGTAAAATATCAAAATCCCATCTCTTATATTAAAATTGGAAATACCACCATTAAAGGCAGTGCTTTTGACAAAACAGGAAATGTAAATCTTAGCTATGACAAATTTAAAGGAAAAAATGTGAGATTTATTATGAAGGCAATGAATTCAGAAGGATGGCAGATTCAGAAACATAATATTAAAGCCTATAATTATAGCAAAAATTACTATAAAGAGCTTGGAAGAAATGGAACGTTTAAACTGTGTGGCAAAAAAGGAGACTTCCAGATTGGTATGTATCTGAAAAATCCAAAGAAAAATCTCTATATGTATTTAACCATAACTTTTAAATAATATTACGGAGTAGAAAGTTTTCAGTCTGACTATTCAATAAAAGAAATAAAAAAGAAACCAAAGACAAAGCCGGGAGGTGAGAAACATGGATAAGCCTTATCAGAGAGATATTGAACTGCTGCGAAAAGAGCTGGAATGCTATAAATATGTGGCAGATAACTGTAAAAAAGAGCACAGTGAACAGTTCCAGAGATATCTGACCACAACCTGCCTGGAACTCCGCTATGCGATTGAAACGATGGAAGAACGCCAGAAAACAGCGGTAAAAGAGCTGGAGGTACTTTCGCTGAGAGAACGTGAAAGAATGCTGGAACCACTCTTTCAGGCAGCAGAGGAAATTTCAGACAATGCAAAAGGAAAATCCTGTCAGGAACTTTCCGGCTATATTCAGCAGTTTATTACGGGATTTCTCATGGATCTGGTAGATTACAGATACCAGCCGGGATAAAAAGCAGATAACAGATGTATGTGAAAAAGAAAAAGTAAAAAGATTCGAAAAAGACATAAGAAAAAGAAAATAAAAAAGTCATATAAAATGAAAAGGAGTGCAGAAAATGAAGAAGATAAAAAAAGCAGGCAAATATTTCATGACAGTTTTACTGGTAGCTACTTTACTGTTTACATGGTGTGCACAGAGCACAGTTACCGTATCCGCAGCTTCCAAAGCTACCTACACGATTAAGAAAATAACACAGAAGAAAAGTTATAAGAAAGTAAGTGCCAGCTATTTATATGAACTTCCACAGTTAAAGGGAAGCAGTGCAGCGGTGAAAAAAATCAACAAATCACTGAAAAAAGACTATCAGAAAGATCAGGAAAACAGAGAGAGTTTGTTTGACTGGTTTGAGAGCAGCAAAAATTATGGCTATGAACGTGCATTTGTCAGTCATACAACATGCAGTGCATCTTATAATCAGAACGGATATATCAGTTTCCGCTATGGAGTAAACTGGTATGTTGGAACTGCCGTCTATGCCTATGAATATGGAAAAACTTACAGACTGAGAGACGGAAAAGAACTGGGAATCCAGGATGTAGTGGCAGGAAAGGCAAGCAATGTCAAGAAAACAATCGCAACCAAATACGCGAAAGAAGTTGCTGAAAGAGGATATTCCTACATTATGAAAATGAACCTGTCAGATTTTCAGTTCTTTCTTATGCCTGGAAAGAAAGTAATCGTATATTTTGGACCAATACAGCCGATGGGAGGACATGGTCCGGCACAGATTACACTGAAATCCAAAATGTAAAAATCAGATCACGGACAGTTACACAAAAAGAAATTCAGCAGTTTTAAGAAGGAGAATCGTCTATGAAGAATAAAACAGTGAAATCTTTATCAATTCTTCTCTCAGTGTGCATGCTGGGAACATCTTCCGCAGGTGCGGCAGAATTTTCCTCCGGACCGATGGCTGTAGAGGAAGTTCCGGCACAGAACGAAATTCCGAATACAGAAACGTCAGATGCGGCAAATGCAGATACGCAGAGCGGGCAGGAAGATTCCTCTGATCAATCAGAAGCTCTTACAGATCAGGACAGCACAGAAAAAAGTGAAGAAGATGCATTTGACACCGGAGAAGAAACATTTTCTGATTCTGATGAAAACGAAGTACAGGAATTTTCCGCTGAAGAGGAAATTCCGGAAGTAGAAGAGGAAGTAGTGGCAGGTCCTGTGGATACTACTCTGGAAGCCAGAATGAAAGACTCGGCAGTGGAAGCAGATATAGAAGCGGACCCGAATGTAAAGACCACCTGTAAAGTGTACAATGGAAATAATGTAGAAGCACAGGACTATGGATATTATGGTCATCGTGTAAGTTCTTATCTCACTACCAGCCCGGACGGTGGACTGATGCGTGTTCAGGCAGGTGCAATTGATGATAAAGTTCTGGTAGAGTACTATGATAATTCCTATAACATTCAGCGTACCGTCACAGTTCCTCTGGGACTTCCACTGTTTGGAGCATTCTATGAAAGCGGAAATTACTATTATATTCTTACAGGACAGAATAATGAAAGTCAGGACAAGACAAAGGAAGTTTACCGTGTAACAAAGTATTCCAAAGACTGGAAAGTTCAGGGAACCTGCTGTATATCAGGAATCAATACCGTACATCCTTTTGAAAATGGTTCTGCACGAATGGTAATGTATGGAGATTATCTGTATATCAGAACCTGCCGTACCATGTACAGAAATGTAATTGACGGATTAAACCATCAGTCGAACCTTACAATTGCTGTAAATACTTCTGATATGAGCATGGTTCAGTATTACAGCAATGCGCTTGGTACAAAATATGGATATGTTTCCCATTCTTTTAACCAGTTTATTCAGGTAGATAATGGAAAACTTTTAGGAGTAGACCATGGTGACAGCCATCCGAGAGCACTTGTACTTCTGAAGTATGGCACTGATTTAAGTGAGGGTAAATTTGTTCCGACCTCTGATAAGAATAAATGTGAAGAAATTCATTTTATGGATTTCCCGGGGGAAGAAGAAAATAACTATACAGGTGTTTCTGTAGGCGGATTTGAATACTCAGATACTGCATATCTGGCAGCAGGAAATCAGGACAGTAATACTGCTTCCCGAAATGTATTCATAGCTTCTGTACCAAAATCAGGTACAACACCTACTGTAAAGTATTTTACCAATTATTCCGGTGAAGACAGTGCATCTACACCATATCTGATCAAGACAGGAAGCAACCAGTTTATGCTGATGTGGTCGAATCGTGGAACGGTTTACTATACTGTACTGGACGGAAATGGAAATCAGGTGGGAAATACCTACAGTATGACCGGAAATCTTTCAGACTGTGCACCTTCTGTTATCAATGGAAAGCTGATCTGGTATACCTGGCATGATAACGCAAATGTATTTTATGAGATCAATCTGTCATCTCTTTCCGCAACACGTGCAGTGAAGATCGTCAATGGTCATCAGTATGTTTACGGAAAAGTGAATGATGGCAGAGTCACCAGAAAGTGCAAGATTTGTAATCAGGATCTGGGAAGTGTATTAGTTCCAACAGGAATAGGCAGAGTTTCTTATAAAAAAGGAAATTCCAAACGTGCACTGGAATCAGGACAGGAATTTTCTGCCGGACAGAGCTATGAAATAGAATGGGAAACGCAGCATGAGAACTGGAGCAGTGATTTAGAGGCTCTGGATGACTGCGTAGTCAGCAGTTCTGATGAAAGTATCTTATCTGTAAAACAGACAGATGAGAATCATGCAGTGATCACAACGAAAAAATCAGGAAAGGTAACTCTGACGATCGCTCCCAAATATAATCCGGAAGCAGCCTTAAATATTGATCTTTATATCGATATGCATTTACTGAATAACAATGGATATAAAATCACATTTTCTCCTTATAGTTTCACTTACAATGGTAAGGAACAGAAGCCGAAAACAGTTCTCCAGATTCTTTCAGGAGGTAAATGGCAGGATCTTCAGGAAGGAAAAGATTATACAGTCAGCTATGACGGTGACTTCACCAATGCAGGAACACATACAGCTACTGTAACAGGAATCGGCAGTTATACGGGAACTTTAAAGAATAACTTTACGATCAATCAGAAAAGGTTAAAAGACGGATGCACAGTTACGCTGGCGAAGGATTCTGTCAGCTATAATGGCAAGGAACAGAAACCAGATTTCATAGTTAAGGACGGCGACAGGACACTGGTTCCGGATAAAGATTATACGGTTACATACAGAAACAACATAAATGTAGGTACCGCTACAGCAACAATCAGCGGAACCGGAAATTATACAAGCTATGTCACAACCACTTTCAGAATCACTCCGGCTCCGACTGAAAAACCGGGCAAACCAGACCAACCAGAGAAGCCGGATCAACCGGAGAAACCGGACAAACCAGATATCAGCAAGTGCACAGTAACGCTTTCAGCAACGTCTTTCAAATATGATGGGAAAGAGAAGAAACCATCCGTAACAGTAAAAAATAGAACAAAAGTCCTCACTGCAGGAACCGATTACACAGTCAGCTACAGCGACAACATAAAAGCCGGAACAGCTAAAGTCGTGATCACCGGAAAGGGAAACTATACCGGAAGTGTAACCAAAACATTCAAGATTGTAGAAGAGACGAAAGGAAACGATGACATCAGCAATGCTTATGTGCTTCTTTCGAAAAATTATTACGTGTATGATGGAGAAGAACACAAGCCGACAGTTACCCATGTATATGTAAACAATAAACTGGTCGATCCGAAGAATTACACTGTTACATATTCCAAAGATCTTGTAAATGCAGGAGAACCGGAGATAACAATTACCGGAACAGGAAGCTTCACCGGAACCTGCAAGACTACATTTACCATTGCACCCCGTGAATTTTTAAACTGTACAGTCATAGATCCGGAGGGACCATTTTACTATTATGAAGGAACTGCTTATACACCTAAATATGTAGTCAAAGACGGAGATAAAACTCTGGTAGAGGGAAAAGACTACAAAGTTACCTATAAATATAACGATAAGCCGGGACATTCCTGGAATACGATCGAGGGTATGGGAAACTACAGAAATGATGCGATTCAGAGACAGTTTTACATCATTCCGCCGCTCTTAAGTGAATGCGTGGCATCTCTGGAGCAGAATCCGGTCATTTATGAGGGGCATCCGGTAGAACCGAATATCATCGTAAAATTCGGAGAAAAAACACTGAAACTGAATCAGGATTATACAGTCAGTTATGTGGGAAATGACGGACCTGGTACAGCAATCGCATATATTAACGGAAAAGGAACTTACAATGGTCTTATCATTCTGAATTTTACGATTAAAAAAGCAAATGCCAAAACAAAAGATCTCAGTAAAGCAAAAGTCACGATTTCCGGCGATGCAATACACTATGAAAAAAGAGTCGAAATGCCACAGGTAACTGTAGAGCTGGATGGAAAAGTTCTGACTAAGTCTGTAGATTTTATTGTAACATTCAAAGGCAGTGTCGGAGCCAAAACCGGAACTCTTATCATTACCGGAAAGGGCGACTATACGGGCGTGATCGAAAAGCCGGTTAATGTTGTTTATAAAGATACAAATACAGAACAGCCCAAAGACATCAGCGGATACACAGTGGGAATCGGAGGAGATACTTTTACCTATACCGGCTTTGAAATTAAACCAAAAGTTCAGGTTTCATCAGAAACAGAAACTCTGAAAGAAGGAACCGATTATACCGTTTCCTATAAAAATAACATTGAAGTTGGCACAGCAACAGCTGTTGTAAAAGGAAAAGGAAATTATACAGGCACCCTGACAATTACTTTTAAGATCGTGAAAAAATCCCAGGATGATGGAAATAAAGATAAGATTTCTGTCGGAAAATGCGACTTTATTGTTATGGATGATGAAGAAACCTACGATGGTACTGCACACAAACCGGATGTAATCGTTGCCTGGCTGGAGAATAAACTGATAGAAGGAACCGATTATACCTTATCCTACAGCAATAATGTAAATGCCGGAACTGCAAAAGTGACCATCACTGGTATAGGAAAATATACCGGATCTGTTACCACAAGTTTCGAAATCAAACCGGCTTCTCCTGAAATTCAGGCCAAAAACAAGACTGTAGATATGGGTAGCGGAAAACAGAATATCATGGAGAATGTCCGGACAGATGCGAAGATAACCTGCATCTCTGATGCTCCTGGCATCGTAGAAATCTCCGGCTATAAATTTATTCCAAAGAAACCGGGAAAAGCTACGATTATTATCACTACAACAGGGGAAAAGAATTATTTTTCAATGGATTTGGTCAGACTTACAATCACAGTACGTCCGATTAATACACAGAAACTCACCCTGAAATCCAGCGCCAGAGGAAAAATGACAGTCTCCTGGAGTACCGCGAAATCTGTCAGCGGGTATGAAATCCAGTACAGCAGATCAAAGAAAATGAAAAATGCACAGTCTCTGACAATCAAAGGAAAAACCACACAGGTAACCCTTAAGAATCTGGCTAAGAAAAAAAAATACTATGTACGCATCCGTACTTATAAAACAACCAACGGTAAAAAATACTATTCCACATGGAGCACCGTAAAAACTGTTAAAGTGAAATAACGGATGCAGACAGTAATTATTTAGTGTTCTGTTCCGGTATAAATTCCATAATATCGGAAATCTCACAGTTGATAACCTGACACAGCGTATTCAGAGTGGTAGTCGTGATCGGTCTGCCGCTTCTGAGGCGCTGGATCGTGTCAGGAAGGATTCCATGCCGGTTGATCAAAGCATACGTGCTGATCTGACGATCGGCAATGGTTTTCCAGAATGGTTCATAAGAAATCATAGCATTCACCTCAATATAATAGAAATGTTAACATGATTCTTATTACCTATATGTATGTTTAAACATCTATTTTATGAAACACAAAAAAACAGAAAAGATATTCAAAACATAAAAATATAAGAAGAGATATTTGTGATACAGCCTGTAAATATATTGATATAAATCAAGCGGATCAGAAATAAAAGAAAAACTCTGACATCCTGAAACATTGTTCAGTCTAAAAAATTTCTGGATGTTCAGAGTTTTTTGCAAAATATAAAACTTTTTCCGCTTTTCATTTGTCAGTTTAGTGAAAGGAGAAAAATTTCTATTTTTACAAAAAACTTTATTTATATGGGAGGAACTGCAAATGTGGAAATGAGCAAATTTATGAAGTGGTTTGTGAGTCTGCTGCAAAGAGAAAGGGGATATACACAAATGTCAAAGAAAGATAAAGAGCAGATATATCTGGAAACTGTAAAACAGAAGAAATAACATAAAGACAATATTAAAAAATAAACTGTTGAACCGGAATATTAAAAAATCTATAATAAAAACGACACTGATAAAGAAGGAGAGATCTATACAAATGAATTACAAACAGGCTGTGGAAGCAGCACTCCAGGGAAATGCGGATGCGTTTTCAGCACTTTATGAATCAACGCAGAACAATATGTATTATCTGGCCTTGAAATATATGAAAAATCCGGATGATGCGAAAGATGTTCTTCAGGATGCCTATATAAAAGCATGGCAGTCATTGCCGACATTGAAAGATCCGGAACATTTTCCGGCATGGCTTGGAAGAATCGTGGCAAATACCGCCAAAAATATGCTTGTAAAGAAAAAACCGGACCTGTTTTCGGACCTGGAAAAGGAAAATGAGGACGGAGATGAGTTCGTTTTCCAGATAGAAGATGAAAATACATCGTATCAGCCGGAACTGAATTATACACAAAAAGAAACACAGATTCTGGTGAGAGAACTGATTGACAGTCTTTCCGATGAACAGAGATTCTGCATCCTGATGTATCATCTGGAAGGGCAGAGTATCAAAGAAATTGCGGAGACATTGGATGTATCTGAAAATACGGTAAAATCCAGACTTAATTACGGAAGAAAAGCCTTAAAGAACAAAGCAGAAGAACTGAAAAAGAAAGGACACCAGCTCTACAGTATTGCTCCACTGCCACTCTTACTGTACCTGCTCCGCAGCGAAAGCAAGTCTCCTGCATTTACGCATGCAGCCAAAACAGTTATGCTTTCCAGAAAAGAAACCATTATGCAGCATGCAGGACAAAGTGTGCAGCTTTATAAGAATAATAACGGAAATGGAAGCGACAACGCCGGAAACGGTAATAATAACCGGAACGACAAAGGAAAAAATGTTTCCGGAACAGTTGCGAAATCAGCCGGTACAGCAGCAAAGCATTCCTTCTTGGCAAGCACAGCAGGAAAAACAGTTCTGGGTATAGCAGCAGGGCTTATTATCGGAGGAGGCGGTGCAGCAGGTGTGATATACCTGCATGATACTTTAACAGCGGTACCGGTAACTCAATATGAACCAGAGGGAAATGAAACAGAACAGACAACAGAGGAAGAAGCTTCCCGAAATACTGCGGATATTACAGAAACCCCACAGGCAGAGACGAATCAGGAAGAAGAGACGCAGGCAGAAGCAACACCGACACCGGAACCGGAACCGTCTCCAACACCGGAATTGTCTCCGACACAGGAACCATCCCCGACGCCGGAACCAACAGAAGGTGAGTCGGATTCGGTTACAGCAGCTTACCAGGCTGTTCTTGAGCAGATTGCGGCAGCTCAGCCGGAAACAGAGTTCAGTGAGGAACTTGGAGAAGCACAATATTCTCTGGAAGGAACGCCAGTCTATACATTATATGATATGAACCAGGATGGAACAGACGAGCTGATCGTGGGACAGGGATTTTACGAAAGCAGTCCGATTGAGGAAATGGTTTATCGTGTGTATACCTGTGAAAATGATGGCTCCGGATACCAGGCAAAAAAAGTCAGCGGAACCTGGGGCGATAACTGTTCTATTTTCCGTGCTCCGGATGGAAATGGACTGTATTCTTATTATTTTTCGAGAGGAACTGGAAAAGAAAGCTACACACGGATCACGATTCAGGACGGAACAATCGTAACAGAACTTACAGATTATGAGACACTGATGGGCTCAGAGGAATCCAATTCATTTTATGAGCAGTACCACCTGAACATGACAGACGTCTCTGATCTGAGCGCACTGGGAAATTGATGTTTCTGTTCTGAGTGCACTGGAAAATTGGTGAGAATGGATAAATGTTGTATTGACCATAAAATCATGTAGCAGTACAATAATCTTACAAAAAATACTCAGAGATGAGTGAGAAAGGGAGAAAAAGTTTATGAAAAAAACGATGAAAAAACTCATTGCATTAGCAGTAGTATTTGTCATGCTGCTGACTGCAGTTCCGGCGTTTGCTTCCGGACAGTCCTGCATCTACGGAGAAGACAAAGTATCCGCAGTATTTTATCCAAATCAGAAGATGCACAACCAGTACTTTGGAAGTGTAGGAAGCACAAAGAAAATACAGGTAAAATCCAGCAACTCCAGAGTTGGAGTGTGCGTTACAGAAAAGTATGAGTATGGCTATAGTCTTTATTTCAGAGCAAAAAGACCAGGAACAACAACTCTGACAATTAAAGTTGGAAATGAAACAAAAAAGGTTAAGGCCATTGTAGCAAATTACACGAATCCGGTATCTTCCATTAAGCTGGGAAGCACAACAATTTCCGGAAGAAAATTCAATAAAGCGGACAAAATTACTGCAAGCTATGCACCACATGCCAATAAAAAAGTAAAAGTCAATGTTAAAGGAAAAAAAGGATGGAAAGTTCTGTGTGTTGATTACTTAAAGAAGGGCTGGATGAAAACAGAAAGAGTAAAAAACGGAGCGAAAATTCCTGTAAATGGAGGACGTGGCTATATCGTTATGGTAACACTGGAAAATGAAAAAACCGGTTTACAGGAAATGGTACAAGTGACTTTAAACTAAAACCTGAAAATATAAAAGCGTAAAAGAACGTTGCATTTCAGGAAAAACATAGATGCAGCGGTTCTGATATAAGGAGAAGAAGATATGAAAAAATTATTAAAACGGATTTTGACAGTTACTTTAAGTATTATGATGATTCTGGCAGCAATTCCTGTTCAGGCAGCACCACCATCTTATCTGACGAAGAGCAAGACGATCACTCTGTATACGGGAAAAACTGCAAGACTTATGATGTATCAGAAAACATGGCTTGGCTTTTTTGCATCAGGAGTGGACAAAGTTAAATCTGTGAAAAACAGCGATCCATCTGTTGCGGAAGTATCAGCAGAATATGGAAGTATCTATGCAGCTCCGAAGAAAACGGGAAAAACCGTGATCACAGCAACAAATGGAAAAATTACTAAGAAATGTACTTTAAAAGTAAAAAAATATGAAAATCCGGTTGCATCTGTAAAAGTCGGAAATAAAACTGTTCCGGGCAGTAAGTTTGATGCAGATGCATATAGAGTTTTAAATTACTCTCAGTTTGCAAACAAGAGGAAAAAAATAACATTCAATCTTAAAAAGGGATGGTCAGTACAGGAAGTATATTACGCACAGAGTGGATGGATGAAATCTGAAGATATGCAGAACGGTGAGATTATCAAAATTAAAGGCGGTAAAGGATTCCAGGTTGGTGCGGTAGTAGTGAACGACAAAACCGGACAGAGAGAAGACCTTCTTCTCTGGCTTAAATAAAAATAAGAAAATATTCTGGAGCATGATATGATTCTTTCGAGGGTCTATTGTTTCAGGATAGTCGAGAGATCTCTTTCAAAAAATAAATCTTTTTGGAGAGGTCTCTTTTTGTTATGAAAGTGCTGGAGGTTCAGTAATTAAGCAATTATGATCAGAAGATGGAAGTCGTGCTATGATTAGATCTACTTTTAACCGAAAAATCGAAAACGCCCGAAACCCAGTAAATACAAGGCTTTCGAGCGTTTTAAGAGCAGGGGATGAGAGAATCGAACTCCCACCAAAGGTTTTGGAGACCCCTATCATACCATTTGACCAATCCCCTATTTCAGTTGTTTTGTAAAATTTCTTTTACTGTTGCAATTATACATATAAAAGCGACGATTGTCAAGGTTATTATGCATTTATTATAAAAAATAATTGAGAAAAATTATAATAAAAGCGGAGATGGAGGGATTTGAACCCTCGCACCGGTTGCCCGGCCTACCGCATTTCGAGTGCGGACCCTTCAGCCACTTGGGTACATCTCCATATTAAGAAAAAAACAGTTCCACGGTGCAACCGGAACTGTTTTTTATTATATAAGGAATTCGCGGAAAGGTCAATTCTTTTTTATTGACGAATTGTTTTCACTGTAATAAGATAATAACAAACTGTATCTGCTTTATTCTGATGCTGATAATATTTGAGACTGATAAATGCGAAGCAGTGATTCGATGTAAAGCCGCATAGCGGGGCGGATGATTTTTTCCGCCTGGCTGACAGAACAGATAGGAAACAGTTCAGAAAAGCAGTTGCGATAAAAAGCAGAATAAGGTGAAAATCATGACAGATAAAAAGAAAACCATTCTGGAAGCTGTTGAGAAGCTGACAGATACTTACCGTAAAGAAGAACTTTTTCTGGGAAGGGACAGAGAACGTCTTCCGAATAAGAAAGAAATCATTAACTTCATCAAAGATATGAGATCTATTATCTTTCCTGGATATTTCAGTGTGGATTCCAGTGCGAGTGTGTTCCCGGAGCATTATGTGGCATACCGCCTGAATGATCTGTATGACTGCTTACAGGAGCAGATTGAGATTGCGTTTTTATATCAGGGGGAAGAAGAACAGAAGGCGAAGGAACATACAGAGCAGATTACAGAGAGATTCTTTGCAAACGTACCGGAGATTCAGCGTGTGCTTTTAACTGACCTGCAGGCAGGATTCGACGGGGACCCGGCTGCCAAGAGCAAAGAAGAGATTATTTTCTCTTATCCTGGATTTTATGCGATTTATGTATACAGACTGGCTCATGTTCTGTATCTGGAGAATGTGCCGTTTATTCCGAGAATTATGTCTGAATATGCACATGGTTATACAGGGATTGATATTAACCCGGGTGCGACCATCGGAGAATATTTCTTTATTGACCACGGAACCGGTGTTGTAATCGGTGAGACAACAGAGATTGGAAAAAATGTCAAGCTGTATCAGGGTGTGACTCTTGGTGCGCTTTCTACCCGTCAGGGACAATTACTTGCCAATGTGAAAAGACATCCAACCATCAGAGATAATGTGACAATTTATTCTAATTCTTCTGTATTGGGCGGAGAAACTGTGATTGGTGAGAATACCATCATCGGAGGTAACACCTTTATCACAGAATCTATCCCTGCAAACACAAAAGTCAGTGCAAAGAGCCCGGAACTTGTGATTAAGAAACCGAGAAGCGCAGTGGAAGCTACGAATGTGTGGGACTGGGAGAACTGATATTTTTCAGGGAAGTTTCCTTACAAAAAAATCGTGATTGACTAAAAAACAATCCTGACAAGTGCAATATTTTTAAGAATTGCATCTTGCTCAGGATTGTTTTTTATTTTTATAAAGATTTTTTTAAGATTTCATTCCACTTTTGTACAACTGACGATTTCATTTTTACTTTCTTACGGTCGTAAGTGATCAGACCGTTCGTTTCTTCTTCAATATCTGAAAGCTGTGTATAAATAGTCGCAGAATAGCCCTTTTTTGCAGAAGGTACAATCGTATCTTTCATCAGTCTGGAAAAACCATCAGTAAGAGCTTGTCTGCTCTTAAATTTTTTATACCCATATACATTTTTGCATGCACTGTGCTTCGGGATGCGAAGGGAGTAGCCGCCGAATTCAGAAAGTGCAAGCACACGGTCTGATTTTGGAATTGGAAGTCCAAGGAAATAATAGTGGAGACTGTTGACATCGCCACAGTTCTGGTCGAACCAGCCGCTTGCGGAATCTACCAGACGGGAAGAATCCAGTTTGTGGATGAAATCGGTTACTTTCTTCGTAGAAAACTGACCCCAGCCTTCATTGAAAGGTACCCATGTGACAATGGAAGGATGATTGTACAGGTTTTTTATCATGTCACGAAGTTCACAGATATATTCCTGACGGCCGTCTTCGTCTGTGCGGGAGAGAAGGTGGGCATGGATATCTTTTACCGGAATCCGTGCCCAGTTCAGTAATGTGGCCAGGTAGGTGACAAACCAGTGCTGATAGTCAGAGCCGCCGTTTGGCATATCCTGCCATACCAGCATTCCCATGCGGTCACAGTGGAAGTACCAGCGGTCAGATTCGACTTTGCCGTGTTTGCGGAGCATATTAAAGCCAAGATTCTTCATTGCCTGGATATCATAGATCAGTGCATCGTCAGAAGGTGCTGTGTAAAGTCCGTCCGGCCAGTAACCCTGATCCAGAACACCGCTCTGGAAATAAGGCCGGTTATTCAGGAAGAAACGGGGATAGCCATCCTCTGCCATTTGGACATCGCATTTGCGGAGGGCAAAATAGCCGAGAATGCGGTCTTCGCCGTATTCGAGAGAATAAGGGTACAGCCACGGTTCCTCCGGAGTCCAGGATCTCTGCGCATCTTCCGGAATGGCGATGGTGGCTTCCCTACCTGGATGTATGACCGCAGAAGTAATTTCATTGTTCAGTAAAGCATCTGTGAGTCCTTCTTCGTTCAGAAAAACAGGCTGATAAATCCGGCAGGTAATTGTATGGAAAGACTTCTGGCTTTGAGTGAAAGCTGTACGAACCCTGATGCGAACCTGACCATTATCGTAATCCGGGGTAGTGCGGATATCTTTTATATATTCATTTGGCACAATTTCCATCCACACAGTCTGCCAGATTCCGCTCTGTGCAGTGTAAAACATACCCCCGCGTTCCAATTGCTGTTTGCCTCTTGCATGGTAGGAAGTGTCGCTGAAATCACGGACACTGATGAGAATCGAGACGGTAAGAGTTTCGGAAACAAAATCTGTAATATCCACGGTAAACGGCAGATATCCGCCCTTATGATAAGTCACAAATTTACCGTCTATGTACACGCTGCAGATCTGATCTACAGCACCGAAATGCAGAAGAAGCCGCTGACTGCTCACATCCAGACAGCCTTCCGGAAGCTGGACCACACGGGAATACCATAGGACTTCATCAGGCAGAAGCTGTCTGTTTACCTGAGAAAGCGGAGCTTCTGGTGAAAATGGCATCAGAATCTGACCATCGAATGGAAAATATTCATTTTCATAAAACTGATATGGCAGAATACGCTTATCTGTGATCAGATAATCCCACATACCATTCAGATTGATCCAGTGTTTTCGTTTCATACCCGGACGCGGGTATTCTTTTAATGTCTCTCCCTGGGCTGCTGCTTCAGTCCAGATGGTTTCCAGATTTTTCAAATTTATCTCCTCCTTAAATTATAAAGTTTTCTGAGTAAATCAGGTAAGTATTCTGAATTCGGGTGTTTGGGTAAATTTATCAGGTAATATCAAGTATATAGTTACTATTATATTACAGGAAAATCTTAGAGTCTGTCAAAAGAAACGGGAAAGGAAAAGAACAGAATTGTGCCTGTTGTCAAAAAAATATAAAAAATTTAAATTTAGTGTTGACAAATGAAGAATCATCATATATACTAGTCTTCGTCGATGAGACAGAGACGTACAGACAACAGGCTGTGCGGGTGTAGTTCAATGGTAGAACACCAGCCTTCCAAGCTGGATACGTGG
>ERZ838399.1642-NODE-1642-length-19733-cov-3.530186_pt1 | contig 19733 bp, 19 predicted proteins | sample MGYA00519683_ERZ838399 | MGnify/ENA primary metagenome ERZ838399 (study PRJEB31850, sample SAMEA3708833) | human gut metagenome | biome: human gut; feature: human-associated habitat; material: faeces | place: China | collected 2014 ...
AATTTCATAATAATCAATATTATTTCCTAAAAATGTCCATGGTTGTTGACCCACTGTGTGTAGCCCTTATATTTTTCTTCATTTTAAGGACATCATTTCTTGACATCCTCACTATTATGCGGTCTTTATGCTCTCTGTCATACTGGATATGTATAAATGTTATATCATCCTTTCTGCACATATTAATAAAGCGCTTTATCTGTTCGCCCTCAATAATAAGCTCTATATAGAATATACTTCTGTGACGATTTTTCATAGCGGCCGCCTTTCACACATTTACTTTCCTGCACATCTGTGTATACACTAATCAAAGGTTATCTCAATTATCTTTCCCTTTATGGATATTTCATCTTCATCCAGATAACCTATATCAAGACGTTCGCCTGCTATATATACAACACCTCTTCTTGTAAGCACTTTTACACAGGTGTCGTCATACTCCATAATCGACTTTATATTCTCTATATACATTTCCTTATTACCGATAAGTGTAAGAACTGGCAGTGAAACTGATGTCCCCGGTATACCTATGGAATCCGCCAGCATTTCAACATCTTTTTTCCTGTTTTTAACTGGATTTTTCATACCATTCCCCATTTTCCTGCAAATATACATTCACTCTGGCGGGTGTACTTCTTAGCTTACACCCACATCATTCTATACATTATATATATGTTGTATACAAGCTGTGTATTCATAGACATTGGTTCTAAACTTCACTTGGTGGTAAGATTTAGAACCTTTTTCTTTTTTCAAAAAAAGAATAGGCATAAACACTTCAATACGATACAATAAATCACCACACAATAACCAGCGCGCCCATGGCGCGCAAACCAAAAATCCCGATGTACCTTACGATACACCGGGATTATAATTCCGCTTATTAATAATTAATTGAACTTACGTTTTCTAGCAGCTTCTGACTTCTTCTTACGTCTTACGCTTGGCTTTTCGTAATGTTCTCTCTTACGAATTTCCTGCTGAATGCCTGCCTTTGCGCAGTTTCTCTTAAATCTGCGTAATGCGCTATCTAAAGACTCGTTTTCTTTAACGATGACATTTGACATACCTTTTCCTGACCACCCTTCTGTTGCGTAATTGTGCTGGGCAATACATATAGGGTTTTACCTTTACCTAATCGCACAACAAGTATTATACCACAGAAAATTATGAAGTCAACCAGAATTTTGTATTTTATTGCATAATTTTATTATGCGTTAATCTGCTCTGCAAGTACTTCTGGTGCTTTCTTTAAAAGTTCATCTATTCCGGCTGGATTTTTACCACCTGCCTGTGCCATATTAGGACGACCGCCACCGCCGCCGCCAACAAGTGATGCAACCGCCTTGATAAGATTACCTGAGTGGGCTCCCTTTGCTACTGCATCATCTGTTGCCATAGCTATCATATTAACCTTATCGCTTCCTGTTGCACTTACAACAAGAACAACACCTGAGCCTATTTCTGTCTTAATCTTATCGCCAAGGTTACGGAGTTCATTCATATCTACATTATCCACCTTGGTAGCTACGAACTTAACGCCCTTTACATCAACAACATTGTCTGATACGTCACCAAGTGCGTTGTTTGCAAGTTCTGCCTTAAGCTTTTCATTCTCAGATGATAAAGCCTTTATCTCATCATTCATTGTATGAATTCTTCTTACAAGCTGTACGCTCTCAGTCTTTGCAGCCTCACTTGCTTCCTTAACAAGCCTTTCAAGGTCTTCATAATACTTAAGAACACCCTTGTCTGTAAGAGCTTCTATTCTTCTTACACCTGCTGCAACACCTGACTCTGATACAATCTTGAAAAGTCTGATATTAGCAGTATTGGCAACATGTGTACCACCACAGAATTCCTTAGAGAAATCGCCCATGCATACAACTCTTACGTTCTCGCCGTACTTTTCACCAAAAAGTGCCATAGCGCCTGTCTTCTTAGCTTCTTCAATAGACATAATCTTAGTTTCAACAGGAATTGCGTTAGCTATCTGTTCGTTGACTATATCTTCAACCTTCTTAAGCTCATCTGCTGTAACACTCTGGAAGTGTGTAAAGTCAAATCTTAATCTTTCAGGGTCAACATAAGAACCCTTCTGCTCTACATGATTACCAAGTACTGTTCTTAAAGCCTTCTGTAAAATGTGTGTTGCACTATGGTTCTTACAAGTGTCAGCTCTGTACTCTGGGTCAACTGAAAGTGTAACAACATCGCCAACCTTAATCATACCCTTAGTGATAGTACCAACATGTCCAACTTTGCCACCCTTAAGCTTAATAGTTGTGTCAACCCTGAATTCGCCATCAGGAGTGCTTATATAACCCTTATCGCCTTCCTGACCACCCATAGTAGCATAGAATACAGTTTCATCAACAATTATAGTTCCCTTATCACCCTCTGAAAGTGCTTCAACAACATCCTCTTCCGTTGTAAGAACTGTAACCTTTGACTCATTCTTAAGCTTGTCATAACCTACGAATTCGCTTGTTATGGCTGGGTCTATATTATCATATACAGTAGCATCAGCTCCCATATAATTGCTTACCTTACGTGCCTTACGTGCCTTTTCTCTCTGCTCGTTCATACACTTTGTAAAGCCTTCTTCATCTATAGTTATATTCTTCTCTTCTAAGATTTCCTTAGTAAGGTCGATTGGGAAACCATAAGTATCATAAAGCTTAAATGCATCTTCACCAGAAAGAACCTTTTCATTCTTTTCTTCAAGAGCCTTTTCCATATCAGCAAGGATACTAAGTCCCTGGTCGATAGTCTTGTTAAACTTATCTTCTTCCTCTGATATAACCTTTATTATGAATTCCTTCTTTTCTTCAAGTTCCGGATATCCGTCCTTAGAACCTTCTATAACTGTTTCGCAGAGCTTAGATAAGAACTTGCCTTCAATTCCAAGTAATCTGCCATGTCTTGCAGCTCTTCTTAAAAGTCTTCTAAGAACATATCCTCTGCCTTCATTAGATGGCATAATACCATCACTTACCATAAATGTTACTGAACGGATATGGTCTGTGATAACACGGATAGATACATCCTGCTTTTCATCTTCCTTATACTTGACACCAGCCATTTCGCATACCTTGTTGCGAAGTGCCTGTAAAGTATCAACATCGAATATAGAATCAACATCCTGAACAACAACAGCAAGTCTTTCAAGACCCATACCTGTATCAATGTTCTTCTGGATAAGGTCTGTATAATTACCATGTCCATCATTATTAAACTGTGAAAATACGTTATTCCATACTTCCATATATCTGTCACAGTCGCAGCCTACTGTACAGCCCGGCTTTCCGCAGCCATACTTTTCACCACGGTCATAATATATCTCTGAACATGGACCGCAAGGACCAGCGCCATGTTCCCAGAAGTTATCTTCCTTACCAAAACGGAATATTCTTTCCGGAGCAATACCAACCTCCTTATTCCATATATCAAATGCTTCATCATCATCTTCATAGATAGATGGATATAATCTGTTGGCATCAAGTCCTACAACCTCTGTAAGGAATTCCCATGACCAGTGTATAGCCTCTGTCTTGAAGTAGTCACCGAATGAGAAGTTACCAAGCATTTCAAAGAATGTACCATGTCTTGCTGTCTTACCAACATTCTCGATATCACCTGTTCTGATACACTTCTGGCATGTAGTTACTCTTCTTCTAGGTGGAATTTCCTGACCTGTAAAATATGGCTTTAATGGTGCCATACCTGAATTGATGATAAGTAAACTGTTATCATTATGTGGAACGAGCGAAAAGCTCTTCATCTTTAAATGTCCCTTGCTTTCAAAGAAGTCAAGATATAATCTTCTTAATTCATTTACGCCTCTGTACTGCACTTTAATTATCCTCCTGTTTAGCTGCCTTCTTGGCATCTAATCCTTTTCTTATCTTACCGCCGGCAAATACTGCAAGAACTAAAAGTCCAAGCATAACTACGAACTTTGCCGCTTCGAATATAATCTCTGAAACTAATGTAAGTTCTACCATAATCAATCTTCCTTTCTGCTACTGCCGGCTTTGCAGCAGCTATAAACAACTTAGTATTTTACCATAGCTGATATTAATTTTCAACATTCCACTTTCCATTATTAAGAAAATAGCCTGCACTTCTCTCAGCCGCATTGATAATAGTACTGTCATAACCTATAGTTTTTAACAGCTTTATAGCATTTCTTGTGGTTGCAGGACCTGTATACAGCTTGAAGTCAAATATAACCTCATCATCCGTAACTTCTTCCTGAAAATGATAATTATCATATCTTCCCTTAAGAAGCGATGTAAGCTCTACATCATGTGTTGCTGCAAACACAAGTGCCTTATCCGTCCTGACACTCTTTAATATCTCTGATGATGCCGCAATACGTTCAACCGTGTTAGTTCCACGAAGCACCTCATCAACAAACATAAGCACAGGATGTCCATCCTTTGATACTGCATCCAGCATTCTCTTAAGTGACTTTATTTCAACTATATAATAGCTGTTAGAGCTGCTAAGGTCATCCCTTAGTGCCATTGATGAATATATTCTGTATACAGGCGCTTTGTAATAGTCTGACACACTTGTATATATAGTCTGTGACAGAAGCGCATTAATCGCTATTGTCTTAAGAAATGTCGACTTACCCGAAGCATTAGAACCTGTCAGAAGTACATTGCGCTTTGTATTTATGGAGTTGGCTACCGGCTCAGTTATAAGCGGATGATATACATTTTTTGCCTCAAGCTGCATATCATTATCCTCCCTGAACTCAGGAATACACCAGTCCTTAAGCATACATCTGAATGAGCCTACCGCCATGGATGCCTCTATAAAACCAAGTGTGTCTATAAGCTCATATATATATTCTTCCTTATCATTAAAAAGCTTTATGAGATTATTAAACTTAATAAGATCAACGTGTGTGAGCATCCTTAAGTAGTCAAGTGCCATCTCAGTTATAGAGCCATCAACATTGCCTGTTTCAAGAAGCCATGACCTCTTTGTTATGTCTGAAAGCTCCTCTGATATTTTCTTTAACTTATCATTATACTCTTTAAGGAAATCAACATCCAGTGCTGTCATCTTCTTAGCGCCCATAAGCAGCTTCACGATATGATTAACACATATGAAGTACTTGTCAACACCTGCCTTATACTTGTAGTATGTTATTATTGAAAATGCAATCGCTGCGATACAGAGCCATATTCCAAGAACAGGGCTTACAACACATGTAAATATAACGGCTGCAAGAATGAACAGCATTGAAGCATAATGAAGTATATTACTTTTTTTCTCAAGTCCTACTACAACATCACAGTAATCACTTATTGATATATGCTTTGCACGTCCTATCCATACAAATATTTTCTGTATATCAAGTCTTTTGTCAGCATTTTTATCAAAATCTGAAGCAAGCTTATCAAGCTTCTTAAGTGACAGGATATCAGCAGAAGGACTTCTTAACATCTTATAAAGATATTCCTGTCCTGCCGATGAATTCGTATTATTCATCATACGGAATACATCATCCATGCCAAGGTCATTCCACGTTATATCGTCTATTGAGTTCTCATCTGCATTTCTCTTAAAGTAATGTGATATACACTCATAGTCCTCGCTGGAATACTTTCTTTGTGCTGGCTTTCCCCAGCCATTCTTAAGCTTTTTAATAATAGTCTGCTGCTTTCTTTTATTATTCGTAACTGTGACATATACAGCAATGATAATAACAAGAGCAAAAAATACAAGTATCTGTATACTTGACATATCTATAAAACCAGAATTGTTCACTATACGCCTCCCTCAATATTATATAATCTTGCAGTTTCAAATGAAAGCTTTATCATATCATCAAAGCCCTCCTGCCTTTCCTCAACCGACAGGGATTGTCCATTCATAAGATTATCACTTATCGTAAACATTGCAAGAGCCCTCTTTGAAAGACGTGCTGCATTCATATAAAGCGCTGCCGATTCCATCTCAACAGCAAGCACGCCCATATCACTCCACGCCTTATTATACTCTGGATTATCATTATAAAAGACATCTGTTGATACGACATTTCCAACCTCAACTGGAATTCCATAAAGCTTTGACTGCTCATATGCACAGTTTAAGAGCCCGAAATCTGCCACAGGCGCATATGTTCCGGGAAGATTGTACTGACTGGCATAGTTAGAGTCAGTGCTTGTACCTATGGCCAGCACAATATCCCTTAAGTCAACCTTGTCAGATATACTTCCCGCAGAACCTATTCTTATAATATTATCGACATCATAAAACTTGAACAATTCATAGCTGTATATTCCCATAGATGGCATGCCCATACCGCTTGCCATAACCGATATATCAGTCCCTCTGTATACACCAGTATAACCATATATATTCCTTACAACATTAAACTGGACTGCATTATCAAGATAATTATCAGCTATATACTTAGCCCTTAAAGGGTCACCCGGCATTATAACTGTCTTTGCTATATCCCCGGCTTTAGCTGTATTATGTGGTGTTGCCATAACATCACCCCTTCCATATCCAAACAAAGGCTGCATCCTGTCAGAAGCACCATTAAGGCACTCTCCAGCAAACATACAGCCTCATCATTATTTTACTTTCCAGCGTACTTTATAACAGAATCAACATCATAACCGGTAAGCTTTTCTCTTCCATTAAGACCTTCAAGTTCGATAAGGAACACAATCTTTACAACCTCGCCGCCAAGTCTTTCGATAAGCTTTATAATAGCCTCTGTAGTACCACCTGTTGCGATTAAGTCATCAACAATAACAACCTTCTGTCCCGGTACTATTGCATCTTTATGCATCTCAATAGTTGCAGTTCCATACTCAAGTGAGTAATCCTCTGATATAGTTTCACAAGGAAGCTTTCCCTTCTTTCTTACAGGAACGAAGCCCTTGCCGTTTGCATATGCAACTGGAACACCGAATATAAAGCCTCTTGACTCCGGACCTACTACAACATCATAGTCAACATCCTTAAGTGACTCATTAATACCGTCTATAGCAAGCTTTAAGCCCTCAGGACTCTGTATAACAGAAGTTATATCTCTGAATATAATTCCTTTCTCTGGAAAATCTGGAATACTTCTTACATAATCTTCAACCTTTTTCATATTGTCCTCCTATTTGCCTTTTATTGAGCAAAGTACATTAATTACAATTAATTTTATCAGAATTCTCTCATACAATCAAGCACCGGTTATACAATCAGACATACAAGTCCCGAATTCTCATTCATAACCTTTTCAATCGTTTCGCTTATCTTATCCATATTTTCTTTCGTTATATTGTGTGTCTTTTCATATATGCCATCATCAACTATCTGTTCGATGGTCTTTCCAAATATATTAGTATCCCATATGCCGTCAGGATTATCACTGGTGTTATCCTTAATATAGTTAATTAGGTCATCCGCCTGATTTTTTGTACCGACTATAGGTGCAATCTCAACATTTATCTGTGTTTTTAAGAGATTGACCGAAGGCACTCTTGCCTTTATCTTAACACCATATTTACTGCCATTCTTTATTACAACAGGTTCATCAAGTTCAATAGCACTTCTTACAGGCGTCACAACGCCAAAACCTGACAGGTTCACCTGTGCCATGGCATCACCTATCCCCTCATACTCTTTCCTCTTTACTGAAAGTTCTTTTATCGTACTCACAAGCTCATATTCATTCCTTATATCAGTTCCCGTAAGCTCGCTTAATATATCATAATATATGCCCTGATTCATATCGTAATCAACACTTACAAGTCCCTCCGCCATATTGACATCACTTATCGTAAGCTGTTTTATGTACTTATTATCTGTATTATATTCATACTTATCCGCATCTTTTATCGTGCTTATATCGTCAAGTACCTGTGCTGCCACCTGACACAGCTCTTTCTTTAACCAGTGCTGTGATGGAAGCACTTCTGTCCACGCAGGCGTATGGAAATCTATCTGCTTTACCGGAAATTCTTTTAATATATTTTCAAATATCCTGTTGACATCCTCCTGCTTTAACTGGTCGCAGTTTACAGGAATGACTGATACATCATATTTATCCGACATCTCATTTGCCAGCGCTGCCGCCTCCTTGGAATATGGCTTGACACAATTAAGAAGCACAACAAATGGCTTATTAATTTCTTTCAGCTCTTTTATTGTCTTCTCCTCCGCTGGAATATAGTCGCTTCTTTCTATTCCTGTTATGCTTCCGTCAGTAGTCACAACTATGCCGATAGTAGAGTGTTCTGTAATAACCTTTCTGGTTCCTGTTTCTGCTGCCTTTGAAAATGGTATCTCCTCTTTTGTCCAAGGCGTTTTTACCATTCTCTCAACGCCGTTTTCCATATGTCCGTTAGCCCCATTTATCATATATCCAACGCAGTCTACAAGTCGTACTTTTATGCATATGTCGTCATACGGTGATATAAGTGCCGCTTCCTTAGGTATAAACTTAGGCTCTGTTGTCATAATCGTTGTACCACCAGATGCCTGTGGAAGTTCGTCAACCGCCCTTCTTTTTTCATTTTCATCCTGCATGACAGGCAGCACACACATTTCCATAAATCTTCTTATAAATGTCGACTTACCCGTTCTTACAGGACCAACAACGCCAAGGTATATCTCACCGTTGGTACGAAGCTTTATGTCGTTGTACATATCAAAACCTGTGTCTGTATAAGGTCTATTTCCATCCATAACAAAAACCTCCTGAATATACACTTATAAATGTATATTCAGGAGGTAATATAATTATGATTGCCATATTGAGGCGGTTTAATAACTTATAACACCGAACTGTGCAAGTGTATAGAATATAAGTATGATAAGCAGAAGCACTGGTGCTATATACTTAACCATGACTCTGTATATAAGCTCTCTCTTAAATGTTTCGCCATTCTTTGTCGCTTCATTGATAACATACTCAGGCTTTGCAAACCATCCGATAAGTATACATGTAAGGAACGCAACAACTGGAAGAAGCAGGCTGTTACTTATAAAGTCACAGAATGTAAGGAAATCCATTCCCAGTATAGTTATATCTGCCCATACTCCATTACCAAGTGAACAAGGTATTCCAAGGAGTACTGAGAATATAATTATTCCCACACATGCCTTGATACGGCTTATTCCGAATCTATCCATAATCATCGATGTTATTGCTTCCATGACTGAAACAGAGCTTGTAAGCGCTGCAAAGAATACAAGTGCAAAGAATAAAAATCCGATAATTCTTCCTGCTGTCATCTGTCCAAACACCTTAGGAAGTGTTACAAACATAAGACCAGCTCCACTTGCCTGTGTACCAGCTTCACCGCTGAATATATATACAGCAGGAACTACCATCATACCAGCAAGAAGTGCTATGCCTGTATCAAATATTTCTATCTGATTTACAGACTTTACAAGACTTACATCATCTCTTGTATACGAACCATAAGTTATCATAATACCCATGGCAAGGCTCATAGAGTAAAACATCTGTCCCATGGCTGCACATACTGTCTTGAAAGAAAACTTACTGAAATCAGGAAGAAGATAATACTTTATACCCTCTGATGAACCCGGAATTGTAATAACATATATACATATGACAATAGCAAGCACTATAAGTACAGGCATAAGGAACTTACTCACTTTTTCAATTCCCTTTTCAACACCAAGTATAACGATAAGTGATGTAAGTCCAAGGAATATTATAAAAAATACAAGTGGTGACCATTCCTGACTTACAAAGCTGCCAAAAAATGAATCATCGGCAGCTGCAATATTCTGTCCAGTTGCAAATACTGTCACATACTTTGTAACCCATCCGCCTATTACGCAGTAATATGGAAGAATAATAACAGGAATTATGAACGCTATAGGTCCTATAAAACCGAACTTTTTATTGACTTCGCTATAGGCTCTTGTAGGACTTAACTTTGTCTTTCTTCCTATAGCTATCTCTGTTGTCATAAGTGTAAAACCAAATGTCAATGCAAGTATAATGTATACAAGAATAAATATACCACCACCATACTGTGCTGCAAGGTACGGAAATCTCCATAAGTTACCAAGACCAACTGCACTGCCGGCAGCAGCAAGGACAAAACCTATTCCTCCCGTAAAACTTCCTCTCTCTTTTTTATTCATTATTAATATCCAGACCTTTCTTTTATTTATTCATCAAACTCAGCAAGGACATAATATCCCCTGCTTGTCTCTCCGACTTCTTTAACAATGCCATGTCTTGACTTTAATCTCTCTGGTGTTGAATAATTGCCAGACATCGCAACTGCCGGCTCAATAGTATAATAATAGCTGCTTGGAAGCTTTCCTTCTGTAATCTCAACCTCATCGCCCGGCTTGACAAGATTAGGTCTGCTCATTGTGAATTCCATCTGTCGCATAATAATCCTCATTTCTATAGATTAATCTTCTCAAGACATTTAACTGTATATTCATCCACCTTTGCTTTTAAGTAACCATACTGCTCTGTATCTACATTTACAAGACCATCCACTATGCTCTTCGCCGCATCAGATGCCTCCTTTAATGTAGCCGCATCGGTATATATATCAGCTATACCAAAGTCAAAATCGCCGCTCTGCCTTATGCCGAAAAAGTCGCCGGGACCCCTTAACTTAAGGTCCTCCTCTGCTATCTTAAAACCATCGTTGGACTTGTTAAGAATTTCAAGTCTCTGCTTTATCTGCTTTGACTTGGCAACAGTCACAAATATACAGTAAGACTGGTGCTTTCCACGTCCTACCCTGCCTCTTAACTGATGAAGTTGTGCAAGCCCGAATCTCTCAGAATTCTCGACCATCATAACCGTACTGTTTGGAACATTGACACCTACCTCAATAACAGTTGTTGAAACAAGAACATCCGTATCGCCACGTACAAACTTTTCCATAATTTCATTTTTCTGTGACGGCTTCATCTTTCCATGCAGATAATCTATGCGTGCCGTTGGTATGGCTTCCCTTAACTTTGCAGCATAGTCAACTACATTTTCTGCATCAATATTCTCACTTTCCTCAACCATAGGACATATGACATAGCACTGCCTTCCCTCTTTTATCTGGTTGCTTATAAATGCATACGCCTTAATCCTGTATGAAGTATCAACCACACAGTTCTTAATTGGAAGTCTGTTCGCCGGAAGCTCATCAATAATAGAAATATCAAGGTCGCCATACAGTATAATCGCAAGCGTTCTTGGTATGGGTGTCGCACTCATAACGATAATATGTGGATTTTCACCTTTATCAGAAAAACTCTTGCGCTGGTTTACACCAAACCTGTGCTGTTCATCTGTTATTACAAGTGCAAGATTATTGTATACAACATTTTCCTGTATAAGAGCATGCGTACCGACAACTATATCAAGCTCACCAGACTCAAGCTCCCTATATACCTTTCTTTTGGCTGACTGTGTCATCGAACCTGTAAGAAGACCTACCTTTAAGTCTATGCCAGCTTTATCAAAGAGTGTCGTTATCGACTCATACTGCTGGCTGGCAAGTACTTCTGTCGGAACCATCATAGCTGCCTGATAGCCTGCAAATGCTGTATTCATAAGCGATAATATCGCGATTATCGTCTTTCCCGAACCTACATCACCCTGAATAAGCCTGCTTGTAACATGCTTTCCTGCCATATTAGCCTTAATCTCTTCCCACGTTCTTATCTGCGCCCCTGTAAGGCTGTAGGGAAGGCTCTTTATAAATGCATCCGTGCGTTCATCATTTCTTATAATGTATGAATTGGGAATACGCTCATTGGCCGACTTAAGATTAAGTGTTGCAAGCACGAATAAAAAGAACTCCTCAAAAGCAAGTCTGTGCCTTGCATCAACATAATCCTCCATAGACTCTGGAAAATGTATGTTGTGCATTGCTTTATTATGCTCTGACAGTCCATATTTATCCATAATACATGCTGGTATAAATTCATGCTCCATACCTGCAAGATATTTATCAACCGCCTGTTTTACTGCCTTTGTCACAATCTTGTTAGACAGTCCCTTTGTCAGAGGATACACTGGCGACATATGATTTTTAATCTCATTGTAGCCTGCCATTGTATACATATCCGGATGTTCTAATACATACTCACCATTCTTTAAAACAATCCTGCCCCTGAATATATAATGCATCCCAACCCTGAGCTTAGACTTAAGAAAAAGTGAATTATACCACAGACACTTAATAGTATCTAAGTTTTCATCTTTTACAACTACTGATAATATGCTCTTGCGCTCATTACCATATATCTTAGGGCTTGCTATAACTGTCGCTTCTATGGCTGCGACCGGCTTTTCACAGTCTGCCAGTGAATTAATAAAAACAGGCTCCTCATACACAATATAGTCTCTAGGATATAATCTTACGAGATCTTCTACTGTATATACAGAAAGCCTGTTCAGATTGGCAGCAGTCTTAGCCCCTATTCCTTTTAATTGTGTAATATCCATACATCAACCTCAGATAATAGTCTCAGACTTGTTATATAACAGCTTATTCTACAGATACTATATAATAGTATACTGGCTGTCCGCCGTACTGAAGCTCAACATCAACTCCGTCAAACTTCTCTTCTATCTTCTTTACTAACTCTTCTGCCTTACTCTCATCTATGTCTTCGCCATAGTATACACTGATAAGTTCAGATTCTTCATCAACAAACTCTGCAAGCATGGCAAGAGCTGTATCATCCATATCTGTTCCAACGGCTGCAAGACCCTTATCACCAAGACCAAGATAGTTGTCCTTCTTTATCTCCTTGCCATCAATAGATGTATCTCTGACTGCATATGTGAGCTGTCCTGACTTAACTGTTGATAATGACTCAAGCATAGCTTCTTCATTTTCTTTAGCATTTCTTGTAAGCTCAAAGTTAATCATGGCTGTTATACCCTGAGGAATAGTCTTTGTTGGTATAACAACAAGCTTCTTATCTTCAATGATTGATGCTGCCTGATTAGATGCAAGAATAATATTACTGTTATTTGGAAGAACAAATATTGTGTCTGCATTAATCTTCTCAGCCGCATTAAGAATATCCTCTGTTGATGGATTCATAGTCTGTCCGCCCTGAATAACTTCATCAACACCAAGCCCCTTGAATATCTCAGCAAGTCCTTCACCTGCTGCTATAGTGATAAAACCAAAGTCCTTCTTAGGTGTATTCTCAGCCTTTTCTTCCTCACGCTTCTTCATTGCATCTGCCGCTACTGCTGACTGATACTCAGACTGTGCAATAACCTTCTGGTTATGTTCTTCTCTCATATTGTCAACCTTCATCTTAGTAAGCTGACCATACTCAAGACCCTTTTCAAATGCCTGACCTGGGTGGTTAGTGTGTACATGAACCTTAACAATATCATCAAGATTAACGCATACAATAGAATCACCTATTGATGAAAGGAACTTCTTGAATTCTGCCTCTGTATTCTCATCAAATGGCTTCTCAAGCATAATAATGAACTCTGTACAATAACCAAACTTAATATCTGCATTATCAATGGCAGCGCCCTTTCCCGGCATGCTTGAACCAGCCTTAAATTCTGCATTAGGCTCTGTTATTGTAAAGTCTGTAACTTTTCCTGTAAGTGCATCATAAAGACCTCTTAATACTACAACAAGTCCCTGTCCGCCTGAGTCAACAACTCCTGCCTCTTTTAATACAGGCAGCATATCCGGTGTCTTTGCAAGAACTTCCTCTGCATAATCTATAATAACTGATAATGCCTCTTCTATGTCTGTAACTGTATCAGCAATCTCAGCCGCCTTATCTGAAACTCCCTTTGCAACAGTAAGAATAGTTCCTTCCTTTGGCTTCATAACAGCCTTATAAGCTGTTTCTGTAGCTCTGCCGGTTGCAACAGCAAGTGTCTTTACAGTTATTTCCTTAACCTGTGACATTTCTTTAGTAAAACCTCTAAGAAGCTGTGAAAGAATAACACCTGAATTACCTCTTGCTCCTCTTAAAGAACCTGTAGATATTGCCTTTGCAAGATTTTCCATAGTAGGATTAGCAATAGCACTCACTTCCTTAGCTGCTGACATAATAGTAAGTGTCATGTTCGTACCTGTATCACCATCCGGTACAGGGAACACATTCAGGTCATTAATCCATTCTTTCTTTGATTCAAGATTCTTAGCGCCTGCAAGAAACATCTTCTGCACAAGTGCTGCATCTATAGTAGTAGTAGCCACTTTATTCCTCCATTCTGCCATAATAAAGGCCTGTAAATAATTCTATACTAAACAATTAATCTATAACTCTCACGCCTTCAACATATATGTTGATTTTCTTAATTTCAAGACCTGTGAATTCAGATACTTTGTACTTTACATTCTCAATAAGGTTATCTGCAACTGTTGAAATACTTACACCGTAAGATACGATAACATGGAAGTCTAACTCTATCTTATTATCGTTATCTATCTCAACCTTGATACCTCTTGTAAGACTGTCTCCTTTTAACAACTTTACAAGACCATCCTTCATACTCACTGCTGCCATACCAACGATACCAAAGCACTCAACTGCTGTTGAACCTGCATACTGGGCAACAACTTCACTCGAGATAGATACTTTACCCAACTCATTATTCAATATTCCATTCATATCTAGCCTCCATACTGCGACTTGTATTTTAAGGAATCTATGCGACACTATCGCAGAAAGTCCACGCAGCCAGACTTTCCTCGCATTATGGAAAAAACTTTCACATATACTCTGCGAATTCCGAATATGTTACTATTCAAGGCTACACGCAACTTTACCGACAGCTAAGAATAGCAGACACAATTAATCATATAGACATTATACTATTAAAGCTAAAATAAATAAAGTGAATCACGCAATTTTATTAAACTGGGCAATTCACTTTAATGTACTGATATAAATTTTCGAAAATTAATAGCAGAAATAAATTATAAATTTATTCTTAGGCACGTTCTACTTTGCCTGAACGTAAGCAAGAAGTGCAAACATACATCTTCTTTGTTGCTCCGTTAACCTTAACTCTAACAGACTTAACGTTAGAATTCCAAATCTTATTAGATCTTCTATGAGAATGACTCACTGCATTACCAAAGTGAGCACCTTTTTCGCAAACTGCACATTTAGCCATATCAATTACACCTCCTTACCGGTATTGGGTAAAATTACCCACAACAGAACTTATTGTATCAGAACACAATACATTTTGCAACACTTTTTTCAAGAAAATTACGCAAAAGGTCATAAAGTCCCTTTTTATCTGCCCTGATATCAGTGACAAAACATATTATATCCTGCAAGAATCAATATAATAATAATGCATATGCATAAAAAAAGATTACTTGCAAGGAAAAGTGCTATTATCATACCAATAGCTATCCAGAACATAATAAATCCAAGCATCCGGCACATATAGTCCTCCATACTGCCATAATAAAGCCCTGTATAACTAACCTGATATGCAGGGTACTCTCTGATAAAATATATGTTCTGTTGAATACATATATAACTACAATAAATTATAGTCAGTCTTCCTTTGTGACATTATTTATGGCTTCATCGATATCATCATCCATATCTACATTGCCAAACTTACCAGTTATTCTGTCAACAACATCTGGAACCATATCAAGTATCTTTGTTACAGTATCCTGATTTTTGATATTAACAAGCTTTGTAGTGCCATTCTGGATTACAAGCACTGCGCTTGGCGACATCTTTGCACCCATACCACCACCGGCATTATTCTTTTTATCATCCGTAAATGCACCTGCACCAACACCAAAATTAACATCGCAAAGTGGAAGTATTATTGTATCATTTACATGAACAGCATCTCCAACAACTGTCTTTGCTGACAAAAATGAATCCATCCCCTTAAAAAGTGATGAAACTGTTGCATCAAAGTTATTCTTACTCTCTGCCATATACACTCCTCCATTCTATTTATTAAGCACAAGCTCCCTGAACCTTTTATTCCTGTATACACGGAATACTATCATCAGAAGCTTGCATATCCTTACTCTGCCTTTAATATATATATCCCCTTCAAGTATTTTCTCATTAAAGTCAGGGGTTATATTCATATTTATACCACTAAGTCCATAAAAGACTGAAATATACATAAGAAGCTGTCCTGTCCTATAAGGGTCATCACACCCATAATGTATATTAATTTTATACTTAACCGGCATTATTTCCTTAAAAAGAGCTTTAAGCTGGCTGTATAAAAGACGCACCATCTCTTTATTAGCTTCATCATTGATAATCATCTTAATATCATCAATCTTTTTCTTAAGCTTATCCTTTGACCTTATAACAGCTCTTATTTTTCTTTTTGTCTTTTTAATTATACTCTTAATTTTATCCGTTAATGAATGTATTCTTTTTTTCAGACAGGCTATTATGCCAGGGTTCTTCTTTGCAGAAGTGATATCCGGCTGTTTTTCTGATATTTTACCATCCGGATTGACACCTGTTTCTCCATTTACCTTATTTACTATAACGGAGGTACCATTTTCGGCTTTTTTCACCTCAGAAGGAGGCTTTTCTGCATTTCCAACACATTCAGCACATTCAGTCTGTCCAACTTTATTTTTATCAGAAACTTTCCCTGCTCCCGCTTCATTTTCCTTTTCCACAGGTTCTGTTGTCCTCTGCGCATCGCCATAACTTTCATGCCCACTGCGCTTTACGCTGCCTGCCTCAGAAACAGCAATATCTCCACCCGCTGTCTCATCCTTCATATCATCAAAGACATTTTTTTCTTTATCTTTATTTCTATTCTTATCGCCAGAGCTATGTGTATCAGATGTATTGTAGCTTTTCCCAGCCTTTGCCTCATCTTTATTCTTATCACTGTCATACAGCGTAAAGAAAAGCACCCTTGCTCTTGCTTTCAACTCTTTATCAAAGCTGGCATCCAGACTTAAGGCATTAAGAAACCACCCTACATGAAGCTTTCCCGTAAATTCTTTATGATAATCCCCTTTCGCTTTGTACCTCACAGGAACAAAAAGCACCGAAAGAACTGCCAGCAGCAAAAGTCCAATAACGCTAAGGAGGATTATCCCGATAATCTTAAGTATCAATAATAAGATATGAATCAATCAATCCCCTCCTGACGTTTACTTCCAAACTTCAGATACCGGCTTATATTAAACCCACCAGTATTCTTATACACCTCGTCAACTATATCCCTGACAAGCTCATACGCCTCATCTCGTCCTTTAGCTATGCCAACAACATAGATTTCATCCTGTATACATTTTTTCTTAAAATGCGGCTGCAACAGCACATTGGCAGAATATATATCAAGTATATTGGAAGTGTTAGAGGGCAGCGTAATAAGATATGTATCAAAAGAAAACTTCTTTTTTACAACATGCCCTAAAACCTTATATTTAGCTTTTCTGGCACCTTCGCCCATATACAGTCCTCTATACCACTTCACAATATGCTCCTATACGCCTACTGGCCATTAACTATCATTTTTATAACTTCGACAACCGCTTTCTTTTCAGCTTCATCACTGCACTGGATAAGTGAGCTGTTTATATAATCCTGTATCTCTTCTGTATTGTTAAAGAATACTGGAAGCATAGATAATACAGCCGCCATAACAGCCCTTCTTACACTTACTTCCTTTGATGCAAACAATTCATCAAGCTCTTTTATAAACCTTTCTGCCGTCATATCAGCATATGAATCATCCGGTATCTCATCAAAATATTCTTTAGGTGTTATATCAACAAAGTCACTTCCTGACTGTAACTTCTGTATAACTTCAAGGTCAGCATACATTTCATCTATAGCAAGCTTTGTAAGCTCATCCTTGAGATTGCCTGTAGCATACTGAGTGGCAAAGTCTGCTGCCGTAATAGTTTCAAGTATATGCTCCTGCTTTCCTTCAAATGCCTCAAATAACGTTGCTATCTCATCTAAATCCTCTTCTTCCTCAAAGACAGCTCTTGACTTCTTTATAATATCTTTTGAAGTCATTACCTCTGTGCTGTCCCCAACTGTATTATTCTCAGATAATATAATTGTATACAGGTCATTTACAATCTGTGCAAGTAAAACATATATATCTGCTGCATTACTCATCTTTTCTGTAGCAATGTCGAGCGCGCCCTTAAGCCTTGTATACTCTGCACTGTCAATGTTCTTATAATCCGCCTTGTCTAAAGTCACATAAATATCATGCATATCAGTAAAGAAGCCATTGTCCATAGCTGCCTTTCCTAACATGGCACTTGTACTTAAAGAATAATAGAAGTCATCTATAGTATTCTTCTGCGCACCATGATAAAGAGTAAATGCCTCACTTATATGGTCATAGAACTTACCCTTTGACATTCTTACCGGGAGCTGTCCTACTATGTCAGATATTCTTGCATTAATTGACACATTATCCTTATCTGAGAATATATAATGCATAATATCATTAGTCATATATGTATTATAGTACTCACTATCAAATGCATCATCCCTGAACCTGTATTCCACCCTGTTAAGAACGTGCTCATATATCCTGAACTTGTCAACATAATCAGTAACACTTTCCATTATACTTATAAGTTCATTTCTGACAGCATCTATCTTTTCTGTAAGTACAGCCTTATCCGCAATGGATGAGCCGATAGATGAAAGCTCTATGACTTCATTTACCTTCTCAAACATTGCAAGAAACTGCTCATCATCTATCTCATTGTCCTTAATCATATTAAGAATTGTATAATAATTCATTGACAGCTTAATATAAGCAAGACCGTTATAGAGTGATGACAACCCCTTTCCATACTTTTCAAGATTTTCTGTAAGATTTTTTCCTTTTGTTATTTCACTAGCAATATACCCTAAATTCTTCATATACCTGTTCCCATATTCTTTATTCTACTTAAGATTAAGCTTATCAAGAGCATCACAGAAGTCAAATGTAGCAAAATAATCCTTAGGAGTTTCTGCTCTTCTTATCATCTGTACTTCTCCATTTTCCTTAAGAAGAAGCTCTGCTGACCTTAACTTGCCGTTGTACTGGTAGCCCATAGAGAAACCGTGGGCACCTGTATCGTGGATAATAAGATAATCACCCATATCTATCTTTGGTAACATTCTGTCTATAGCAAACTTATCACTATTCTCACAAAGTGAACCTGTAACATCATACTTGTGGTCGCAAGGTGCATCTTCCTTTCCTGCAACTGTAATATGATGATAAGCACCATATATAGCTGGTCTCATAAGATTAGCTGCACACGCATCAACACCGATGTATTCCTTGTATATGTGCTTCTCATGGATAGCCTTAGTTACAAGGCAGCCGTAAGGTGCAAGCATAAATCTTCCAAGCTCTGTATATATAGCAACATCGCCCATTCCTGCTGGTGTAAGCACCTCGTCATATACCTTATGTACACCTTCACCGATAACTGCTATATCATTAGGAGTCTGCTCTGGCTTATAAGCCACACCTACACCACCTGAAAGATTAATAAACTTAATATCTGCGCCTGTCTTATCTCTTAACTCTACTGCAAGTTCAAAAAGAATTTTTGCAAGTGTTGGATAATATTCATTAGATACAGTATTACTTGCAAGGAAAGAATGAATACCAAAATACTTAACACCCTTGCTCTTTAATATCTTAAATGCTTCTATAATCTGGTCATGTGTCATACCATATTTGGCATCACCTGGATTATCCATAATAG
>ERZ838399.1645-NODE-1645-length-19709-cov-2.931312_pt1 | contig 19709 bp, 16 predicted proteins | sample MGYA00519683_ERZ838399 | MGnify/ENA primary metagenome ERZ838399 (study PRJEB31850, sample SAMEA3708833) | human gut metagenome | biome: human gut; feature: human-associated habitat; material: faeces | place: China | collected 2014 ...
CATAGTCATCCTCTCTCTGGCTTCCTCCGATAATCTCACCAATTCCCGGTACAAGACAGTCTACTGCTGCTACAGTCTTACCGTCTTCATTCAGTTTCATATAAAATGCTTTGATTTCCTTTGGATAATCTGTAACAAATACAGGACGTTTATAAACCTCTTCTGTAAGATAACGCTCATGTTCTGTCTGCAGATCACATCCCCAAGATACTTTATAATCAAATTTATCGTTATTCTTCTCAAGAATCTCTACCGCTTCTGTATATGTTACTCTTGCGAAATCAGACTCTACAACGTTCTTCAGACGCTCGATCAGTCCTTTATCTACAAATGAGTTGAAGAAGTTCATCTCTTCCGGAGCATTCTCCAGAACATAGGAGATTACATATTTTAACATGGACTCTGCCAAATCCATATTGTCTTCCAGATCTGCAAATGCCATCTCAGGCTCGATCATCCAGAACTCTGCTGCATGACGTGTAGTGTTTGAGTTTTCTGCACGGAATGTCGGTCCAAAGGTGTAGATGTTTCTAAATGCCATTGCATATGTCTCACCGTTTAACTGTCCACTTACAGTCAGGTTAGTTGGCTTTCCAAAGAAGTCCTGTGAGTAGTCAACCTTTCCATCCTCTGTCTTCGGGATGTTGTTTAAATCCATAGTTGTTACCTGGAACATCTCGCCTGCACCCTCGCAGTCACTTCCAGTGATCAATGGAGTGTGCACATATACAAAGCCCTTCTCCTGAAAGAACTGATGAATAGCAAATGCGATCAAAGAACGAACACGGAAAACTGCCTGGAAGGTGTTTGTACGCGGACGCAGATGGGAAATGGTACGCAGATATTCCATGCTGTGACGCTTCTTCTGTAACGGATAGTCTGGTGTAGATGCACCCTCAACTGTAACAGTCACTGCCTGAATCTCGAATGGCTGCTTTGCCTGCGGTGTAGCAACTAATGTTCCCTTTACAATCAGAGCAGTACCTACGTTGCACTTTGAGATCTCTGCAAAATTCTCCATTGTATCATGATATACTACCTGAATTGGCTCAAAGCTAGTTCCATCGCTGAGTACGATAAATCCAAATGTCTTAGAATCACGGATACTGCGAATCCATCCTCCTACTGTTACTTCCTTATCCATATACGCGTCCGGCTGCGCAAAAATTTCGCGGACTGTAATTAATTCCATAATTGCCTCCTTTTAGTAAATGAAATTGCGGCAGCAAATTTTTTTCATAACAGCTGCACACAGTTGTTTTTAATTATACCGCGAATAAACGAATATGACAACTGCCTTTTTTCGCAATCCCGGTACTTTACAGTTGTTTTTTCATAAGATAAAATAGAAGGCAGCAACTTCTATAAAGAAAGGATCCTTTTTTATGAACCAAATCTATCTTGATCATGCCGCAACGACCCCACCTCTACCAGAGGTCTGCGACACTATGATCTCTTATATGAGAAGTGAATGGGGAAATCCCTCTTCGCTGTATGATTTTTCTGATGAACCACGACGCGCCGTTTTTGACGCGCGTGCACATACTGCCGCCCTGATCCATGCTGATCCAAAGCGCATATTCTTTACTTCCGGCGGCTCTGAATCTGACAGCTGGGCACTTATTGGCTGCGCACGGCTGCTTCGCTGTAAAGGAAATCACATCATCGTCTCTGCTATTGAACATCATGCAATTTTGCATGCAGCCGCCTTCCTTGAAGATGAAGGCTTTGAGGTGACTTATCTAATGCCTGATGCAGCCGGCTTCATTCACCCTGAAAATCTTCTAAAGGCAATGCGCCCTGATACGATTCTTGTGTCAATTATGATGGCAAATAATGAAATTGGTACGATACAGCCAATTTCTGATTTAGCTTATATTGCTCATACAAACGGCTGTGAGGGCTGTCTTTTTCACACTGATGCTGTTCAGGCATACGGACAAATTCCTATTGACGTAAAACGTCTTGGAGTTGATCTTTTAAGTGCCAGTGCACATAAAATTTATGGACCAAAGGGCATCGGTCTTTTGTATATCCGCGATGGCGTTACACTGACACCACTTATATTTGGCGGAGGGCAGGAAAGTGGCATTCGCGGAGGCACAGAAAATGTACCGGCAATTGCAGGCTTTGGCGTGGCAGCAAAAATCGCATTTAATCAGATGCGCGCCACAATGCGTCACGAAATTGCCCTTCGCAATTATCTGATTCAACGAGTACTGCATGAAATTCCATTTTGTCAGTTAAATGGCAGTCACCAAAATCGTCTTCCCGGCAATGCAAACTTTTCATTCGAATATGTCGAGGGCAGCTCCCTTCTTATGATGCTTGACGCGCAAGGTATCTGTGCATCATCTGGCTCTGCTTGTGCCTCTTCATCTGCGGAGCCGTCCCATGTACTGACTGCAATCGGATTGTCTGATGAGCTTGCACATGCTTCGCTTCGTCTGACACTTGGACGAAACACAACAAAAAAAGAGCTGGACACGGTTGTTTCAATATTAAAAGAAACAATCGACCAGCTCAGAAGTATTTCTGATTCTTATCTTAATCGGATTTCGCGATAGTTGCCTCTTCGCTTACTATATAAGATATGAACGGCATATAACAACTCAAATGCTACGATGGCTGCCTGTACTAATAAACTTACAGGCAGCCAATGCTGCGTAATCCAGTTTTGTTTATAATTTCCCATGTAATTAATCATATCAAAAATTGCACTGCGGCTTCCCGCCTGGTAATTTAATACACCATAAAATGTGACAACTGGATTAGTAAGAAGCAGATAATGATACCAAGATACAGGACTTCCCAACTGATCTCCATAGGCTGATGAGCTGTACAAAAGGCTCGGTGCAAGATGAACAAATAATGTTCCTCCAATCAAAATCAGATTTGATGCATAGGCAGAAAGCGCCGCGTAGACGGAACGATTTGCACCTGCTGAGCAGAGAATGGAGAGCGAACAAATCTCAAGTGCAACAACAAGAAGCACGCTGATCATTGCAATAAGATCGCGCATCTGAACACCACCGTACACAAATACAAGTGAAAAAACTGGAAGTGATGTCACAATAAGCACAAACATCATATTCATGCAAGAAACAAGCTTTCCTAAAATTACCTGCCATGGCGAAACACCCGTCGATAAAAACAGCTCCAGATTTCCATTTTCGCGCTCCTGACTGATGCCAGTTCCTGCAAGTGCCGGGGCGATAAAAACGATCATCAAACATTCTGCCATCGCAAGCGTAAGATATAGCTGAAGCAGTGCGGCATAATCATTTTCACTGCTCGTCTTCATGTAGCTTACCATGTTCATGAATACAACTATTGCTATAACAGCAATCACACTGTTAACAGAAAGAACAGCAATTAGAAATGCCTTGCTGCGGTTTGCTGCCCAACGATCCTTTTCATATATTGGATTATGAAATTTGCTCATCTTCTCCCCTTTCCGCCTGAAATTTCACGCTCTAACAGATTTTCCAGACTGCTCTGCCCACGGCTAAATGAGTATACCTTGACATTGCTTTCTATAAGTTTTTTTAAAAGTGCAGCTTCATCTTTGATGCCTCCAGCAAAATGCATAACGATAAAATTACCATCTCTTGAAATCGTGCGCACAAGCGCTTCCTTTCGCAAAATGGCAACAGCTGCCTCAGGCGCTTCACAGACACGAAGATATAAAAGTGCCTCGCTTCTTGCCTGACGAAGAATATCTGACAGATTTCCTTCACTTATAATGCGTCCCTTCTCAATAATACCGATCTCACCGCAAAGATGCGCTGCATCTGGAAGTGACTGCGATGCCATTAAGACAGTTACCTCATCCTCTGCAAGAATAGCAAACAATTCCTCCATCGCAAGCTTTTGTGCACTCTCCATCCCATTAAATGGATCATCAAGAAGCAGCAGGCGCGGACGATGAATAATCGCCCGCAAAAAGGAAAGTTCTCTTCTGACACTAGCAGACTGCTCCTCCACAAGCTGCTCTGCTCTTCGCTCAAGGTGCCCCATCTGAAGCACCTCCATGCAGCGCTCTCTCGCTGCAAGACCATAAAGTCCCTGCGCATGTGCATACACTTCGAGATACTCCATTACCTGAAGACGCGGAAAATAACCATCCTGCGATCCCATATAGCCCAGAATACGAAGAATATTTTTCTTATTTTCTCGTTTTGACACATCCATCCCATTAATGTAAATATTTCCGCTTTGCGGCTCTAAAAGACCAGAACAAAGACGAAGAAGTGTTGTCTTACCTGACCCTTTTCTGCCAAGAAGCGCATAAAAGCTGCCCGGCGTAACGTTTAGCGTAAGCTCGTCAATCAAAGTCTTATTTTTTACCTTAAATGTAAGCTGATTTACAGACAGCATACATGCCTCCTATCTCATAGTTATCATTCTCATAGTTATCATGTTACATCCGTCAGTTCTGTGTGACAGACAAACAAATAATGGTATCATTTTCTACCGGATAATCTGTATACTGCTGTATAGCAGGCATATAATCAATTTGCGCCATAACATATAACTGCTCTTTTTTTGTATACAAATAGTATTCATAATAATCTGCTAGCTTTCCAATCCACTGACCGCGGTTTTTGTATGCTCCCTCTGAAAACTGATCTTTTGTCATCATATGAACACGTCCATTTTGCTGTTCTGTCTCCAAATCAATTGTCTCCCCCGGCTTCCAGTGCTCGATCAGTGCAAGCTCATTTCCTGTATTTACTACAGCCGATATAAGTTCGTATTCAGTATTATTTACAAGTGTTCCAAAAACTCCTGACGCATTTTCTTCAACTGTGCCTGTAATAGTTCCGATACCTGAAATATTATTTCCAAGTGCAAAACAGCGTGAGGAAAAGGCTGTCAGGTTTTCCAAAGACAAAAGTGTCTGCTCTTTAGAAAAATCAAACGACACGACACGCTTTGCATTGACAGTTCCGTTTTGTGTGCCGCTTCCCCAATAATACTCTTCCATAAGTGATGTAACATGGTATGCTGGATTAATGCTTACCTCATAGCTGCTGTTAAACGGTGCCTGAATGCTTGTATAGATTGTTTCACTATTCTCATTTTCTCTGCTGTTCTCATCAGATAATACAGTGAGGCTTCGAATAAATGGCCGTGAATAACGTGTGCTTGTTCCTACTATGAATATCAAAATGGAAAAGCATGCAGCAAGCAGACAGACAAGCGGGCGAAACCAGCGTATTCTTTTTTTCTTGCGCATCAAAAGATAAATTCCAGGAATGCCAACTACCAGATATAAAATCAAAATGGCTACATATATCCATACCTTTGGTGTCTCAGCAGATGATTTATGTGTCCTGAGTCTGTAAAGCAGCGATGAATTTTCATAAACACTAAGAGAGCTAAAATCTTCTGAGTAGCTTCCGCTTGCTCCTTTGCTCAAGATTAGAATAAACTGCGACTTTCTTTCATCTGTAAGACGTGACACAGTCTGGCTGAGTGTTTTTCCAAGAAACCATACACTTCCATCTCCAAGACTTCGGTAAAGCAGCTTTTGGTTACTGCCTGCACTAAAAGTTTTGGAGCTGCCAAATCCGTTTATATTCATTTTCTGGAGTGCTGTCCATCCGCCGCTTCCCTCAAATACAATCGTACCGCCCTCTTTTACCCAATCTAACAATGCATTTTTCACATCACTGCTTAGTTCTTCAAAATAGGCAACATCAACCGATAAAAAATCTAGCATACCGTAGCCCTCTTTTTCGGTATACAAATTGTCTTCTGTGAGTGTGACAGTTCGTACTGAAACTGCTGTTCCAAGATCATTTCTTTTAATTTGCTCTGGCCATGATACGGTATCTGTCTGTTTTCCCATATGGCCTGCTAAAAGCATATTCTGCCATTCATCATATGCCTGATAGGTACATGTTCTGCTGTAAATGATACGCTCATAGCTATCAAGAAGTTCAATTGTAATCTGACTGCTGTATTTCGCTGCGGGAACAATAAACGAGATCGTCTGTTCATTCTCATCTGACAGCGGCTTTCGGTACGCATAGTAATCACTTGCATTTGTCGGCACTGTAAGAACACATGAACTTCCCTCTTTTGCATAATCTCCATCAACATGCACCGTAACTGGAAAAGGATGTTCTTCCACAAGAATCCCTTCTCTTCCAAGACCAAGACTGACACTGACTGTTCCTGAATAGGCGCGGTACGCGCGTTTTGAAGCATTTTTACAGCCACCTGCTGTAATCAGGCATAGGACAATTGTAAAAAACAGTACTGTGACTGCAGTGCGATGGGTAGTTTTAGCTCTCATCTGACACCTCCTGCGTAGCATGATTGTCGTCCTCGATATTTTCTTCATGTGTGCTTGGCAGCATCACACTAAAAACAGTTCCCTCAAGGCTGCTTTTTGCCGCAATTGAACCTCCGTGTATACGCGCCATATTTGCTGCAATCGCAAGACCAAGACCTGTTCCTCCTGTAGCGGAATTTCTTGAACTTTCAGCACGGTAAAACTTTTCAAATACGCGGTCTAAATCCTTTTGCGGAATTACCTTTCCAAAGTTAATGATATCTACTGTGATTGCTTCTTTTTGTGTTCTCGTTTTTACAATCAGAAGCTTTCCCTCTTTTCCATACTTGATTGCATTGTTAATCAAGTTGTCAAAAAGACGCACAAGAAGCGTAGCGTCACCCTGAATTACAAAATTTGATGCATCGGGATGGTACTCGTAGTCCATCTCGTTATTCTCAAATACCGGATAAAATTCATCAAGAAGCTGCGCTAAAAGTGTTATTATATCAATTGGCTGCATATTTGTAGTCTGCTTACTGTAGCTAAGCTTAGTAAATCCAAACAAATCTTCTATCATCTGCTGCAAATGTTTTGCCTTGTCATGAGCAATCCTGATGTAATTCTGACGCGTCTCTTCTGGGAGATCCTTTCTCGTGGAAAGAATATCAAGATATCCTAAAATTGATGTGAGCGGTGTACGCAAATCATGTGCAATATTAGTTATCAGCTCGTTTTTTGTCTCCTCTGCCTGCTTTTCTTTTTCAAGAAGCTGCTCTATCTCCTCTGCCATGTGATTGACCTGCATTGCAATATCTGACAGCTCATTATCGCCTCGCACTGGAATACGCGTATTAAAATGTCCTTCTGAAATCTCCTGAAGAGATGCTGAAATCTTTCTTGTATATTTGAGTGTTCGATGCTGAAGCATACCAAACACAAAAGCAAACACGCATATGCCAATCAGCAGATAAACAAAAATCAGGGGCGCGTTATACTCACCTGACAAACTGGCGACGCTCCCCTGAAAACCGAACTGACACAAAATCACGTCGGCCAGCTTGCTGTTTAGCAAAAGTGCTACTTCAGCCGCCAGCGCGGCAGCTGCACTTAACACAGTGTTAAGCAGCAGACTGCCTCTGTATTTCACTTTATTTTTACTGGTCAATTTTGTATCCAACTCCCCATACGGTTGTTATGATCTTATCCTCACGATTATCGTCCTTGATTTTTGTACGAAGACGGCGGATATGTACCATAACAGTATTATTTGCCTCGTAAACAGTTTCATTCCAGACGTTTTTAAAGATTTCGTCTGTACTGAATACCTTGCCTGGGTTTTGTGCCAACAGACAAAGAATATCAAATTCAAGCGGTGTCAGCTTAATTTCCTCACCATCTACAGTAACAACATGAGTTGTGCGATTAATCACAACACCTCGTATTGAAATGACTTCACTTGCGTCCTTTTTTTGTACGCCATCTGGATTAAATTCCGTATAACGGCGAAGCTGTGACTTGACTCTTGCAGTAAGCTCTAATGGGCTAAACGGCTTTGTCACGTAGTCATCTGCTCCGCAGCCAAGGCCAAGAATTTTATCAAGGTCAGCTGACTTGGCGCTTAAAAAGATAACTGGAATGTTGCTGAATTTTCTAATCTGTCTGCACATCTCGATGCCATCCATCTCCGGCATCATAATGTCTAAAATAGCTAGCTGAATATCATGCTCCTGTAAAATTTGAAGACCTTCTTTTGCACTGTATGCCTTCCAGACACGATATCCATCGCTGACAAGATAGATTTCAAGAAGATCCGCGATTTCTCTCTCGTCATCTGTTACTAATATATTAATCTGATCCATGTTTTTCTCCGTTTCTCTTTGCTGCTGCCTAAGCCAGACGACAGCAGCAAATTTTTATTAATCTTGCGCATCCTCTGCCGTAAGCGGCTCAAATACGCGCTGCTTTTGCAGCCCTTCATTTTCGTCATCTCTTACAGCCTCTGCTTCTGCTTCTTTACAGAAAACATCCTGAGAATCAACAATTTCCTTTCCTCTTTTGTCAATGCGCTCATACTGACCACTTTCATCCATCTTCATGATTCTTGCACGTACAGTATCTTCAAGCTCAACCTCTAAGATATGACGTACCTTTGCGCGCACAGATGGATCTAGCACTGGGAATGTAATCTCCACTCTTCTGTCAAGGTTTCTTGGCATCCAATCTGCACTTCCCATATAAATCTCTTCATTTCCGCCATTTCCAAAACAGAAAATACGGCTGTGCTCAAGGAAGGTTCCTACTATAGAGCGCACGCGAATGTTTTCGCTGACTCCTGGTATACCTGTCTTTACACAGCAGATACCACGAATTATTAAATCAATCTTAACACCGGCTGCTGAAGCCTCATAAAGTGCGGCAATGATGCCCTTATCACAAAGAGAGTTCATCTTAGCTATGATATATGCCGGACGTCCACTCTTTGCAAACTCAGTTTCTCTTTTAATCCATGACAAAAACTTTCCTCTTAGCCACAGCGGTGCTACAGCAAGCTGGTTCCATGACTCTGGCTCTGAATAACCAGACAGCATGTTAAATACAGCAGTAGCATCCTCACCGATCATGCGGTTGCATGTCATGATACCACAGTCAGTGTAAAGCTTTGCAGTCGCATCATTATAATTTCCAGTTCCTAAATGTACATAGCGGCAGATTCCATCTTCCTCATCACGAACGATAAGTGTAATCTTGCTGTGCGTCTTTAAGCCGCGCAAACCATAAATTACATGGCATCCTGCTTTCTCAAGCATCTTTGCCCATACAATATTGTGTTCCTCATCAAAACGTGCCTTTAGCTCAACAAGAACTGTTACCTGCTTGCCATTTTCCGCTGCCCTTGCAAGTGCTGCAACGATTGGTGAATTGCCACTGACACGGTACAATGTCTGTTTTATTGCTAATACCTTTGGATCAACTGCTGCTTCTTTAATAAAGTTTACAACAGGGTCAAATGTAATGTATGGATGATGCAGGAAAATATCACCCTTTTTAATATTGTCAAAGATAGACAGCTCTGGGTCAATCTGTGGACAGCTCTGTGGCTTATACTTTGGCTGCTTGAATGCATCAAAGCCATCCATTCCATAAAGCTTCATTAAAAATGTCAGATCGAGCGGTCCCTGAATCTTATAAATTTCCTCATCGGAAATTGCCAGCTCTTTTTTTAGATACTTGAGCAGATATTTATCAATCTCCTCACTGACTTCAAGCTTGATTGCCTCGCCCCACTGGCGCTGCTTTAACTGCTTTTCAATCTCCTGAAGAAGATCCTCTGCTTCCTCCTCGTCGATGCTAAGATCTGCGTTTCTTTCAATACGATAGGCAGCAGTACTTATGACATCATAATTTAAAAACAGCTTGCTGATATTTCTGCGGATGATTTCTTCAAGAAGAATCAGCTTAACACCCTCTGTACATGGCAGCTGTACAATTCGTCCCATCACGGACGGCACCTGAACTGTTGCAAACTCAAGCTCTGGCTCCATTTCCTCTTCGCTTTGATTCTTTGTCTTAATGAGCGCAGCAATATTTAATGACTTATTTCTTATTAACGGAAATGGTCTTGATGCATCTACAGCCATCGGTGTTAAAACAGGGTACACCTTTTCCATAAAGAAATTGTCTGCAAATGCGGCTTCCTCATCATTCATCTGCTCGAAGGATGTTAACACAGTGATATGCTCCTTTGCTAACAGCGGCAAAAGACTTCTGTTATATGTTGAATATTGTGTCTGAGTAAACTCATGAAGTGCTTCGCTGATAGCAGAAAGCTGCTCCTTTGGTGTCATGCCTGCAATGTCCGGCTTTTTATATCCTGCATTTACCATATCCTTTAATGATGCCACACGCACCATAAAAAATTCATCAAGATTTGATGATGTAATGCTTAAGAATTTGAGACGTTCAAACAGGGGATTACTCTTATCCCTTGCTTCTTCCAACACACGATAGTTGAACTGAATCCAGCTTAATTCTCGATTTGTATAATATTGACTATTTTCAAAATCCATCTTGCCAACCTGCCTTTCTATTTTTTTCTATTTTCTTACTGTTTCTTTTTCTTCTGCTTAATTTCAAACCCAAGTCCGTATACTTCCTCAAAGAAACCCTGCTTATCCTGTAAGGTCTTTTTCTCGAGCGTAATGTTGTCCGGATAAGCTGTCGTGATCACGATATTTGAGTCCTTAATAGTCAGCTTCATATCGGCAAATTTCTGGCGGTGGCTTCGATCAAGCGCATTGCATACTCTTAAGATAGCTGCTAATTTCATAACAATCAAATATTCGTCATTGCCAAGCTTTCCATCAAATTCACTGAAATTTGGAAGCTCCATCGTGTTGTAACGGACAATGCTTGCAACCATCTCACGCTCCATATGTGAAATTCCAAGAATTTCTGTAGACATGATAATTTGATATGCACACTCACCCGGTGCACTCATACTTATAAATTTTCCACAGTCGTGTAAAATGGCAGCCAGGCGAAGAAGCAGACGCTCACGCTCCCCAAGACCATGATATTTTTGCAGCAGATCAAAAAACTTGCCTGCCATCTGCTCAAGATATTCTGCATGAGCCTGATTTCCTTTGTAGCGCTTGCAGATTGTCTTCGCTGATGCAATTATGTCTTCTTCAAAATTGTAGGTGATGCGGCCAAGCTTATGCTTTTCCATGTAGTCAATTGCATAACCGTCACAAAGATCAGACTGCGGAATCCATATTCTCTCTGCCTGACTTGCATCAAGAAGTGTCTGCGCCAAAATCATGACAGGAAGTACCGTAGCTGCATACTCAAACGGCATGTCAAGCATCTGACTAATCTCACTTGTTGATTTTCCGCGAATCTGTAAGTACAAATTTCTGATATCCTCTGCGGTAATGCCTGGATCACCAGTATGCTCAAGCACCTTTCTGATCTGAGAAATAAGTGTATCACCGACAAGAATCAGACTGCGAATCGTGTGATCCTTTAAGAACATTTTCTCAAAAGTCTGTACATCATTGTCGATCATCTCTTTTAACACAAGCTCAACAACAGGATATTCCCAAGAAAATGCAGAGAACATTTCGCCAATCTTTGCCATTCCAAGACGAATATTCTGTGTAGTTGCAAGAGCTTTTTTCTCGTAGATGGAAATCTGTAAGCTTCCTGCTCCAATATCAACCATAGCTGTTCCCTTTTCCGGAAGCTTAAAATCATTTTCTCTTGCAATTACACCCTTAATTCTTACATAACGCTGCTCAGAATTACTAAGTACACGCACGCGGATTCCTGTGCGCACCTCAATCTGGTCCACGACCATTGCACAGTTTTTCGCCTCACGCACAGCACTGTTTGCAAGTGCATAATACTCTGTTATTCCATACTCCTCCAGTGTCTGCTTAAAATGAGTAAACGCATTACAGATCTGCTCTAAGACCTGTGTACTGATTCTCCCTTCTGAATAAGTATCTTTTCCTACCGGCACCATACGACGCAGGCTGTCAATCACCTGCATTCCCTTTCTAGGAGCAATTTCGTACACTTTCATAATCACGTCCTGTGCCCCGATCTCCATTACTGCCATACGCACTGCTGCCATAATTTCACGTCCTTTCTATTGCTTTACTGTTTTTTTAACGCCTTTTGTCCAAGCAGATAAATAATAAACTGCTGTGCACACCTTCCGCTTCTGCCACCATGATTTAATTCCCATCTGCCTGCCTCTAATAAAAGCTCGTCTGTGTCCATTTCGATGCCATTCTTTTTTGCAAGATTGATCACGATATCATCATACTCCTGCTTTTCTGGTGCACCATAATAGATCGTTACTCCAAAACGTGCAACAAGCGACAGCTTTTCCTGCACTGTATCAGAAGAATGAAGTTCTGGCTTATAATCCTTTACATCATCAAAGCTTTCCTTAATTAAATGACGACGATTGCTTGTTGCATAAATCAGCACATTATCTGGTTTTGTCTCAAGACCGCCCTCGATAACAGCCTTTAAATATTTGTACTCGATCTCAAACTCCTCAAATGACAAATCATCCATATAAATGATGAATTTATAATTGCGGCTTTTAATCTGAGAAATAATTTTTGGCAAATCTTTGAACTGATGCTTATACACCTCGATCAGACGAAGTCCCTTAGAATAAAACTCGTTCATGATTGCCTTTATGCTAGAGGATTTTCCTGTTCCGGCATCACCAAACAAAAGGCAATTGTTTGCGGCCTGTCCATTAACAAAACTAAGTGTATTATCAACTAACTTTTTCTTCTGACGCTCGTAACCTACAAGATCATCTAAATGCACATGCTCAGTACATGTGATTGGCTCGATGATTGGCTCTCCATCATTATCCTGGCCTATGCGGAATGCCTTATGAAGACCAAGCTTTCCAACACCATAATCGCGATAAAAATCTGTCAGCGTATGTAAAAAATCTTCCTCACTGTCACATGCACCAAGATTTTTTCCAAGCTCTGTGATGCTGTCGCGAATACGCTTGTTAAATACATGACCATTTGTATTAGAGTTTACATAATTCTCCAAAAGAGCTGCCAAGCTGCATCCAAATGCACGGTCTAAATCTTCAAGGCTTACTACAAACATTTCTTTCCAAAATGAAATATCTGGAAGAACAAGCTTTGATAATGTTCCCTGCGGAAGACCCTTTTTCTCACAGGCCTTAGAAAACGCATTTTCTGCATTTGCCAGTATACAAGCAAGTACGCTGTGCCACAGATTTTCCTGCAGTCCATAGGCTGCTGCCATCTCGATCATCTGATGGATGCAGTTTTCATAGCATTCTAAATCATCCTCGGTAAGCGCATCAATCTGTGCCTTTTTTGCCAATGTTCTCATCTGATAAACCAGATCTTCGTGTTCAAAGTTTCTGTATAATAATAATCTGTTCATGGCATTTTCCTCTATAATGTTAACTAATACTTACAATCCTTTTCGTGCAAGCACGATCGGCTTGTGAGCTTTTAACCCTAGTATTAATAATTTCCCAAGATTTTCAAGCGTGCAGCCTCTTCTTTGATGCCAAGAATCGCATTTTCTACAGCTGCATCGGCAAGATTTCCTTCGAAATCAACAAAGAAGCGATACTCAAATGGCTGCTCTGGAATTGGTCTTGATTCGATTTTTGTCATATTCAAATCGTTATAAATCATATGAGACAAAATCGTGTACAAACTTCCGCTCTCATGAGGAATCTCAAACATGATAGAAATCTTTGATGCATCCCTGCGGTAGCATTTTTTTCTGCTTACAATAATAAATCTTGTTGTATTAGTCTTATTGTCATTGATTCCTTCCTCAAGAATCTCTAATCCATACAGCTTTGCCGCTGTTTCGCTTGCTATTGCAGCTGTCTTTGGATTATTTTCCTTAATGACCTTCTGTGCAGCCATTGCCGTATTTGCCTGACTGATCTGCTGCCAGGATGAGTGCTCATTTAAAAATTTTCCACACTGCATAAGTCCCTGCGGATGAGAGTAAACTGTCTGAATCTTATCTATGTCTGCACCCTTTAATCCTAGCAGACAATGACGTACAGGAAGATAATACTCGCCTACAATAGTATTATCGTAGCGTGTCAAAAGATCATACACATCACCAACCTGTCCTGCACTGGAATTTTCAAGAGGCAGCACGCCAAAATCAGCTTCTTTATTTGCAACTGCCTTCATAACCTCCTCGAAGTTTGGCACATGAAAATATGTTGCCAAGTCTCCAAAATATGCCATGGAAGCAGCATGACTGTATGCTCCTTCTACTCCCTGAAATACGACAGTTGCATTTATTTTGTCAATCTCATCCACACAGTCAAATGGAACCGGCTGAGCAACGCCCTCTTCCTTCATGATCTGATACTGACGCTTGCGGCAAATTGCCATGACCTGTGTAAACAAATCGCAGATGCCATGTTCTTTAAAACCATCCTCTGCAAGCTTTGACAAAGCTTCTAGCTTCTGGTTTTCTCTTGTTTTATCAAGCACCTTTTTATTATTCTGTATCTTGTATGCAGCTACATCCCTGCAGACATCAATTCGTTTCTGAAACAGGCGTGTGATTTCTTTATCTATCACGTCAATCTGTGCTCTTGATTCTGATAAATCTAACATATATTTTTTATTCCTCACTTATAACCTGTATTTTTGTTAATGCTATTTTGCAAGCAACTATGCTTCTCACAGTGAACTGTTTCTTATTTACTGCTCTGCGTTCAATTCTTCAAGCAGCTGTTTGATCGTGCTTTTACTTACCGGATGACGAAGCCATGGCGCAATCTGTGCCATCGGCACTAACACAAAACTTCTCTTTTCAATTTCTGGATGCGGTACAATCAGTCTCTTTGTTCCAAGGATCTGATCATCGTAGAAAAGCAAATCTAAATCAAGTGTTCTCGGTCCCCAATGAATCTTGCGCTCACGTCCTGCCTTTGCTTCAATACTCTGAAGCACATCTAAAAGTGCAAATGGCTCCAGCCAAGTACGAAGACATGCACAGCCATTTAAAAAATTTGGCTGATCAAGATAGCCATATGGCTCTGTCTCAATCCAGTCGGAAACACTTTCTATCTCAATGCCTTTTACTGCTTTTAATTCTTCAATGGCAACATCAAGATAGTTTTTCTTTTCTCCAAGATTTGAGCCAAGCGCAATATATGCAGTATGCCACTTTCTTGTTGTCTCGACTGCCACAGTTTCAAGCGGCAGACCAACAGGCGCCCACGGCTTTTCAATTTTGATTGTGATGCCGTTAATGAGCGGATTTGTCAGCAAAATTTCTTCAGCTGTAACTGTTGCTGCGCGCTCTAAGAGCTTATGGTTTTCACGCTGCAAAATCTGCGTGATCTGTCTTGAGATTGCTCCATAATTTACTGTCTTATCAAGATCATCTGTCTGTGCAGCTGCGGTTGTATCAAGAGATAAAACAGCTGACACAACAAATTTTTGTCCTAGACGCTGCTCCTCTTCATACACACCATGATGGGCAAATACTTCAAGCCCCTTGATTTCTATTTTATCCATTCTATATCAAATTTCCTTCTATATTATTAAATTTAAAGCAATGTTTTTCCAATATCATGTAGCGTTAGTTTCTAAGCAGTGCTTCTGCCATCTTAATTGTTCTCACATTTGCCTGTACATTGTGGACACGTACAAACATGCAGCCCTTCTGTACTGCCCAGACGGTCGTTACCATAGTGCCTTCTTCTCTCTGGTCTGATGGCAAATCAAGTGTCAGTCCAATCATTGATTTGCGGCTTGTTCCAAGAAGAACCGGGCAGCCAAGTGTATCTAATACTTCAAGATGATTTGTGATGGCTAAGTTCTGCTCATAATTCTTTGCAAAACCAACACCAGGATCAAGGATAATGGTATCCTTTGAAATTCCTGCTTTTTTTGCAATATTTAGTGTCTCCTGTAAATCTGATACAACATCCTCTAAAAAGTTGTTATAGTCCATTGTCTCTCGATTATGCATAAGGCATGACGGCAGCTTTGCCTTTGCAATCACTTCTGCCATTTTTTTATCTGCCTTTAATCCCCAGATATCATTGATCAGATCAGCTCCTGCCGCAATCGCTGCACTTGCAACACCAGATTTGTAGGTGTCCACGGAAAGCGGAATGTCAAAACGTTTCTTTAATGCCTCGATAACGGGTGCCACACGAGAAATTTCCTCTTCGTCTGAAATTCGTGTATAACCACCAGGTCTTGTCGATTCGCCACCAATATCTAAGATATCTGCACCTTCTTCAATCATGCGCTGTGCATGAAAAAGTGCATCGTCCATATGATTCCAGCGTCCACCATCTGAAAATGAGTCTGGTGTAACATTTAAAATTCCCATTACGTAGGTATGACCGCTTGTCTGAAAGTCTCTGTTTCCTATTCTCATTTTTTCCTCCAACTTAGCGAACCATCATCAAAACACGATTGATCAGCTCGTCATTATTTTCAAAGACGCCTCTGCACACATATGTTAACGTCTTGGTACCTGGCTTTCTTACGCCGCGCATTGTCATGCACATATGCTCTGCTTCTATGACAACCATAACACCCTTTGGCTTTAAATGTTCCATAAGTGCATCAGCCGTCTGAGCTGTCAGCTGCTCCTGAATCTGTGGGCGCTTTGCAAATACTTCTATTGTTCTTGCCAGCTTGGAAAGTCCTGCAACTCTGCCATCTGGGATATATGCTATATGTGCTTTTCCATAAAATGGGAGCAAATGATGTTCACACACTGAATAAAGATCAATATCTTTTTCTAATATCAGCTCGTTATTCTTTGCTTCAAATGTTGTATGCAAATATTGTCCTGCATCCTGCCCCAGTCCGCCATATATTTCGCTGCACATACGTGCAACGCGGTCGGGAGTTCCTAACAGTCCCTCTCTGTTTGGATCTTCACCGATTCCTTCTAAAAACAAGCGCACAGCCTGTTCAATCTTTTCTTTATCCATAATTCCTCGTCTCTATTTTGTTTGTTTACAGCCGGTTATTGCAATTCATCCACTCTTTTACCCTTGCAAGAATTGTAAGAGTTCCGCACACAACCACTGGATTGTTCTGTGATACAGCCGCTTCCATTGCTTTTTCAATACCATCCTCACTGTCAAATGAAGTAACCTTTAACTGTGGAAAACGTTCTTTTATAGCAACCTTTAAATCTGTACTTTTCATTGCCCTTGGTGATGGCGGTGTCACAGTAAACACGTTTGATGCGCGGCCAAATAAAATTTCAATTTCTTTTTCGTAATCTTTATCTGCCAGAACACCACAGACATAGCAAATCGGCACTGCACCAAACATTTGATTTACAGACTCACGAAGGCGTCTTATGCCATCTGGATTATGCGCACCATCTAATATTATATCAGGTGAACCGCTATGAAGCTCAAATCGTCCGCCCCAGCGTGTTTTTTCAATGCCATCATAAATGTGCTTTTTTTCAATTGGATAGCTACGGCTAAGTACGCTTGCTGCCTGTACGGCAAGTGCAGCATTCTCAGGCTGACAACTTCCAAGCATCTTTAAATGCAGATTCTCAAATTCTCGGAAAAATACAATGCTCTCTCGCTTATCAGAAAATATCTGACGCACCTCATCGCGGTGTACCTCGTAAAGCGGTGTGTCTGCTGCTTTTGCTGCTGCACCGCTGCAAAAAGCGCGAGGAGGATGACTAAATGGGACGGCTGATTGCTAAAATTCTGGCCTGGCTGGCCATTTTGCTGGGGCTGGCGCTGTTGATACAGCCCACCGCTGCCCAGTGGTGGACCAGCACCCGCAACGCCAAAACCGCTGCGCAGTTTGCGGCCCGCGCCGAAGCCCAGCCCACCGCCCCCGCGGCGGAGGAAACCACAGCCGAACCCCCGGAGCCGGAACGCGCCTACCCTGAACTGTACGCCGCGATGCAGGACTATAACGCGGAAATTTACGCCGGGGGCCAAAGCGGCCTGACCGACCCGTTCGCCTACGAGGAAGCCCCGCTGGACCTTGCTGCCTATGGCTATGACGATGATGTGCTGGCTGTGCTGTGGATCCCGCGCCTGAACCTGGAGCTGCCCGTTTACTTAGGCGCCAGCCGCGAAAACCTGGCCAAAGGCGCGGCGCTGCTGGGCCAGACCTCGATGCCGCTGGGCGGCGAAAACACCAACACCGTGATTGCCGCCCACCGCGGCTATTATGGCGCGGAAATGCTGCGCAACGTGCAGCAGATCCAGGTGGGGGACAAGATCCAGCTGACCACCCCGTGGGAAACGCTGATTTACCGCGTGAGCGAGCTGAAAATTATTGACCCCAGCGATATCAACGCCGTGCTGATCCAGCCGGGGCGGGACCTGCTGACCCTTTCCACCTGCCACCCCTACACCCGCAACAGCCAGCGCTACCTGGTAATTGCGGAGCACGACACCGCCGCTGCGGACACCACCAAAGAGGAGGATTTGCAGGAAAGCGCCGCTACCTGGGACGAAACGCCGCGCCAGGTGACCGTGGAGGATGCCGGCGGCAGCTCCATTGCCGAAGTGGCCCCCCAGGCCCTGACCCCATTGCCGGGGGAGGGCAGCGCGGAATCCGAGGGGAGCGCGATCTCCAATACCATGATCTGGTTGGAAAACAACGCACTGTGGGCCGGGCTGGTGGTTATTGCCGCCGCCGTTGGCATTATGGTGATATGGAAAAAACACCGGGAGGATTAACCATGCAGTACACACAGCAGGCCGCCGCCGTTACGGCCGAAGTAAACAAGGCCGTGCAGGGTAAACAGCAAACGGTAAACACCATCTGGATGGCCATGCTGGCGGGCGGCCATGTGCTGATTGAGGATATTCCCGGCGTGGGCAAAACCACGCTGGCGCTGGCCTTTGCCCGCGCGCTGGACCTGAAAGAAAGCCGCGTGCAGTTTACGCCGGATGTTCTGCCGTCCGATTTGGTGGGATTTTCGGTTTACCAGAAAGAGACCGGCAAGTTTGTGTACCACGCCGGTGCGGTGATGTGCAACCTGTTTTTGGGCGATGAGATCAACCGTACCTCCGCCAAGACCCAGTCCGCCTTTCTGGAAGTCATGGAAGAGGGCACGGTAACCGTAGACGGCGTCACCCGCCAGGTGCTGGATCCCTTCGTGGTCATTGCCACTGAGAACCCTATTGGCTCTGCCGGAACCCAGATGCTCCCGGAGCCCCAGCTGGACCGTTTTCTCATCTGTATTCAGATGGGTTACCCTTCCAATGCAGACGACAGCATGGCAGATTATCTGCAGAAAAATTGTCCGTCTGTGCCAGACGAGGCCATCAGCCACCTGCAGGCCCTGATATTAAATGCCAGCTACGGTTTCCGTGAAGTAACAAAAGAAGACGTACAGTGGCTCAAAGCAATATTTAAACAAATTAAGCCATGAAGCAGTTGCCTCCCTATGAGCCAACAGCAAAGCCTGCCACGAATCAGACCGCAAAAGACAATAATATTCACTTAACCATGGTAAAGCGTTAAAAAACCAGTTGACAAACCTAACCCAGATTGCTATAATAACCTGCATGAACAAGGGCGTTCTTCAGAAGGGTATCTTTCTGAAGTGCGCCTTTTTTGTTTTTATAGGGATTTGTCCTACCGGACAGATCTTCCCAATGTTCAATCAGGATGAGGAAATAAAATGAAAAGGAGAGAGCACATTATGGGGAATTACACCAGAGACGAAGTGTTACAGATGGCAGAAGACGAGGATGTAGAATTCATTCGTCTTCAGTTTACCGATATGTTTGGGGCAATCAAAAATATCGCTGTAACCGCTCGGGAACTTCCTCGGGCGTTGAATAATCAGTGTGTGATAGATGGAGAACAGATTGCAGGAACCTCCGGATTAA